>Ga0187778_10000639_pt1 | contig 24853 bp, 24 predicted proteins | sample 1015_Q2_SP5_20_M_FD_132418 | JGI IMG/M metagenome (GOLD analysis project Ga0187778, IMG submission 132418) | Tropical peat soil microbial communities from peatlands in Department of Meta, Colombia - 1015_Q2_SP5_20_MG | ecosystem: Environmental > Terrestrial > Soil > Wetlands > Peat | place... | reverse complement strand
GTCCCATGCAATGTTCGCCGGCGCACTTGGGCTTGCTGCTTGCGCGAAGAGGTCGGCCGGCACCGCCGAGGTCAACGCCATCACCGCGGAGGCGCGCAAGAATTCACGCCGGTTCGTCATGATGGCCTCCTCATATACCTACACAAACCAATAGATACAGGAGCCAACAGTACCTCATTTGTAGCGTTTTTGTCTGGCCCGACGTCCGCTTTGGGTCATTAGCAGACATATGCAGTGCAAAACGGCATGTCCGCTTTGGGCCAATAGCGGACATTAAGCGATTACTCGATGACCTCGTCGGCGCGGGCAAGTACTGCCGGCGGAATTGTGAGGCCGAGGGCCTTCGCGGTCTTGAGATTGATCACTAGCTCATACTTGTTCGGCGCCTGCACTGGCAGGTCGGCTGTCTTCTCGCCCTTGAGGATGCGATCGACATAAGAAGCCGCGCGGCGATACTGATCGACAAAGTCAGCCCCATAGGAGACCAGCCCGCCGCCGACCACGTAGAAGCGGTTCGCGTAGATTGCTGGCAGATTGTGCCGGGCCGCCAGCGCGGTGATCAGGTTCCCATGACCCCTCAGAGGGCCCGCCGTCACGATCAGGCCGTCATTGCCAGTGCGCGCGAAGGCGGTTACTGCGCGCTCAATCTCAGGCGCGTCGCGCACGTTGATTGGAATGACCTCCACGCCGAGCGACGGCGCCGCAGATTGGATCACGGCGAACTGACCAACCCCAGTAGAGGTGGCCGGATCACGCAGAACCGCCACCCGCGTCACGTGCGGTGCGATTTGCTTAAGCAGTTCCAGCCATTTCCCACACAGATTGTATTCGAACATCATGAAGCCGGTGGCATTGCCGCCCGGCCGCGACAGACTCTCGACGAAACCGGAGCCGACCGGATCGATCGCGATCACAAAAACGATCGGGACGACGCGGGTCGCCTGAAGCATCTGCTCCACGGCCGGGCCACCAGGAGCCAGGATGACGTCTGGTGCGAGCGCGACCAATTCCGCCGCGTATTTGCGAAGGTCGTCGGCATCGCCTTCGCCCGCGCGATAATCGATGCGCACGTTGCGGCCATCGGTCCAGCCCAATTGCGCCAGTTCCTGAACAAACGCCGTGTTACGGGCCAGTAAGGACGGATCGTCCGAGCGGCCACCCGAGATCACGCCGACGCGCCGCATGCGCTCGCCCTGCTGCGCGCGCGCCACAAGCGGCCACGCGGTTGCCGAACCAGCAATTACTTTGATGAACTCGCGCCGTCTCATTGCCTCTCCGAGGCCCGAACACAGAGTGTCAGCAAAACTAGAGGGGCGTGAATGGACCGGACTTGACATGGATCAAGGTCCGAAAGCGATGTCCGCTTTGGGTCAAAAGCAGACGTTTGCAATGCAAAGTGGGATGTCCGCTTTGCCCCCGAAAGTGGACATTATTTGAGGAGATGGTTTTCTTTGGCGCACTTTGCCGAGGTATATTGCTGTCGCTGTGGGGCTTTGGTCGATCACCTTATTTTCAGGACAAGGACATGGTTTCAATTGTCAAAAACTCACCTTGGTTTCTCCGGACGCTGAGTTGCGCAGTTCTTCTATTGGCTGCGGCTGCTGCGGATGCACAGCAATGGCCGACCAGAGCAATTCGAGTCATTAGCCCTTACCCCGCCGGAAGCGCCTCTGACACAGTAAGTCGCGTCGTCCTTGACGAAGTGTCGCGTCTGCTCGGTCAGGCAGTGGTGATCGAGATGCGTCCAGGCGCTGGCGGCAGTATTGGTTTTGCCTCTGTCGCCAGGTCTGACCCCGATGGCTATACGCTCGTCACGAGCTCGTCCTCCATGGCGACTGAGCGCGTGCTACACAAACAGCTATCCTATGACCCCGTTCGTGATTTCATTCCGGTTGTATTGATCGGAACGTCACCAAACGTGCTTATGGTTTCTAAGCAAAGTGGGTATAGAACGGTGGCCGATTTGGTCGGTGCGGCCAAGGCAAAACCAGGCACCCTGACTTTTGCGTCGGCAGGAATTGGCTCCTCTTCACACATGGCCGCTGAGCGATTCCGTCTTGCCGCCGGAATTGACGTCCGCCACGTTCCTTTTCGAGAAGGCGGGCTCACGGAAGTGATGGCTGGTCGCATCGACTTCTATTTTATTCCGCTGGCCGCAGCGGCCTCCGCACTTGGCAACGACAAACTGACGCCACTAGCGGTGAGCTCGCCGCATCGAGCAGCCGTCTTGCCGGATGTGCCGTCTATTGTTGAAGCAGGTTATCCGGACGCGATCTTCCGCTTTTGGAATGGCCTCTCGGCACCAGCAAAGACGCCGCACGATATCGTACAAAAGCTGCATGACGTCACCGAAAAGGCGCTTAATGCTCCTGCCCTTCAGGAAAAACTTGCCAAGCTGGGAGTTGAGCCAAAGCCAATGAGTGTGGACGAATTTGGCCAATTTTTTAAGGACGACCTCGCTGCGGCTATACAACTTGCAAAAGATGCCAATATCCAAGCCATCGACTGAGGCTCGCCTTTGGCCTAGATCCCGCAAATATTTATCGTCGAGGAACACCAGGAATGAGCATCACCCCGCCGCGTATCGGGCCACAGCCATGGGCTGTCGTTCGAACAAAACTCGACCAGGCGCTGCCGTTCGCCAATATGCGAGACACGCCTTACTACCGAGATGCTGTATGGGAGCAATTCTCTAAAGCCGAGTATGAACGTCGCTATCGTGCGTTGCGTCAGAAAATGCGCGAGCAAGAACTCGATGTAATGATCGTGCCCGGCGGCCCGAGCCATTGGAGCTTTGGCGGCGGCATGCTGTGGCTAACGGGCCATTGGGAATGGCATGCGCTTTCTAGCTACATACTCGTGCCCATCGAAGGGGATCCGACGTTAATCTATTCCATGGGCGGCACGCACGCTGAGGCCGTGCGCCGGCAAGTGGAGGTCGCCGTTAAGGATGTCCGTCACAGCCGCAATGGTCGCTACGCCGATATCATGGTCGAGCGTATCCGGGAGCTGAAACTAGAGCGTGGCCGAATCGGGTTGATGGAGATTGATCCGAGACATGCGGATTATCTGCCGGTCAACCAATACAACGTGCTCCGAGAAAATCTCCCCGATGCGAAACTGGAATTCACGCGCGGGTTTTTACATGAATTACTTTCGATCCACAGCGCTGAAGAGCTTGATTGCGTGCGAAAAGCCGGCGTGCTGTGCCGCAACGCTATGGACGCGATGGTGGCGCGGGCTCGCCCCGGCGTGAAGGAATACGAACTTCGCGCGGCCGCCGGCGCGGCGATCCTCGAGGGCGGCGGCGACATTGATTTTTTGATCATCGGTTCGACTCCCATGGCGAACCCCTCGATGATTTTTGGCAATCCCCGCCCCTCGGCCCGCGTTCTGCAAAACGGCGATATCATAAATATGGAGCTCGCCGCTGGTTATCGCGGCTATACCGCCCAAATCGGTTCACCCATCTGTCTGGGCGAACCGACCGAGATAGTGAAAAACTTCTGGAGCGAAATTACGCTGCCGGGATATCGACGCATTATTGCCGAGATTGCGCCGGGGAAACCTGTCGAAGCCATGCGTATCGCCAGCAAATTCTTTCGCGACAAGGGTTACCAATCCCGGCCGACCCAGTGCCATGGGATTGACCTCGTCACCGATAAACCGCACGTCGTTGCAGAGCACGTTTCGGCCGAAAAATTCGAGGAGACATTAAAGCCTGGTATGGTCATCATGGCAGAACCCAATCCGATCACCTCAGACGGCCTTTTTGGTATTTTTCTCGGTCACACATTTATCGTGACCGATAGTGGTCACGAAGTGGTGGACGACTTTCCTTTAGAAATTGCTGTGGCGAAAGGGGCATGACGCTTGATCGAATTCTATTCCGCCAGCTCTCGCTCTCCATCAAAATGTTGATTTGAAAGAGATCCAGATAGGTCCGCTTTCCACCCTGCGGACATCTTCGTTCAGCACGGTATCAGCCACATCAATGCTCCCTCGACGCAATTTAGAATTGATCTAGGTCAATAGCGGCCGCCCCGCCCCGCGCATTATTGTTGCCCGAACTCACAAAATGCAAAGCCGGGGGCAAATATGAGAAGCTTACTCTGTCGTCTATCCGCCGTTGCAGCCATGCTTGTTTTAGCGGGCGCAGCGAATGCCCAACAATTCACGATGAAGCTGTCCTCGCCGACGGTCAACGACGCCCCTCATGAATGGATGAAGGCATTCAAGGCCGGCGTCGAACAACGTTCGGGCGGCCGCATCAAGGTGGAACTCTATCCCGCAAGTCAGCTCGGGCAAATCCCGACAACGGTCGACGGCGTTGCGCTTGGGACTATCGAATTTGCCATGCCTGCCGTCGGCTTCCTGATTGGACTCGAGCCGCGCTTCCAGATGTTCGATGCTGCGGGCCTGTTCGACAGTGTCGAACATGGTCAGAAGGTGCTTGCAGATCCTGCTGTGCGGGCGCGGCTTGCGAGCTTCGGCGAGGCCAAGGGCGTCGAACCACTGATAATGGCACTCAACGGCCCCTTGATGGTGGTGTCACATAAGCCGATCCGCACGGTGGCTGACTTTAAGGGACAGAAAATTCGCGTGCCGGGTGCGGCGCCATTGCACATCGAGCCCTTCAAGAAGCTCGGCGCTTCGCCGGTATCAATCCCGCTCGGCGAAGTGCTGCCGGCCATGCAGAACAAAACGATCGACGCCTCGATTTCATCGTTCAACGTACTCACGGGGTTCAAGTATTTTGATGTGGCCAAGACAGCGACCTACCTTCCTGCGTCATTCCTCATGGTTGGTGGTATCGTCAACCGCAACTTCATGAAGTCGCTGGGGCCGGAGCTTGCCGCAATTGTGCGTGAAGAAGCACGCAAGGCCGAAGCTGTATTTTCAACCTTTGGCGTTGCCGATGTTGAGCGAACCCGGGAGATTTGGATCAAGAACGGCGGCGAAGCGATCACCATCGCACCAGATGAAGCCGCCAGTTACTTAAAGGACGTAACTTCGGTGATACCGGCCGTGCTAGCGACTAATGCACAGATGAAAGAGGATTATGAAACAGTCATCGCGGCGGCAAAGAGAGCTCGGTAGCAAACGTGATTGTTCAGTTGAGCCCCAGCATCAGACGCATCCCGCCGAGCGAAATCGCCGGGATGTAGGTGATTAGAACGAGCGCGACAAGATAGATCATTAGAAACGGAATGATGCCACGATAAATCGCGCGCAAGTCGAGCCCGAGCACAGACTGGGCAACGAAAATGTTCATCCCAAACGGTGGATGGAACAGGCCGATCGCCAGGTTGACCGTGACAACGATACCGAAATGGACGGTGTCGATGCCAAACGCTTTGACTAACGGCACCAGTAACGGAGTTAAAAGCAGGATTGCTGAGAGCGGGTCGAGGAAGCAGCCGACCGCAAGGAGAATAACATTCACGGTCAGCAGAAACATCCAGGCGGAAATATTGAGGGCCTGCAGCCAGGCAACAATTGCGGCGGGAACCTGATTGACGGTGAGTAGCCAGGAGAAAACTCCGGCGCTAGCGACGATAATGAGAATCTGCGCCGTGAAGGTGACAGTGACGGCAGCGGCCTCGACGATATCACGCCAACCGAGCTCACGAAAAATGAACCGGGTGACGAAAGCAGCATAAACGCAAGCGACCGCTGCCGCCTCAGTCGGCGAGAATATGCCGCCATAGATGCCGCCAAGAATAATGAACGGCATGCCGAGCGCCCAGACGCCGCGGGCGGTCGCGTGCAGGAAACGATCGAGCTTGAACGCCTCGCCGGCTCCGATGCCGTTGCGCCAGGCAAACCACATCACATAGGCCGCAAGCATGAGCGCTAGCATCACACCAGGCACCACGCCTGCCGCATAGAGTCGCGGTACAGATTCCTCTGCCGTCGCGCCGTAAACGATCATTGGTATGCTGGGCGGGATGATGATATCGATCGCGCCGACAGCAGTTACCAAACCGGCGGCGAAGTGTTCCGGATAGCCTGCTCGGCGCATCGCCGGATACATGATGCGACCAATGGTGGCGACGCAAGCCGCACTGACACCGGAGATCGCGCCGAATATAGCGGACGTGCCCACTGTGGTGACGGCAAGGCTGCCACGCACGGAGCCGACGCCGGACTGGACAAAATCGACCAAACGCTGGGCAACGCTGCCGCGCCCCATCAGTTCGCCCGCGTAGACAAAAAATGGAATTGCTAGCAGTGCGAAGCCATTGACCGATCCGAACATGTTCTGGTGCAGCGCCGCCAGTGGCAAGTGCATGAAGAAAACCAGTGCAACACTGACCGACGCTAATAGAACGATGAAGATCGGAAATCCCAGCAGCAACAAAATGACCGGCAAAATGCCGAGCGCGAACGACATGACCTATATCTCCGAACCGGATTTGCTGCCGACTGACCTGTGCCCAGCAAGAAGATTGATGAGGCGCAGGCAACAAATGAGGGCGATTAGGCCAAAGCCCACGACGACCACGCCATGCGGAATCCACATCGGCACTCGCGCCATGTCGCTCACACGGCTAATGTTGAACATTTGCTGAGCATAGTAAGCCGAATTCCACATCACGAAGCTGGTGAGGACGGCAATGAAGGTAAGTTCGATAATCGATAGCAGCCACCGAATTGATGGGGGCAACGCGCTCACAAGTACGTCCATCCGCAGATGTTGGCCGCGCCAGGCGACCACTGCGGCGCCGAGGAAGGTCATAAAGACCATGATGAAGATTTGCAGCTCGTCGGCACTGAGAATGGTAGTGCCGAAACCGTAACGCCCTATCACATTGATGAAGTTGAGACCGATTGCGGCAATAAAAGCATAAGCGAGGGAACGCTCGATCCACCACGTCAAACAATCGAGAATACGGGAGATCACGGTCGAATTCCCCCCATCTGCAGCGACCGTTAATGAGCGCTCCGGCCACCCGTCTATAGCTCAATCCAGGGAGAGGGTGATTTGACCCATATCAAGAAAAGTCTAGTCGCATTTAGCGCGAGCATATTGCGCGACTTACCCGGCTGAGACCGATGTCCGCGCTACCCCGAAAGCAGACTTGCGCGGTGCAACTAGGGATGTCCGCTAAGGGCCAATAGCGGACATATGCGCCGCAATAAGGTATGTCCGCTTTACCCACCGCTCCATTTTTGTCACCGTCCAAATTTAGAGCGCGAGGGTGGTTCAAACAGAAAAGGCCACTGACATGCCCGGCCTGAAGTGTATCCTCCTTACAAGTATTCTGTCGTTGAATTGCATTGTGCCCATCGCCGCAGGGCCGTTGGAAGACGGTGTCGCCGCATTTCGCGGGGGCGATTATGCAACTGCAATTCAACTTCTTCGTCAGTTTGCCGAGCAAGGTAACCCAAGTGCCCAATTCTATCTCGGATTTATGTACGCTAACGCCCGGGGTGTCCCCAAGAATTACGCAGAGGCTTTGAAATGGTATCGCCTCGCAGCGGACCAAGGCTTGGCCTCTGCCCAGCAAAATCTCGGATTCATGTACGCGAACGGTTGGGGCGTTGAGCAGGACCATGTCGAGGCAGTGAAGTGGTATCGTCTCGCCTCAAACCAAGGCCTTTCTGGTGCCCAGAATGAACTCGGGTACGACTACCTTCAAGGCCGAGGCGTACCTCGGAACTACGGCGAGGCGCTGAAATGGTTCCGCTCGGCCGCCGATCAAGGTAACTCTAGTGCCCAAACTAATCTTGGCAACATGTACGCCCAAGGCCTAGGCGTTCCTCAAGACTACGTTGCGGCCATGAAATGGTACCGCCTTGCCGCGGATCAGGGTAATGCTGGCGCCCGAAAAAACCTTGGCGATAGGTACAGAAACGGCCAAGGCGTGGCAAAGGACGATGTCGAAGCGGCAAAGTGGTGGCAGCTCGCTGCCGAGCAAGGCCATGCTGGGGCGCAGAACAACCTCGGCACTTTGTACGCTGAGGGGCAAGGCGTCACACAAGATAACGTCAGCGCATATTTGTGGTTTAGCCTGGCGGCGGCGCAAGGTGACAAAGACGCGATAAACAATCTCGACCGCATCGCCAGCCACATGAGCCAGGCTCAGATACTCGAAGCCAGGAAGCTTGTAAGCGAATGGCAATCAAAGGCGCAAATTTCCTCGTCGATTGGTCCTCGCCAGAAATGATTGATGAGCCCATCGTCGAGGCGATTATGATCGGAGGGCCGGGCACGCAGGGCCACAGTTTCATTTCAGTCGGTCGAAAGGTGAACCGCCCTTGAGCAAGGTCGCATGGGCAACTCAGTTATGAGGGGAAGATAAGATGCCTTATGCATTAATTACGGCACTCATCTTTTCGTTGGTAGCGATCCTTCACGCCTGGAGGATCTTTAAAGGGTGGACTGTCCAGATTGGACCCCATTCCGTGTCCATGACTGTTTCGTGGGCAGGCCTTGTCGTTGCTGCTCTGCTCGCGATTTGGGGCTTTTCGCTGAGCAGCTAGTCCAAGCAGCGCAAGAGGCTCTCAGGCCGAATGCCTGTACGCTCAATGTCCGCTGGGTCAATAGCAGACATGTGCAGTGCAATAGGCAATGTTCGCTATAAGCGGACGTGGCTACGAGATATGTCCGCTTTGGGTCAAAAGCAGACATGTGCAGAGCAGTAGCGCATGTCCGCTAAGGGCCAATAGCGGACATTGCAAAAAGAAAGACCGCCTCGCAGGCGGTCCTTCCAAAATTCAAACCACGAGTTTGCAGTTAGCCTTTGGTTTGGACTACCGGTGCCTTGCCTTTGCCAACCGGAGCCTTGCCCTTGCCCACACAACCAGAAACACCAAAGGCTAGGATCACAGAGCAAATCACAAACAGTATTTTCTTCATGAGAGTCCCCAGATTAAATGCTCAAAGACCACGCTCACCAAAATCTGCAATCGACGAGGACATGGCCCCTGTCGGGACTGTTTAACTCCCCAAAACATGTTCCTACGTAAATATCGAAGCGCTACCCACACTTTCACGCGCACTGTGCCAAAAAAGTCACTTTCTAGACATGTGCGGTGCGAAAGCGCACGCGCTAAGTGCTAATCCGGACATTGAGGTTGGGCCAGGAACCCGCGCTACGGCAGGCATTCTCCTTATCTTGATTTCGCTAAGGCGTGGGCTCAATATTTTTCACATGCGCATTCTGAGCCATCACATTCTGATTGGAGGTATTTCTGTAATTACTATTTTGGGAGTCGCTGGCTGCGCGAGCAACCCGATACACTCGACGGAGATCGATCCCGCTTTCCGCCGAATGGAAGTTGAGTATGTCACACGAGAGGCGCGCGGCACGATCGTTGTGGATCCGACGAATCACTATCTCTACTACGTCGAAGGAGGCGGCAAGGCTCTGCGATATGGGGTTGCCGTCGGTGGTGAAGGATTTGGCTGGTCGGGCTTGGCAAAGGTCCACAGCAAACAGGAGTGGCCGGATTGGTACCCCACTGGCGACATTCTTGTACGCCACCCGGAGCTGAGAACTGGTGTAAAGCAATTACAAAGTGGGGAAGGTATTCCCGGCGGTCCCGATAGTCCTATGGGCGCTCGCGCGCTTTATCTCTGGCAGGGCAACAAAGACACGCTATACCGAATCCATGGCACAAACGAACCGTGGAAGATCGGGACTAATGTTTCTTCCGGGTGTATTCGAATGCTGAACGACGATGTGATCGATCTTTATGAGCGGGCACCTGTTGGGACCAAAGTCGTCGTGCTGCCGTCGAACATAACCTAAGTCATGCTTGGCTGATCGCTCTGAGCTTATAGCCTCAGAAGCGGACACACAGCTAAAAGTAAGACCGCCGGACGACGGTCTCACCCTTCATCTTGCTAATGACGATTACGTCGGTGATGGCGAACGGGCTTGACGGAACGCAAATCCAGTCCGGTCACGGTGGCAACAAGATTGAGCCCGGTCTGTCCCTCTAGGCTGACTGGTTGAAGAGCGAATGAGTTATTAAACCCCCCAACGAGGCCGTTAGCCGCCCCACCGATGCCGACTGCTGCTCCAGCGGAAGCGCCTACATATCCGCCAGCCAACGCACCCGGCCCCACTCGAGATGTCGCCGCGAAAACCGCCCAGCCAAGGCCCACATCGTTCGTGAACCCAATCTGGGCTCCGAAGCGACCGACAGTGCCTTGGTAATACTGGCTCGGACTTCCGTTTGATGGCGTGAAGACACAATTAAATGTGCGCGCCGAATAGACGATATAGCCTGACGTCCCGAGACTCCGGCAGTTCAGCATGCCCACCTCCACATATGCGTGTGCGGGCGCTGTCATTAAAGCAAGACCAGACAGTGCGGCGGCGAACGCGGAGCAAGCAGCAAATTTGACCGACATGACTTTCCTTTCCATCAAACGTTAGAGGGAGGGCATTTAAACGGACCTAAATCTGCAGCAGGATGTAATGTGTTCATTTTAAGAGGCGTCCCATCAGAAGTGCAATGTCTGCTTTCGCTGAAAAATGGACATTCGGCTGCCGAAACAATGGGGCGCAAAAAGCGATGTCCGCTTTGGGTCATAAGCGGACATTTGCGCTGCAAAAAGCCATGTCCGCTTTGCCTCTGAAAGCGGACAGTCGTGATATAGGTTAGAGAGTCATGAGAAAATTTCTCTTTGTATTAGCGACAGCGGCCTTAGCGCCGGTAAGTCCGGCAATTGCCCAATATATGGTGCCACCACCCGGAGTCGGGCCTGGTTACATCGCGCCTGGCTACATCGGCCCTGGTTACATCGGCCCTGGTTACATCGGCCCTGGTTACACGGCTCCTGGCTACAGGTGGCGAGAGCAGCGGCTCAATCAAGACCCGCGTCGTATCGTTGGACCGCAGATGCAGCAACAACCAGCAAACAACTTGATCGACAGCGGGTCCATCGGAGTAACAAATCCAAATGCTGAGCCCGGTGAATGCGCCAAAGGTTTTTCAGAAGAGACGTGTCGAAGGCGCGGAGACAGGTACAACCCGCCACCTCAAAACTGATCAGCCGGCGACGATAGCTCTCCGCTTCTTGCGCCAGCCCAGCAGACCCAAAGCGCCGAGGCCGGTGGCGAAGAGCGGGAGTGGGTCAGGAGGTAGGTCAACCTTCTATCATCCCCTCATCCAAGTCCACTTTGGGTCAAAAGCGGACATGTGCGGTGCAAAAAGTTCGCTACCCCCGGAAGCGGACGTTAGGCGGCATGATGGAATGTCTCTGGCGAGCGCCATTGCCCTTTCTAAGGCAGCAAGTATAGCCTGATGTCCGACTGTGTGGGTTTACCTTCTGGACGACAATTTTTGTTCATCTGTCGGCCCGAACGGAAACATTCATGCTGGGGATCACTCGCTGGCACGTTTTCAAAGTACTGGCCGCGATATTGTGCATCGCAGGTCTCACTTGGCTTGGAATGGCGCATCTCATCCCCGTGCCGCCATCGCGGATCCCTATCGCGACCTCGCCGAAAGATGAGCACTACCACATTCTGGGCGCCCGCTATCAGGGCATAATGGCAGCATCCGAGGTTAAGGTGGAACTGCGGGAGACCGGTGGTGCGAAAGAAAACCTTAGACTTTTAAACGATCCAGATTCCGGTATTCAAATCGGTTTTATGCAGGGAGGCATTTCGAACAGCAGACTCGCACCTGACTTGATGTCGCTTGGTCGTATCGACCATCAGATTTTTTGGCTTTTCTCAATCGGCGACGAGCTGACCGATCTTTCGCAACTCAAAGGCAAGCGCATTGGGCTCGGCGCTGAAGACAGCGGCGATCGAGCCGTGTGTGAAAAAATTCTTGCCGTCGCCGGCATAAACTATGACAACACGACACTTGTGAGTGTCGCGCCGGAAACTGTCATAAATAATCTCGACGCCGGAGCCATCAATGCAGTTTTCCGCAACTTCACTCCGGAGTCGCCCGTCCTCGACGCATTGCTGAGAGATTCACGGTTCCACCTCATGAATTTTACTGAGGCCGAGGCGCTAACCCGGATTTTTCCTTATCTGGTTCGTGTGGTGTTGCCGAGGGGTGCTATTGATTTGCAACGCAAATTACCGGTCTTAGACACCTCTCTCATTGCGACAACGAACTTCTTGGTGGTGCGCAAGGAAGTCCACCCGGCAATTGTCGATCTCTTGGCGCATGCAATGTCGCAGGTACATGGCATGCCGGGACTTTTTCAAAAGGCCGGTGAATTTCCTACTGAGACCGATCCGGAATTTCCCATGTCCCAAGGCGCCCGCGATTTCTACAAAAATGGTCCCTCTTTCTTGAACTATTATTTGCCTTTCTGGCTAACGAGCTATGCGCAACGAGTCATTGCGGTGCTCGTGGCAGTCATAGCAATTGTGGTGCCGGTATTTAATTATGCGCCGAAGATTTTTCTCTGGTTCATCCACGATCGCGTGCGCAGGTTATATCGTCGCCTCAGGGTTGTTGACAGAGTGTTGTTGTCCGAGCCGGGCACGTCTGACATGAAGACACTTCACATCGAGCTGGAAAGCATCGCAAGGGCTGCAAACATTGTTCCGATGCGCAGCTCTGACCTCTTTTTTGAACTAAAGTCACACGTCGATCGCACCCGCAGCAATCTGGCCTCTGCCGAGAGGCGAAACCGGACAACTAAGGTTGCCTGATGTCCGCTTTGGGTCATAAGCAGACATATGCAGTGCAAAAAGGCATGTCCGCTCTACCCCCAAAAGCAGACATGTGCGGTGCATTAGCCGACCGCCAATCAAATTTCCTCCGGCACCATAGAAATCGCACCGCACGGACATTCCTGCGCACATATTCCACAGCCCTTGCAATAGTCGTAGTTGAAACGAAACCGTTGTCCGGCGCCCAGCTTGATCACCGCGTTATCCGGACACACCCCGTAACAGTTATCGCATTCAAAACAATTGCCGCACGACAGGCACCGGCGCGCCTCGTAGAGCGCATTGGTTTCATCGAGTCCGCCCTGAACTTCCTCAAAAGTATCCTGGCGCCGCGCGATTTCGAGCGTTGGTCGCACTGTTTTGGGTGCGTCGGCGTAGTACCAGCTATTGAGTTTTCCGATGTCAGCTAATTCATGTTTCGCAGGAGCCTCATAAATGGTCCCGCGCAGCCAAGCATCAATGTGACGAGCTGCTTTCTTTCCGTGCCCAACCGCCACTGTGACGGTGCGCTCCGACGGCACCATATCGCCGCCGGCAAATATTCCCGAGTAGCCGGTCATCATGTTGGAGGCTACCTGCACCACGCCATCCTTTATTTGCAATCCAGGCACGCCATCGAGCAATGACAGGTCCACATCCTGCCCGAGGGCGAGAACAAGGGAATCCGCTTCCAATGTTTCAAACCGCCCGGTCGGCTGAGGGAAACCTTTCTCGTCGAGTTGCATTTGTTCGACGGTGAGCACGCCCTCGTCCATGCGTTTGATGGTCGAGAGCCATTTCATCATAATGCCTTCCTGCAAGGCTTCCTCGACTTCGAAGTCGTGTGCCGGCATGCGATCGCGGGTGCGCCGATAGACGATAATGGCTTCGGTCGCACCAAGACGTTTGGCGGTGCGGGCCGCATCGATTGCGGTATTGCCGCCGCCGTAGACAACGACACGCCTGCCGAGCAATGGTTTGTCCTCGCCTTCCATCGAGCGCAGCAAAGATACCGCATCGAGAACCTTTGCGGCGGAGCCGGCGGGAATAAACGCGCGTTTGCCGATATGGGCGCCGACGGCAAGGAATGCCGCGTCGAAACGGCCCGCCTGCATACTCTCAACGATTCGGTCAACCTTGCTGTTGAGCCTGATGACGACACCGAGATCGGAAATTCGCTTGATCTCCGCATCGAGAACATCGCGGGGCAGACGATATTTGGGAATCCCAAAGCGCATCATGCCACCGGTAAGTGGGCCCGCTTCGTAAATCTCGACGGCGTGGCCCGTGCGACGCAGGTGATAGGCGGCGGACAATCCTGAAGGTCCTGCTCCTACCACCAGCACGCGCTTGCCGGTTTCGGCCTGCGGCCGCTCGAATTGCCAGCCGTTGCGGATCGCCACATCGCCGAGGAAACGTTCGACCGAGTTGATGCCGACCGCTTCATCGACTTGTGCGCGATTGCAGGCGTTTTCGCACGGGTGGTAGCAGACCCGGCCCATCACAGCCGGCAGTGGATTGTCCGTCGTCAAGATCCGCCATGCGGTTTCGTAATCGCCGGACTCCGCATGATAGAGCCAGCTCTGGATGTTCTCCCCGGCCGGGCAGGCATTATTGCAGGGCGGCAGTCGGTCCACATAGACCGGCCGCGTGGTGCGCCACGAGCCGGTGAGATTGGCGAGGCTGGTGCCGCTGTCGAGCGTGATCGCGAACGGGTGCTTCATCCGGCAGCCTCCTCGCGATCGAGCAAGTTGAACTCGATGATGTTACGGTCAGCAATTGCCTGGATCCTCGCAAGCCGGTCATCGCCGCCGTCCTTGAACAGATGTGCAAAGCGCTTCTGCGGCTTGAGATACTCGCTGACCGGTACAGGGCGCCGGATTTTGCGGCTACCAGTGATGACCCCATGCTCCGCTTCGAACAGCGGAAACAGGCCGGATTCTACCGCAAGCCGCGCAAGCCGGATCGTATCGTGCGAGGCCGAACCCCAGCCCAGCGGGCAAGGCACATGGATATGGACGTAGCGCGCGCCATGCAGGCTCATTGCCTTCAGTACTTTGCGCTCGAGATCGTGCAGATCGGCCACAGTGGCTGTTGCTACATATGGAATTCCGTGAGCCACGGCGATTTTTGGCACGCTCTTGCCGGTACCAAAGACGTTGCCGGGTTCCTCGCCGACCGCGGGCGTGGTCGCGGTTCGTGCGGCCGGCGGTGTCGCCGACGAGCGCTGCACGCCCGTATTCATGTAGGCTTCGTTGTCGTAGCAGATGTAAAGCACGTCGTCGTTGCGCTCGAACATCCCCGATAGACAGCCGAAGCCGATATCTGTGGTGCCGCCGTCACCACCCTGGGCAATCACGCGAACGTCCGGACGTTTTTTGACTCGCATGGCGGCTGCAACGCCGCTCGCAACGGCGGCCGCATTGCCGAACAGCGAGTGAATCCAGGGAATCTGCCACGATGTTTCCGGATAGGGCGTAGTGAACACTTCAAGACAACCGGTCGCGTTGACCGCAATGAGATTGCCCTGCGTCGCCCGCATGGCCGCATCGATGGCGTAACGTGCGCCAAGGGCCTCGCCACAGCCTTGGCAAGCGCGGTGGCCGCACGTCAGCGCATTTGACCGATCGATCGAAGCCTGGACTGACCGTTCCCCTTCAGACACGAGGCGGTTGCCGACCGTAAACGTGCCCTTCTGATAGAAACGCAGTTTCTGTGTGCCAGGTGAGGCCGTTGTTGTGGAAGCTGTCATGGCCTCCCCTCAGCTCGCCGATGCCTGGCTTACGCCGAGCCGGCGCAGCAGATTTTCCGCGGTGGGCCCCGAACGGCGGACCTTGCGAACGTGGTGCAGCTCCTTGCCGATAATCTCTTCGTTGAGATCGAGAAAATGCGGTCCTTCCCAAGGCTGTGCTTCGGCACGCCGGAAGACCCGATGTAGCGAGGCGCGGGTAATAGCGCGTCCGCCAAGCCCGGCGATCACCGAATGCACCTGCGGCGATGCCGGAGTATTGCGCAGTGCCAGATCGACATTGTTGGCGAGCTGCCCGCCCATCCCAACGGCAAAGCTCTTCTCGATCACCACAACATTTTTGCGGCCGGCCAGCAGATTCCGCAACGCCATGGTCGGGAACGGACGGAAAGCGACAATGGTGACAAGACCGATACTGCAACCATCGGCGCGCATCTCGTCGATGGTGTCTTTGATGGTGCCGTTGATCGACCCCATTGCAACGACAATCATGTCGGCATCTTCGGCACGATAGGTCCTCAGGAGGCCGCCGCTGTCACGGCCGAAGCGCGCCTTGAATTCGGCGGCAAATTCGGGAAGCAACCGAAGTGCCAGCGTCTGCTTATAATGCTGCAGAAAGCGAACCTCGGTGAAGGCATCCGGCCCGACCATGGCGCCGATGGAGATCGGCGCCGCGGAATCAAGAACCTGCACCGGCTCATACGGCGGGAGGAACGCGTCGACATCATCCTGGCTTGAAATATCCAAACGTTCCACTGCATGGGTTAGTACAAAACCGTCGACACAAACCATCACTGGCATCGACAATTCCTCGGCCAGGCGGAAAGCCTGGATGTGCAGGTCGCAGGCTTCCTGATTTGTTTCGGCAAATAGCTGCATCCAGCCGGCATCGCACATCGACATCGCATCGGAATGATCGTTCCAGATATTGATGGGTGCGCCGATCGCCCGGTTACCAAGCGTCATGACAATGGGAAGCCCCAGGCCGGACGCGTTGTAAACCGCCTCTGCCATGAACAGAAGGCCTTGGCTCGCGGTGGCGGTGTACGCGCGCGCCCCGGCAGCGGAAGCACCAATTGCAACCGACAAAGCCGCGAACTCAGATTCCACGTTAATGAACTCGCAATTCGTCAAATGCCCGTCGCGTACCATCTCGCCAAGTCCTTCGACGATGTGGGTCTGTGGCGTGATGGGATAGGCGCAGATCACCTCCGGCCGGCAGAGCGCGATCGTTTCGGCTATTGCGTGGGAGCCTTCGGTCTGTTTCAGCATGCCGGCATCCTCTCAAGCTTCAACCCGCTCGGCGGCGGCGGCCTGATAGGCGGCCGTTGCCGCCGCGACATTTGCTTCCCCGATTTTCCCGGGGAATGCCTGGCGTATGGCGCTTATCATTGACTTGAGATGCACAACCCCGCTGAGTGCGGCGAAAGCGCCGAGCAGGGCGGCGTTGGGCACCGGGCGCCCGACATATTTGAGCGCGAGCTCGGTAGCGTTAACTGTGCGCGCATGACCTGCCGGGATCTGGGCTACTTTTGCCGCGATATGCAGGTCTTCAAAACTCTTGTTGGTATTGACGAGCAGATAGCCTTGTGGGCGCAGCCCCTGAAACACATCAATGACCTTCAACAGCGTCGGGTCCTGAACGATGAGTGCGTCCGGCTCGAGGATCGGCTCACGCAAACGGATTTCCTTGTCATCGATCCGGCAGAATGCCACCACCGGCGCGCCCATCCGCTCCGACCCAAAACTGGGAAAAGCCTGCGCAAAAGCGCCTTCCTCGAAGGCGGCGACCGAAAGCAATTCGGTGGCCGTGACAACGCCTTGACCACCTCGTCCGTGGATGCGGACTTGAAACATGACAAGGTCCAGTCCGTGAAAACTCCCGGGAAACGCTCGGTCTCCATTACACTGTGAAAGCGGTGAGCGATTTGATCTGCCGCAAAGAACGGCGTTTTGGCGCTGCCCGGGCCCTCCGTAAAAATGCGTAGGATTTAAAGGAACGCCTCGAAGTGGCGCGTCACCAATCTTGGGGCGTGGGGCGTTGACCTTGATCCTGCCACTGGGCTTCGGCCAGCACGTTAAGCGTCGCCGCGTTCGGACAATATGTTTCCCAGATTGGATTGTTGGGATCGCGCTGCAAGTCCAGGACGCAGGCCTCTCGACATCCGCAATTGAAACAATGGCGCCTCACCTCTTCGAATATCCGCTCATCCCGGATAGCGTAGAGATCAAGACCGAGCATCGTCATTCTACAATCCAGAAGATCGAGGTGTCTGTCATATGCTGCATTGCGGATTTGCATCAAACCCTCCTGCGGTCTTTGTTTAAATCGCACAGCAACGACATGCTCTACGCATTGATCTGGATCAAACTCAATGTCCGCTTTGGGTCAAAAAAAGCGGACATGTGCAACAGAATCACGACGTCTGCTTTACCCCAGAAAGCAAGCGGACATTACCTAGCTACAATCAAATTTCTTCTGGCACCATAGAAATCGCGCCGCAGGGACATTCTGCGGGCGCATATTACACAGCCGCAAGCGGACCCGCTTTTGGCACTAAATGGCACACCTGTTCGGATGCGCAGCAGCATTGAGCCGGCAGAAGCTCGGCAAAAAATCTCGATTTTTGGCCCGAGATATTGATCTTCATCAAGGCCGCAATTCGTGCGTGGGAAATGATCGCATTTCTCGACACCACCCTATGACGGAGAGGATAGATGAGTACGCTCGCCGTGAAGGACAACAGTCTTCAATCGAAATTGCTCTGGGCGGCGGTGATCTTGCTCGGAGTCCTTTCTTTTGCAGTTATCGCGCTTGGGCGCGGTGAAAATATCAATGCCGCCTGGCTCGTAACCGCGGCAGTTTGCACTTACTTCATCGCGTATCGTTTCTACGCGCTCTTCGTCGCAAACACCGCGCTGGGGATCAATCCGGCACGGCTGACCCCAGCTTTCCGTCATAATGACGGTCTCGATTATGTACCCACTAACCGCTACGTCCTGTTCGGTCACCATTTTGCCGCGATAGCGGGCGCCGGACCATTGGTCGGTCCTGTTTTAGCGGCGCAGATGGGGTACCTGCCCGGTACGCTCTGGATTCTTGCCGGCGTGGTCTTTGCCGGCGCGGTGCAGGATATGACGGTCTTGTTCCTGTCGACTCGGCGTGACGGCCGTTCATTGGGCGACATGGTGCGAGGCGAGATGGGGCCGGTTGCCGGAACAATTGCCGGCATCGGGATACTTCTCATATGCATCATCGTATTGGCAGTTCTGGCGCTGGTCGTTGTTCAAGCGCTTGTGCATAGCCCGTGGGGTACTTTCACAGTCGCTTGCACGGTTCCGATCGCGCTTTTCATGGGAATTTACGGCCGCTTCATCCGGCGAGGGCAAATCTTTGAAATGTCCGCAATCGGATTTGTGCTGCTGATGATTGCGCTGTTCTACGGTCGCACCGTTTCGGAAACACCCGCGCTTGCAACCTATTTCGATCTCACCGGTCCTACCCTTGCGCTCATCATCATCGGCTATGGATTTGTCGCTTCGGTGCTCCCAGTCTGGTTATTGCTTGCTCCGCGCGACTATCTCTCGACCTTCATGAAAATCGGCGTCGTGACGCTTTTAGCGGTCGCGATCATCTTGGTCAGACCCGATCTGCAAATGCCCGCCGTCACCAAGTTCGTCGACGGCACCGGCCCGGTCTGGGCGGGCAGCCTGTTCCCCTTCCTGTTCATCACGATTGCCTGTGGCGCCGTCTCCGGCTGGCATTCTCTGATCGCCTCCGGAACAACGCCCAAGATGATCGAGAACGAGAACCAGATCCGTTTCATCGGCTATGGCGCCATGTTGATGGAGTCTTTCGTCGCCATCATGGCGATGATCAGCGCCTCGGTGCTCCACCCCGGCGTCTATTTCGCGATGAACAGCTCGGCCGGGCTGATCGGCACGACCGCAGTGCAGGCCGCGCAGACTGTGTCCAACTGGGGCTTCGTCGTGACGCCCGACATGCTCACACAGGTTGCACATGATGTTGGTGAACTGACGATCCTGTCGCGTACCGGCGGCGCACCGACCCTTGCCGTCGGCATGGCAAGCATCCTCTCGGGTGTCTTCGGCGGCAATGCTTTGATGGGCATCTGGTATCACTTCGCCATCCTGTTCGAAGCCTTGTTCATCCTGACGACGGTCGACGCCGGCACGCGGGTCTGCCGGTTTATGATCCAGGATTTCGTGGGCAATGTGATTCCTGCATTCAAGGAGACAAAGTCCTGGGTCAACAACATCATCGGCTCGGCTTTGGCCTGCATGTTGTGGGGTTATTTCCTCTACCAGGGTGTCGTCGACCCCTTGGGTGGAATCTGGACTATGTGGCCACTATTCGGCACGGCTAACCAGATGCTGGCGGCGATCGCGCTCATTCTCTGCACCGTCGTGCTGTTCAAGATGAAGCACCAACGCTACGCGCTGGTCACAATCGTGCCGGCGACCTGGCTTGTTATCTGCACGCTGACTGCGGGACTGGAGAAGGTCTTCAGCTCCAATCCTTCGGTCGGGTTCCTGAGCCATGCGCGCAGATTCAGCGACGCCCTAGCGGGCGGAAAGGTATTGGCGCCGGCGAAGAGCCTCGAGCAAATGAGCAGGGTCATTTTTAATGACTATGTCGATGCTACGCTTGCCGGCCTGTTCGTCGCCGTCGTTATCTCGATGATCGTCTTCGGTGTCATCAAGATCTGGAAAGCGCTGGGCACGACAGATGTGACCGCGGCTGAGATCGAGTTCGTCGGTGCGGCAACTGGAGGCAGCCGTGCCTGATATCCTCGCGCTAAAGGAATGGACCGTTCAGGCGACGCAATCCGTCACCAGCAGGTCGTGGCCGGCCGCAACTGCCGTCACGCAATGGACGATCCAGACGGCGCGCCTGATGGTTGGGGTGCCGGACTACGAGACTTACGTCCGGCACCGCAACCTCAATCATCCCGGCCAACCGATCATGACCTACGAAGAATTCTTCGTGGAGCGCCAGGAAGCGCGTTACGCGGTTGGCAAGGGGCGATTCAGAGGTTGTTGTTAGCTAGTAACTAGAAAGCGCATGTCCGCTAAGGGCCAAAAGCGGACATTGTTCTCTGGGCTAAGCGTGACCTGGTTAGCCGCTTACGCACACTGCCGCCATTGTACAATTGGCGCATCGGCCTGACGGCAAAGCATCCGGATTAAGGCGCGGTTCTGCACCGATCCAATACAAGATATTCGCAAGAATACAGTAGCCAGTTGCCGCGAACCAGATCATGGCAGCGCCGACAAATGCAGTGAATACCGACCACCAGTGGCTGTGCGTCAGAAAAAGGATTGATCCGAGCGTGATGTTAATTCCGACTGTCACATAAATTCGTCGCTCGAGATACCAGCGATCGATCTTGAGGAAATACAGATTCCAGCTTGAGCGCTCGTCGGCGCCCAGCATCGGCGTGAAACCGGCGAATTGAAGCAAGGTACCGATCGGACAAAAACCGGTCAGAGCAACATTGATAGAAACGAGACCCGTTGCGATGACACCAAGAATAAAAATTGGGTTTAACAGCAACGCCAGCGCGGTACTGCCGAGAAGAACGAATCCGGCGATCAGCCAAACCGTCCGCTCGATATACCAGCGGTTCGTTGGAACGATATAGGTCCCCGAGCGAAGCGACATGTTACGAATTATATTGTCCCGCGGCTTTGATGCAAGCGAGATGTAGCGGCAGGTCGGTCACACTTCTGCGAACAAGTGACAGCGCTAAAACAGCAAACCGACGCTTAGTAGAAGACTGAACAACAATTGAATTTGGACGGTGTGCAGCAATATCTGATTGAATCCCTGGCCGGGCGGCTCTTGCATAAAGCGGTAAATGAGCACGATCGTCAGCGGCAGCGTGGCAAAGGTCAGCCATATGTACCCATGCGTAGTCGTGAAGCCGATAAGCGGCAACAACGCATAGGGCAGCAGCATAAATCCAGCATAAATCCAAGCCGTAAACTCTGGGCCCGCCACGATCGCAAGCGTCCGCCGGCCGACGCGTGCATCGGCCTTTATGTCGCGAAAATTGTTGACCAATAACACTGCGCCACTCAGCAGTCCGAGAGCGAGACCGCTCATCAATGCTGCCACGTTAAGAGATTGCGTGCAAAGCCAGTAGGTCCCGCAGACCGCGCCAATGCCAAAAAAGGCCACGACAAACATCTCGCCAAAGGGTGTGTAGGCGACGGGTCGCGGGCCTCCGGTATAGGCCCATCCTGACGCAACAGCCAAGACACCAAGTACAAGGATTGGCCAGCCACCAATGAATACCAGATAAATTCCGAAAGCTGTGGCAAGTCCGAAGGAAATGCCGGCACCGCGCCTAACCGCCCGCCCCTCCAACAACCCTGAAGCGGTGACGCGTGGCGGCCCGACCCGATCTGGCCCATCGCCGCCGTGCTCGGAATCGAGCACGTCGTTGTGCAGGTTTGTTCCGATCTGAATAAACATACTGCCAAGAAACGCCGCTAACAGCGCCCAGAGATTGATTTGTCGGCTTGTTGACCAGGCCAGAGCGCCGCCGACAAATACGGGCGTCAGCGACAGCGGGAGCGTGCGTGGACGCGCGGCCTTGATCCAAGGTACTAAATCCATACTGGCATTTTACTTGAGGATTGGCAGGTCCGCTTTGGGACAATAGCGCACACCGCACCGTGTCACTTGTGAAGTTCTTCTTTACCACCAAATCAACGCCCGATGATGCGTCAATTTCCGCGGAACTGTGGCACGCGTTTCTCAATGAAAGACAAGATGCCCTCGCGGTAGTCGTTGCTGTCGTAGACTTCTCGACGCATCGACTGGACTTTCTCAAAGGTTTCAGGACTCAGGTTGTGGGCACTCGACAGCAGCCTCAATTCCTCCTTGAGAAGACTTACGACAAGGGGGGAATTCTTTGCGATGTCCTCCGCCAGACGCCAGGCCTTACTTTCTAGCTGGTCCCTTGGCAGGGCGTAACTCACGATCCCTTGGTTTACCAGACGGTCGACCGATAGCGGCTGGGCAGTAAACAACATTTCTTTGCAGAGATGCATGCCCCCGGTGCTCAGAAAATTTTGCACTCCCGAGACGTTGTACGGTACACCGAGCTTTGCCGGGGTAATGGCAAAGGTAGTGTCATCGCCCGCGATGAGAATGTCACAGCTCATAACAAGTTCGCAGGCGCCGCCCCACACGCTGCCTTCTATCAGTGCGATCACGGGTGCCGGAAACTGCTCGATTTTACGAACTGCATGCCGCAGAGGATCACCGTAGGTCAGCGGGTCGCGTCCATTTGTCGGCAACTCTCGAACATCGTGCCCGGACGAAAAGACCTTTGAACCCGCGGGCGCCCTGAGAATCACTACCCGCACATCATGTGCGCGCATGTTCTGGAGACCGGTGCAAAGTTCGTCCAGGACTTGCTTGCTAAGAGAATTGTGTTTTGCCGGATTATTTAGAGTGAGAACACCAATAAAATTGGAGATCTCTGCCTCGACCAATACGGGTGTCGTTTGCAAGAGTTACTATCCTCCATTCCCTTTTTCAGGATGCGGATTGCACACAACCTCGTTTGCGCTCATCCGCGCCAGCGTTCTTTGATCTGAATCAAGGTTTTATCGAGCATCGAAGCCCGCTCGGCGTTCGGTGGGATAGTAGGCATTGTCCGCTTTGGGTTATTACCGGACATATGCAGCGCAAAAACGGACGTCCGCTTTTCCTCAAAAGCGGACACTCAGCCGCACAGATCCAATGTCTACTTTGGGCCAAAAGCGGATAATCGCGGCCCGCACAGTAATGTTCTAGCAGACAACTACGGGCGAACCTTTCCACCCATTTGGACGCCCGCCTTGCCGCTCGCCGCAAGGCTTTCGAGCGAATCGTAGAGCAGCTGCAAAACATAGCGGCCGTTGTGATATGCACCGCCCGGGTCGCGGAGTGAGAAGGTATAGTTATATGTGGCCTGCAAGAGCCGTGGGGTGTAGGCGGTATATTTGTTGGCGGGATTTACTTCCTCCAGATCAATTCGACCGTTTGCATTCGTATCGGCGTACCAATAGGGAAAGGCTACTTTGGTGAAGGCAATCGGTTTGCCGCCAACGGTCTTCGCGTAGGTCTGGATGGCGCCATAAAGTTCGGCTTGCAGATTGGCGATCTCACGAGCGAGCCCCTCTTCTTTTCCGTTGCCGTCAAAATCACCCCGGCTCGACACGCGAATATTAGTAAGATCAGCGGCGGTTTTGATGCCGTCGTGGCAGCCGCCACATCGGTCAATCTTGAGTTCACCGGCGTGAGGCTGATGGCAATCTGTGCATGAGCTCACGTTTGGCATGTGAGTGAAACGGCCGACGTACTTCTTGCCGTCATACTCGTAGGCCACCTTCACTTCGGTGCCGAACCTTGTCGCGCCAGCCGGAAAATAGTGCACATGAAGGAAGTTCAGCTTGGGATCCGGGGTATCTGGATTCAATCCGGCAATCGCTTTATTGACACTTGCCGTTGACTCCCGGCCCTGATGGCAGGTCATACACAAATTGCTGTCGTTGCTGCCGCTGTCGATTGTCGACCCGCCAGGGAAAGTGACTTTGGGAACGACGTACCGCGCATAGGTCAACAAGTCAGCGTGGCAGTTGGTACAAGCAAACCCATTCTTGACATGCTGTGCCGGGGCATTCTTGCCTTCCCTTAGGTATTCCGGGACGCCGTTGGCCGAATGACAGCGCGCGCAGACTGCCGGGATTTCTTTCTCTTTGTCCCAGTCGTGGAAAGCACCACTGCCGCGGTCGAAGTGACCTTTCCAAAACTCGAGTGGGACTCCTGCCTCAGTCCTCTCATCTGACCAGCCGCTTGCGGATCCCAACAATGTCATCGCCACTACGGCGAGCCAAAGTACTGAAATACGACGCCTACGAAGGACTGCGTGCATAACCCGCTCCCACCCGGCTAAAATCAATTTTTCGAACGGTACAGCCTGTCAGCGAGTTTTTCCCATACATTGATCTGGATCAACTCATACTCCGATCGGTCCTGTGTCTACGCTGGATCATTAGCGCATTGGAGCGGACTACGGTTGCGGGTAAATTGATATTCGTCAAGAAATTTCCCGTTCAGTTCGGATATCTGAAACAAGCGCCTATTCGGAGGGCAGCACGTTCACATGATTGAGAGGTTGAATATGTACCAGCATATTCTCATTCCGACAGATGGGTCGGAGTTGGCGGAGCACGCGGTCACGAATGGATTAACACTCGCGAAATCCGTGGGCGCCAAAATTACAGTGATTATCGTCGAGGAGCCGTTCAACTGGCTCAGCATTTCAGAAACGCAAGCGAATCGCGCATCTGAGGAACTCATCAAACATGATGAGAAGGTCAAGAAGCACGCCGCGAGCGTACTGAATCGCGCAGTTAACGCGGCCAAGCAGGCCGGTGTGTC
>Ga0187778_10000638_pt1 | contig 24859 bp, 24 predicted proteins | sample 1015_Q2_SP5_20_M_FD_132418 | JGI IMG/M metagenome (GOLD analysis project Ga0187778, IMG submission 132418) | Tropical peat soil microbial communities from peatlands in Department of Meta, Colombia - 1015_Q2_SP5_20_MG | ecosystem: Environmental > Terrestrial > Soil > Wetlands > Peat | place... | reverse complement strand
TGGATTTCGTGATCACGTTCATGGATCCGATCGTGCTGCGCCTGCCGCCGGCCCTGCGGCCCGAGCAGTGGCTGGGCGTGCGCGTGCCCGGAGCCGGCCTCGTGCTGGCGGCGATCGTCGTTTTCCTCACGGGCATGCTCGCCGCCAACATCGTCGGACAACGTTTCGTCGTCTGGTGGGAGTCCATGCTGGGACGCATTCCGATCGTCTCGGGCATTTATCGCAGCGTCAAGCAGGTGTCCGACACGCTGCTCGCGCAGAACGGGCATTCCTTCCGCCGTGCGGTGCTCGTCGAGTTTCCGCAGCGCGGCCAGTGGGCCGTGGGATTTGTCGTGGGCAGCGCCGGCGGTCGCATCTCCAAGCATCTGGATGCGCAATCGTTGACGGTGTACGTGCCAACGGCACCGAACCCGACGTCCGGCTACACCTTGATTCTTCCGAACAGCGAAGTGCACGATGTCGATATGAGCGTCGATGAGGCATTGAAATTCGTGATCTCGATGGGCGTCGTGATGCCCCCGCCGACGGCCCGGCTGCCATCCTTGCCGGCCGGCGCGGAACCGGCCCGCAAGGCCTGATACTTGGCTGGCCAAAAATTGCCGGGCACGCCGGCAGCAACGACGCATCCAATACGCACCTGACGGAGAATTTATGCGCACGGAGTATTGCGGCTTGGTGGACGAACGGTACATCGGGCGCGAGGTGACGCTGTATGGCTGGGTGCACAAGCGGCGCGATCACGGCGGTGTGATCTTCGTCGACCTGCGCGATCGGGAGGGGATCGTTCAGGTCGTGTGCGATCCCGATGTCTCCGAGGTGTTTCGCGGGGCCGAGTCCCTGCGCAGCGAATACTGCGTATCGATCGTGGGACTGGTTCGCCCGCGCCCCGAAGGCACGGCCAACGCGGCCTTGACTTCCGGTGGCGTCGAAGTGCTCTGTCGCAAGCTGGTCGTGCTCAACGCCTCGGTTCCACCGCCGTTTCCTCTGGACGACGACGAGCTGTCGGAAACCACGCGCCTTACGCATCGCGTTTTGGACTTGCGCCGTCCCGCGATGCAGAAGAATCTGCGCTTGCGCTACCGTGTGGCCATGGCGGTGCGCCGCTACCTGGACTCGAAGGGCTTTTTGGACATCGAGACCCCGATGCTCACCAAAAGCACGCCCGAGGGTGCGCGCGACTACCTTGTGCCCTCGCGGGTCCACGAAGGCATGTTCTTCGCGCTGCCCCAGTCACCGCAGCTGTTTAAGCAACTGCTCATGGTGGCGGGCTACGACCGCTATTACCAGATCGTGAAGTGTTTTCGCGACGAGGACCTGCGCGCGGACCGCCAGCCGGAATTTACCCAGATCGATGTCGAGACCTCGTTTCTGGACGAGCAGCAGATCCGGGATCTGATGGAGGCGATGGTTCGGGACGTCTTTCGCGAAGTGCTCGGCGTTTCGCTGCCGCATCCGTTCCCCGTCATGCGCCACGCCGACGCGATGTCCCGCTACGGCTCGGATAAGCCGGACCTGCGCGTGAAGTTGCAGCTGACCGAGTTGACGGACGCGATGAAGGACGTCGACTTTAATATCTTCCGCTCGGCCGCCGCGCTCAAGGACGGGCGGGTCGCCGCGCTGCTCGTTCCCGGGGGCGGGGCGATGGCGCGCTCGGAAATCGACGCCTACACCCAGTACGTGGCCATTTACGGGGCCAAGGGACTGGCGTACATCAAGGTCAACCAGCGTGCGCAGGGTCGCGAGGGCCTGCAATCGCCGATCGTCAAGAGCCTGCACGATGCATCGCTCGCGGCGATCCTCGAGCGCACCGGCGCGCGCGACGGGGATCTGATCTTCTTTGGGGCGGACCGCGCCAAGATCGTGGCCGATAGTCTGGGTGCGCTGCGCACGCGGATCGGTCACTCCGAATTTGGCAGCCAGCGCGGCCTCTTCGAGGCCGGATGGCAGCCGGTGTGGGTCGTCGACTTTCCCATGTTCGAGTTCGACGAAGACGAACGGCGCTGGGTCGCCGCCCATCATCCCTTTACCGCCCCCAAGGACGGCCACGAGGACTTCCTGCAGACGGACCCCGGCCGCTGTCTGGCCAAGGCCTACGACCTGGCCCTGAACGGGTGGGAAATCGGCGGCGGATCGGTGCGTATCCATCGCGAGGAGACGCAAAGCAAGGTCTTCCGAGCCTTGAAGATCGGCCCGGAGGAAGCGCGCAGCAAGTTCGGTTTTCTGCTCGATGCGTTGCGCTACGGCGCCCCGCCGCACGGCGGGATTGCCTTTGGCCTGGACCGGATTGTCACCATGATGGCCGGGGCCGAGTCCATACGCGACGTGATCGCCTTTCCCAAGACGCAGCGCGCACAGTGCCTGCTCACGCAGGCGCCTTCGCCGGTGGACGAACGCCAGTTGCGGGAGCTGCACATTCGCCTGCGGCATGCGGAAAGCAAACCCGTGCCCTAGCCGGGTTGCCTTTCCGCGGGCAAGGTATCGCTAATGAAATCCGTACGGCTGCGAGTTGCAACCTACAACATCCACAAGGGTGTCACGACGTTCGGACGGCGCTCGCGCCTCTCCGAACTGCGGATGGCCTTGCATCGGATCGATGCCGACGTCGTTTTTCTGCAAGAAGTGCAGGAGCGCAACGAACACGTTGCGCGCTTGGCGCCCGAGCGTTCGCGCTCGGGCCAACTGGACATGCTCGCCTCCAGCGGCTACGAGCACCGGGCCTACGGAATCAACGCCGTGTATCCGCACGGTCATCACGGCAACGCGATCCTCTCACGCTGGTCGATCGAGCATTTTGCCAATCACGATATTTCCGACCACATGCTGGAGCGCCGCGGCATGTTGCACGCGGTGGCCCGGTTGCCCGGCGCGGGCGGGCGGGGCATTCACCTGATCTGCGCCCATTTCGGTCTTACCAAGCGCAGCCGGATGCGCCAGGCCGAATGGGTCGCTCGCTTCATCGAGCGCGAGATTCCGGCGGCCGCGCCGCTGATCCTGGCGGGCGACTTTAACGACTGGCAGCGGCGAGTCGACGCGCAGCTGCGCCAGCGCCTGGGGATGCGCGAAGTCTGTGACGACATGACGGCCAATGCCTGGCTCGAGCGGCTACTGGCTTGGCGCCGGCCGGTGCGGGTGGCGCGGACCTTCCCCAGCCTCGTGCCGTTTCTCACGCTCGATCGGATCTACGTGCGCGGACTGCGTGCCCGCGGCTCCCTGGTGCCCCGCGGCCGCTCGTGGGCACGCTGCTCGGATCATGCCCCGTTGATTGCCGATCTGGAGCTTTGATGCGCTCGTCCTCAGGGGCGATTGCAAGACGCATTGCCAGCAGTTTGCGGCCGCTCATGCGGCCGCACTTCACAGAGGGTAATCGGATTCGCCTGCTGCCATCGGCGCAGCATTACTTCCCGGCGGTGCTCGACGCGATATCGACCGCGCGGCGCCTGGTGCACCTGGAGACCTACATTTTTGCCGACGACCGCGTCGGTCGCAGCCTCATGGAAGCGCTGGCGGGCGCGGCACGCCGGGGACTGGATGTGCGCGTGCTGATTGACGGATTCGGCGGGGGCGATTTTGCGCGGCAACTGGCCGCGCAGCTGCCGCAAGCCGGTGCCCAGGTGCGCATTTACGGCGCCGAACGCTGGTGGCGGCCGCGACGGCGTTTGCTGCGTCGCATGCACCGAAAGCTCGTCGTGATCGACGACCGCCTCGCCTACCTGGGTGGGATCAACGTCAACGACGAGCCGCAGCGCGACGAATTTACGGGCGAGCCGATCGGGCCGCGATTTGACGTAGCGATCCAGTGCGAAGGGCCGATCGTTGCGGCCATTGCGACGGCCATGCGGCGCCTGTGGTGGGCCGTGGCCGTAACCAACTGGAGCGAGATGTCCGAACCGGCGCCGCGCCGCGTCCGTCCAACGCAGCCGATGCAAGGCGGCATGCGCGCGGCGTTGGTGTTGCGCGATAACTTGCGAAACCGGCACAGTATCGAGCGCAGCTACTTGAGTTCGTTTCGCTCTGCCCGGCGCCAGATTCTGGTGGCAAGCGCCTACTTTCTTCCGGGGCGACGGATGCGCGCTGCTCTGGTGCGAGCGGCCCGCCGGGGCGTGCGCGTGCGCCTGCTGCTGCAGGGCCGGGTCGAATACCGTCTGCAACATTACGCGCAGCGTGCGCTGTACGGCCAGCTGCTGGCCGCGGGAATCGAGATTCACGAATACCAAAGCAGCTATTTGCACGCGAAAGTGGCGGTGGTCGATGAGGACTGGGCCACGGTGGGTTCGAGCAACATCGATCCGCTGAGTCTGCTGCTGGCGCGCGAGGCCAACGTGGTCGTGCAGGATCGTGGTTTTGCCAGCGAATTGCGTACCTTGATCGAGTACGCCGTGGAAGCCCACTCGCGCCCGCTGCATGCCACGGACTATGCCCGACGCTCCTGGGTCGCGCGCCTTGCGCACTGGATGGCGTACGGTCTGGTGCGGGCGGCAACGGTCGTACTGGCGCGAGGGAGCAATTACTGACGGCGGCGAACGAGGGCAACCCCCGCCTGGGCGAAGAGCAGGTCGACCGGAACGCGGGGGTCGAGTCGGTCGGTGCGCGTTATGGCCAGCTCGCCGGGCGCGGGAGGCCGTGACGGCGTGATCTGCCGGCGATAGACACTGAAACTGGGGGCGGCGATCTCCCACTGGACGGCAACGCCCGGCAGCTGTGCGGCCACGAGGGCCGCGTTCTTGACGGGACCGTTGAGCAGTTCGCCCAGCCAGGGAGCCAGCGCCCAACCCAGCGCCGCCGCCAGTGCGGCACTGGCGAGCAGCGAGCGACGCCACGCGGGCCACGGTCGAGCGAGCAGCAAGGCAAGCGCGGCCAAAGCGCCCAGCACAGTGAGCAGGTAGTAACCGCGCGTGGCCACCGCCGTTGCCCGCGCCGCCAGCCCCGCGTAAAAGGACAGGCGCGGATCGCTTATCGCCGCACTTGCGTGCGCGACGAGCCGCGGCACAAAGGGCAGCAGCAACAACAGCAGGCAGGGAAGCAACAGCAGGTTGCGGCTGTTTCCATCCTCGCGCAGCCGGCACGCCGCCAGAATAAAAAGGGGCGTCATTCCGTAGAGCAGATAGTGCGGCAGCTTTGTGCCCGAGAGCGAAAAAAAGACAAAGACGAAAGCAAACCAAAGCAAAAGGTACCGCGAGAGCGGATCGCGCCAGTGCTGCGGAACGCGCCGCAGCATGCGCCAGAGCAGGCCGGACCAGGGCAGCAGCAGCAGCGGCGCCACCGCAAAGTAGTACCACAGGCTGCCGCCATGCCCTTCCAGCGTGCCGCTAAAGCGTTCGAGGTTGTGTCGCAGCAAAAATCCGTCGACAAAATCGCGGCCGTGCAGCACAAGCTGCGTCGCGTACCAGGGTCCGGCGACGGCCAGAAGGATCGCCCAGCCCAACGGGTCGAAAGCCAGTCGCGGCCAGTTGCGCCAACGCCCGACCGACAGGCAGTAGCCGAAGGTCACGGCAAAGGGAATCAAGAGGGCGATCGGCCCCTTGGTCAGAACCCCCAGCGCCATCCACAGATACGCGCGGCGCAGCGCAATTTTTCCCCCCGCATCGAGGTGACGCCACAGATCGAACATCGTGGCCGCGAGCAGGGCGTTGAGCAGCGCATCGGCCGTCGCCGCGCGACTCATCGAGAGCACGCCCAGACTCGTCGCGGCGACCCAGCCGCCCAGCAGGGCGTTGGTCGCTCCCAGGCGCGGCGTGGCAAAACGCACGATCGCCAGCACCCAGCAAAGTGCCGCCAGCGCCGACGGCAGGCGAAGCGCAAACTCGTTCAAACCCAGCAGCTCGACGCTGACCGCCTGCAACCAGTAGATGAGAATCGGCTTGTCGTAACGGGGAACGCCGTTCAAAGTGGTCGAGACCCAGTCACCGCTTTGCAGGATCTCGCGCGTTGCCTCAGAAAACGCCCCTTCGTCCACGTCAAACAGCGGATACAGCCCGAGCGAGGGCACAATCAGCAGCGCACAGACGGCAAGCAGCAGCGCGCCGGCAAATCGCTGCCGGGCCGCGGACAGCGCTTCGGATCCAAGGCGCGAGACGGTCATCGCGCCGCCAAGCGGCTGCGCAGCGCCTGCAACAGCGTCCGTAGCGCAAAGCCCGCGCCCAGCGCGATGGCAAAGCGCTGCAGCGGCAGGGCCAGGGGGTAACCGGTATCCACGAGCGCTAACGCCACGGCGCAGCCAAGAGCAATCAGCGCAAAAACGGCGCCGGCGCCCGGGCGTCTTGCCCAGGGCCAGCGCTCGGCGGCCAGGGTGCCGAGCGCGCCGGCCAACATGCCCAGTGCCGCCCCCGCCAAAACGTCCGAGGGCCAGTGGGCCCCGACCATGACCCGCGAGCTTGCGGCGAGCAAGGCGGCGCACAGCAGGCCAAACGCGGCGAGCGGGCGCGCGCGCACGCCCTCGAGTCCCAGGATCAGCACGGAAACAACGAGAAAGATGGTGATCGCATGGCCGGAGGGAAACGAGTTATGGCCACTCAGGAGCGGTCCTTGCACGCGAAAACCCGAAGGATCGAGCACGGCCGCGGGTCGCGCCGCGGCCACGAGCCATTTGCCGCAGCGGGAGAACAGGGCCGCCAGCGGCGCGGCGTACAGGGCGGCGCCCAGGACTTGGGGCGCGCGCCGCAGCAGGGGCGCGAGCAGCATCACGGCGACGAGCCCATGGCCAAGGATCGTGAGGTTGCTTGGAACGGGCTCGGGAAGATAGCGAGCGGCCGCCTGGTTGATTGCAAGAAAGGCGGCGCGATCGACGCCCGCGCCCGCCGCGACAGCCGCTGCGGCCAGCGCGCTGGCGATGGCAAAACCCAAAAAAACGCGGAAGGCGGGTGCGTGCAGCATGGGCGTGCGATTTTACTGAGGCGCGAGCCCCGAAATTTCCACAACATCTTGGTCGGCCCAAGACGAGCGATCAAGATATTGTGTAGGCACGCGGCGCCCGATCGCACCCGCGGGGCGCAACGGTGGACAGCGTCCTCTGAGGGATGTTGCGCCCACCCAAGAAAAAGTGAATTCTTCCCTCTGAAAACGCTTGATTCTCGTCGTAATTCGCATAGTATTGCGGTCACGCAACGAGAGCGCTCTTTGAGCTTCTTCGATACGACAAGAACGCTGTCGCTGTAGTCGTCTTTCCCAACCAGGAGATTGTTGATGGCAACTGCCAAGAAGGCAAAGAAAGCAAAGAAGTCCTCGGCCAAAAAGGCCGCGAAGAAGACCGCGAAGAAGGTCACGAAGAAATCGCCGGCCAAGAAGGCGGCAAAGAAAAAATCGGCACGCAAGCCCAACGCGGCATTCATGAAGCCGCTTACGCCCGTCGGTCCACTGGCGGTCGTGATCGGCTCAAACCCGCTGCCGCGCACCGAGGTCACCAGCAAGATCTGGGCGTATATCAAGAAGAACAAGCTGCAGGACTCGGTCAATCGCCGCAATATCAACGCCGACGACAAGCTGCGTCCCCTGTTTGGCGGCAAATCGCAGGTCTCGATGTTCGACCTGACGAAGTTCGTCAGCAAGAATCTGAAGTAACCGGCCGGCACCAGCGCGCGCGACGGGCCCGTGGAGCCTTGGGCGGCACGGGCCCGTTGGCTCTCGCCGCTCGTCGACGTGCGATCGATCGAATCGCGTCTCGCGCGCGGCCTTCAGGCCTGCGCCCAGCGCGAATACCGCGGCAGCGTGGCCTGCAAAAACGCCATCTGGTCGGCCAGAATCCGCCGGTTGCTCAGAATAAAGCCTTCGTTGCGACAGACCGCGTAGGGCACGTACAGCAGCGGCATGTGCGCCTCTTCCGGGCGCCGGTTTCCCTTGCGCGTATTGCATGAGCGGCAGGCCGTCACCACGTTGGTCCATTCGTGGCGCCCGCCGCGCGACACCGGGACGATGTGCTCGACGGTCAGATCCGACTCGCCGCAGTGCGCGCCGCAATAGGCGCACACGTGCCGGTCGCGCGCGAACAGGCGGTGTTTGGTCAGACCGACATGGTTGCGACCGTTGGGGCTGCGGTGACGGCCGCGAATCATGACGATGGAACTGCTGACAACACGGGATCGCTCGCCCGATAATTCCTGCAAACCGCCACTCATCGCGAACAGGCATTCGCCAAGATCGTTTACGACCTTGCCGCAAGCGTAGTATCGGGCTGCACGAGGTAATGCGGCCCACCGCACCGGTTGTCCGTGGGAGTCGACGATCAAAATGCGGGGTGGGTTCTCGGTTCCGCGCATACGCGCATATTGCCACTTCGGAACAAGTTTTGCATGGCCAACGCCGCGGCGCTTCGCAAGGCAGGGCATCCATCGCCAGTGTCCGCTCGCGTGTCGGTCCGCAGCGGCGCCGACCAGGAAACGGAACTCAAACTCAAGCTGCACGCCGTCGATGTGACGAACCTGCGCAAGCGCCTCGATGCGCTGGGCGCTTCGCGCCATCAGCGCATCGACAACGTGTATTACGACACCCCCGATCATCGTTTGGCGCAAGCGCAGGCGGCGCTGCGCCTGCGTAGCATCGGCAAAGGTCGTTCCCGCCATTGGGTGCAAACCGTAAAGACCCAGGACAGCGAATCGGCGTTGAGCGTGCGCGGCGAATGGGAGCGTCCCGCGCCCGGCGGACGGATCGATCTTGCGTTGCTGGCCGACTCCCCGCTGGCGCAGTTGCTGGAAAACGGCGCGAGCGCGGGCCACGGCTTGGCGGACCTGCGTCCCGTTTTTCGCACCGTGTTTGATCGCACCGCGTGGGACCTAACCCTGGATGCGGCCCATGTGGAGGCCGTAATCGATCTGGGCGAGATTCAAGCAAACGGTCGCACCGAGGCCGTTTGCGAAGCGGAGCTGGAATTGCTGGCCGGAGACCCTGCGGCGCTGCTCGAGCTGGCGCTGCAACTGGCCGGTGCGAGGGCGCGACGCCGGGCCGATTTGAGCCTGCTGCCGTACGGCCTGTCGAAGGCGGCGCGCGGCTATCGACTGGCGCTGGGGCGCGGACCCGCGCCGTTTTCCGCGAGCTTCGCGACCGCGCATCGAGCCTTTACGGCGCAGCAGCGCATTGGTGAGGCAGCGCGCCGGCTCGTTGCCATCGGGATGAGCACCATGCTGGCCAATGCCGCGGATTATTCCCCGCAGGCCGATCCCGAGCTGGTGCATCAGGCGCGAGTTGCCATGCGCCGCATGCGCGCGGGTCTTGACCTCTTGGGTGCGGGGGCCGAGGTGCCAGAGCGGTTGCGTCAAAGTCTGCGAATCTGGGCCGGGCGATTCGGCGTCGTACGCGACTGGGACGTGCTCTGTGGCGAGCACCTGCCACCGCTGGCGTCGGCCGCGCCGGCAAGCATGGAGGAGGTCTGGAAGCGCCTGCGCGCGGCCGCTACCAAGCAGCGCGACAGCGCCCGAGAGTCGCTCTGGCGCCAGCTGCAGTCGCCCGCATTTGCGGAGTTTGCACTGCGTGCGTTGCGCTGGAGTCTGAGCGTGCCGACCAAACGCGGCAAACGCCTGCAAGCCGTTGCGCGCAAGCTCGTGCGCTCACGCCAGCACCGCTTGACCGCGCTGGCTCGTCGCTTCGCGGACCTGCCGATCGAGCGCCAACACAAGGCGCGCATTCAGGCCAAGGCACTGCGCTATGGCATTGAAATGCTGCAGGCGAGTTTGCCCAAAAAGCTGCGGCGTAGCGCACTGCCGGCCTTGGCCCGTTTTCAGGACGCCGCGGGCGGAGCGCGCGATGCGCTGATCGTGCAAGCCATCGTGGCGCGCATGACCCGGTCGGTACCGCTGCGTCAGCACGTGGACGAGTGGGCGCGGACGCAAAGGGCCGCGGCCATTGCCAAGGCGCAGCGGCTCGCGGCCAATCTGCAGGAGTAGCGCCGGCGCCGAGCGATCAAGCGGGGCTTGCGTTGGGCCGGACGGTTGCGAGCTCGCGCGCCGCGTCGGGAACGATCGACCCTTTTTCCTCGGTAAACGGATTCTGCGCGGGTCGAATGGCATTGCCCTGCCCAAATCCGATCCCCGCTTGGACGGCGCGCTCGACCTGTGCTTGGCTCTGCAGGCCCGCGACGATCAACCATTGCTCCGAGATGCCCGCCACGCGCGCTTCCAGCGCAAGATTGTCCCAGGCTTCGCCAAGGTTCGACGATGGCGCGAGAATCTTGGCAAAGTCCGGCTGCACCAGCGCAAAGGCGCTCAATTCCATCGCCAGACGGGGGGAAGTCACCCGCAGTCCGACGGGAATCCGCTGAGCGCGAAGGTAATCAACGAATGCGCGAATCCGGTAGCTGGAGCGAACCATTTCGACCGAGCCGCGCAAAATCACGGTGAGCCGGTGAGCAACCAGTGCATGGGTGCGCAACTGGGTATCGATCCGCTCGTCATACTTTTGCACGGTTCCGAAGGAGAGCGTTACCCCGACTTGTTCGCATTCCTCACGCGCCAACATGCTCAGCGCACGGCGCAGCCCCAACAGCTGGATGCGCGACCATTGCACCGGGGTTGGCTCAAAGCCGTCCGTCCAGAGGTACAACTCATCAAACCAGCGCTCGCGGGTTTGCAAGGACCGCGTCGGCCAGATCGTCGCGCACACCGTTCCGCCGGACGCACCCTCGATCTTGCCGCTGACGGTCTGCGCCGGCCAGCGGTGCGCGGGGGGCAACGACAGGCTCGTCATCACGGGCAACGCGCGCAGCGCCGCGCACGCGCCGTCGGCCGCAACGCGCGGTCCCGAGAACAGGACCTGGGTTGGGCCTGCGCGAGAGCCTTGCGCGAAATGTTTGACGTCATCGGAGTCGGCCGCCTGCACACCGGGACGAAGATACCGGTTCTGCCCTTGGCTGTGATCCCCCTTGAAGCGAGAGATAACCATGCTCCGGCCTGCCAACTTGGCATTGACCGGGGAATGGGGCAGAATCCGATCGATGCTGCAGTGCAGAAAACATGCAACCGACCGCTCGTAACGTTCGTTGTGCTCTGGTGCCGCAATCCGTAGCCGTCGTTGGTGCGACGGAACGGGTCGGAGCGCTGGGCCGTGACGTGCTTCGCAACATCCTCGCCGCGGGTTTCCAAGGCGAGGTCTTCGCGGTGAACCCGAAGCATGAGCGCATCGGCGAGCAGCGTTGCTACGCGAGTTTGACGCAGCTGCCAACGGCCCCCGATCTGGTCGTGGTGGTGACTCCCGCCGCGGTGGTGCCGCAGGTCGTTCAGGAGGCCGCCGAGCGGGGCGTGGCCGGCGTGTTGGTTCTGTCGGCGGGATTTGCTGAGGTGGGTCCGGCGGGCGCGGCGCTGCAAGAGCAAGCGCTCGCGCGCGCGCGCCAAGCGGGTATCCGGATCATCGGTCCGAACTGCCTGGGTCTGATGCGCCCGTCGATCGGACTAAATGCGACCTTCGCGCGCACGGCCGCGCGCGCGGGCAACATCGGACTGGTTTCCCAATCGGGCGCGGTCGCGGCGGCCCTGCTCGATTACGCCTGGTCCGCGGGCTTTGGCTTTTCTTCCGTGATCACGACGGGCGATGGATCGGACGTCGAATTTGGTGACCTGCTGGACTTTCTCGCTCTGGATTCGCTCACGCGCAGCATTGTCCTGTACGTCGAGGGGGTGCAACGACCGCGTCAGTTTCTCTCGAGTCTGCGCGCTGCCGCGAGTATCAAACCGGTGGTCGTCCTGAAAGCCGGCCGCCATGCCAGCGGTTCGAAGGCCGCGTTCAGTCATACGGGCGTGATGGCCGGCAACGATGCGGTATTTGACACGGCGCTGCGACGCACGGGCGCCATACGCATACCGCGGTTCGCGCAGCTTTTTGCCGCCTCCGAAGCCTTGCTGAGCGGCCGTCTGCCCCGCAGCTCCCGCCTGGCGATCCTCACCAACGGGGGAGGCCCCGGAGTGCTAGCCGCGGACGCGGCGGCGGACGCGGGCGTGTCCCTGGCTCGGCTTAGCACCGAAACCAAGCAAAGCCTCGACGCGGTGCTGCCCGCAACTTGGTCCAAGGGCAACCCCGTCGATATCATCGGCGACGCCGATTGCGAGCGCTTCTCCCGAGCCTTCGAGCTGCTGCTCGCCGACGAATCCAACGACGGTGTGCTTGTCCTGTTTTGTCCGACGATTCGCCTGGGTGCCGCCGAGATCGCCCGCGCGCTGCTTCCCCTGGCCGCTGCAAGCAGTAAGCCGATTGTGTCCGCCTGGCTGGGCGAGGCCGATGCGGCCCAAGGCAGATCCATCCTCAAGCAGGCGGGCTATGCGGCCATGCGCAGTCCCGAGCAGGGCGTAGAGGCATTTGCGTATCTTGCCCGCTTCGTGCGCCACCGCCAGTTGCGCCTGCAGCTGCCGCCGCCGATCAGTGGCGAAGCCGAAGGCGCCAGCACTCTGGAAATCTCTGCGGCGCGCGCCATTCTGGCGCAGGCGCAGCAGCAGGGACGCACCCTGCTGGCCGAGGACGAAGCCAAATCGCTGTTGGCCGCCTGCGGAATCGAGGTGGCGCAGGGACAACTTGCGACCAACGCCACGGAAGCCCGAAGGCTGGCCGAGCAAATCGGTTACCCGGTCGTGCTCAAGGTGCGCGCCGAAGGAATCACACACAAGAGCGATGTGGGCGGCGTATTGCTCGGGCTTAAGTCGCCCGAGGAAGTCGGACTGGGCTTTGAGCTCATTCGCGAGCGCGTCTTAAAGCGCGCCGCTGCGGCGCAGTTTCGCGGCGTTCTGGTGCAGCGTATGGTCAGCCGACCCTCGGGGCGCGAGTTGATTGTGGGCATTGCGCGCGACCCCGCGTTTGGGCCGGTGATCAGTTTTGGCATGGGCGGCATTGCGGTGGAGGTCGTGCGTGACTCGGCCCTGGCCCTGCCGCCGCTAAACCGCATGCTGGCGGGCGATCTCATCGACCGAACTCGCGTCGCGAGCATGCTCAAGCCCTTTCGCGGCATGCCGGCTGTCGACATGGAGAGCCTGATCGATGCGCTGCTGCGGGTCTCCGAGCTGGCCTGCGAGTTCCCGTGCCTGCAGGAGCTCGACATCAATCCGCTGCTGGCCGACGAAAACGGGGTCATCGCGCTCGATGCCCGCGTGCGCATTGACCAGGGTCCCCTCGTTCCCGACCCGGTCTACTCGCACTTGGCCATCCACCCCTACCCCAAGGCTCTGGAATCGCAACTGCACTTGTCCGACGGCTCGACCTTGTTGCTGCGGCCGGTGCGGCCCGAGGACGCGGAAGCGCAGCGGCGTTTCGTCGCCCGCTTGTCCGACCTGACCTTGTACCGTCGCTTTCATGCGCCCGTGCGCGAGCTCACGCTCGATCGGCTCGTTCGTTTTACGCAAATCGACTACGACCGCGAAATGGCGTTCGTCGCGATCGATGCTTCGGGAACCGAAGAGGAAATTCGGGGCTTTGCGCAGTACAACCGGGTGGTCGGCAGCGATCAGGCCGAATTTGGCATCGCGGTCGAAGACAGCTGGCAGGGGCGCGGGCTGGGTTTCGCGATGATGGCAGCGCTCGAATCGTGCGCGCGCGAGCGCCAGATCTCCGAGCTCTTTGGCTACGTGCTGGCGGACAACGAATCCATGCGCGGCATGATGGTGGCGCGCGGCTACAGTCCGCAGCGCGAGGCCGGAGAAAGCGGCGTGATCCGATTTCACCTGCCCCTGGGGGCGCACGCCTCCCCACCGCCCCGCTCCGCGCTGGCAACGACCGCTTGACGTAAGCCCTGCCCGCCGGGGTTGGGCAACACGGCTCTCGGATCGCCCGTCCCGCAGGGTTCGCGAAAGAGCCATCGCGCTGCCCGGCAGCACTTTCTCCGGCAAAACGCAATCGACGACCTCCGTCACCCCCGCCCAATCGGGGTCGCGTTGCGGTTTTGGTGCGGTGCTTGGTGCAGCCCGAGGGGAGAATCCTTCTTGCGCGCTGCGCGTTGCATGTCGTTGGCCGGGACGAACCCGAACGAGGTAGGGGCGCAGCGATTCAGAACGACCAGGTCAGCTGCACGACCCAGACGCTGTGCGCGCCATTTACGTTGCCTTCGTAATTCTGGACTGGGTATACGGCCGCGACGCGGTTTGCGCTTACCCACGAAAGACTCGCGGTCAGCTGCAACCAATGCGCCGCAAGTCCCGATCGCACGTCCAGTTGGTGCTGCGTTGCGTCGCTATCGCCCGGCGGTTCGGTCAGCAGTTGCAAGTCCCCCAGATGCGCAAATACGCGCAAGCGGTCCCCGAGGGCGCGGCTTGCGTCGATCTGCACGTATAGGGTGCGCGCGCCACTTTGAAAGTAATCCGGAGAGTAGCTCAGGCGAACGCGAAACTCGTCGATCGTGATGCCCGCGTTGGCTTCGAAGTAGCCTAGTTCATTGCCGCCGGTAAATCCGGAATACGTGGCGCCCAGATCGATGGATGCGCCGCTTTTGAGGTGCGCTGCAAAGCCCGCATACGGCAGCCACTGGATTTGCGTTTGGGGCGGGACTCCGAGACGAGTGGTGGAAACGAAAACCCCCGAATACCAGCCCGCAGGATGGTCGTAGTTCAGGTCGAGCTGTGCGGCCGGCTCGCCGTCGCTCAACGAAACGCCACGGAAGCGGTAATCGGACACCAACGTTGCACTACCCGTCACTTGGCCGCGTGCTGCCGGTACGAACAGCAGCCCTGCCGTGAGCAAGACCGGGAAGCCGACAACGAATGCCGTCTTTTTGCGCCGGCGCACGATCAAACGCTAGTGCAGGGAAACGACGCGCGAGGATGTCTCGTCGTAGCAAACGCGTCGTCCGGCGACGCGGCCCAAGGCGGCGCAGGCGTCAATTCGACCGATCGGCGAGCGCTGCGAGCCATTGACGGATCGCTGTTGCGACGACAGGGCGCCGCGCACTTGCTCGGGGTCCAAGGCCGGCGACAGTTCCAGCAGCAGGGCCACCAGCCCGCTTACGTGCGCGGCGGCAAACGAGGAGCCACTGACAAATCCCCAGCGTGCGCCGGGCAAGGTCGTCGGTATGTCGCGCCCCGGTGCCAAGGCCGCAACGTCCGCCGAATCAAGCGTCGGCGCGTCCTCCTCAGCGCGAACCGCCAGTACGCGCGGATGCGAAGCCGGAAAGCCACCGTCCGATGTCTGCGGGTCGGCTGCCGCAACCACGGTGGTACCGAGTTGCCAGAGCGCGTCCAACAGCCGGGCCAGCAGGACATCCGGAGGGCCGGTAAGACTCATGTTGACGACCGAGAAGCGCTGCTCGATGGCAAACTGCAGAGCTTTGGCCAAGGTAAAGCTGTTGCACCGGGCACCGGCATCGCGCCACTGCCAACAGGCGCGCAGCGCCCAAAGCCGGGCGCCCGGAGCCACGCCGACGATGCCGATGCCGTTGTCCGCGCGTGCCACCAGGATGCCGGCGACCGCGGTTCCGTGATCCTCCGGCGTGTACGCGGAGGAGTCGACGAAATTCGACGTCCCGATGACCTGACCCGCGAGGTCCGGATGCTTGAGATCCGCACCGCTGTCGAGTTGCGCAATCGATACCCCCCTGCCGGTCGTCACTTGGTGCAGCTTGCCGAGTTGCCAGCGGACGGCGGCAGGTTGGGCGGCGAACATCGGGTCGTTGTGCTCGAGCGCGCGATACGTGTGCATGGGCTGTACCGATTCAACGCGCCCGTCGCGTGCCACTTGTCGGATCTTCTCGTTAACGGATTCGTCCTGTGCCACTTCCATCACAAAGCAATCCACGCCCAGCGCCGGCATTGGCCAGTTCTGCCGAACAGTCAGCCCGTAGGTTTGCGCAAGCTCGCTTGCGGTGCGCCGCCGCGCTTGGTGCCCGGCGCCTGTGTCGTAGGCTCCGCCGTAGTCGGCATCCGGCCGGAAGTGCGCCGGTGCCAAGGCCAGCATGACAAGCATCTGTCGACTTTCGATTTCGCCCGCGTCGATGGGCGGTGCCTGCGCCCAGGCCAACTGCCCGACGAGCGCGAACACCGGATAAAGTCGCATTGCGCCGCGAATCATGGGGACGCGCCCAGCTGCATCGGTTCGGCGAGTCGCACACCTTGTTCGGAACGCAAGGCTTGTAGCACGACCACTTGCCGCGCGGGATCGACCGCGACCAGGTAACCACCGGTTGCGTTGGGCCCGCCCGCGATGCGTGCGCCAACGCCGCGCAAAATGCGTTCCAGATCTCGCTCGCGCAGATTCGAATCGAAGACCACCAAAATGTTGGCCGGCGCAGCCGGTGCGGCTCCGAGCGTTCGGTATTCCCCGGACGAGGGGCTGCGCTCGATCAGTAAGCCGATCAGTAGCGCAATAGCGGCCAGCTGAGCGAGCGCCGCGTACCCGATCCAGGGACGCGACGAAGGAGCGATCCGGCGCAGTCCGAGGCGAGCCCGGCGCAAAAGCCGCCGCACCCAGGGGTCCGACGCGTTGAGCTGTCGCTGCACTTGTGCGAAACCGCAATCCGCGTCCCACACGGATTCGGTACTGCGGCAGGCCTGCTGCAGCCTTCGCTCCCATTGCAGGTCGAGCTGGCAGGCGCTACACGACCGCAGATGCGCCTGAACCACGGCGTGCTGATCTTCGTCGAGCGTGCCGGTAAGGTACCAAGGCAGCAATTCCTGCGCATGGCGATGCGCCGAGCCCGAAAAGTCGACAATGCGTCCGCTCATCGCAGGTCTCCCAAGCGCTGCGCCAAGATCAACTTTAGTCGGCGGCGCGCATAAAACAAGCGTGTCTTGACGGTATCGACCGGGCAGCCGACGATTTGGGCGATCTCGCGGCAGGCGCAGTCGTGGCGGTACGTGAGCTCGATCACGGCGCGATGCTCCGCCGTCAAGTGCAACAAGGCTTCGTCCAGGATCCGTCGGTCCTGCTGTTGACTCAAGCTGTTCTCGGGCTCCGCTTCGGACGGCGCGGCAACTTCGGGCGGCTCCCATTCGACCGGTTCGCGCTGTTGGCCCAGTGCACGCAGTGCGGTGCGGTACGCGACCGAAAAAATCCACGTCGAGACTTTCGATTGCCCGTTGTATGTGTCCGCCTTGCGCCAGACGACCAGCATCGTGTCGTTGACGACTTCGCCGACGACCTGGGGTCGGCGAACCATGCGCTCGACAAACCGCGTAAGCCGCGGGAAATATCGGCGGTACAGCTCTTCGAAGGCCGCGCGGTCCCCCAGCGCGGTTCGCTCCACCAAGGTTTGTTCGTCGAGCTTCGGGGCAAGCGCGCCCGCCCTGGTTTTGACCGCAGGCAGCGGCCGATTCGCGCGATCGTCGGGTACACCGAGCACGATCTTCCCACCGAACTATTCGCAGTACCTCATCGCGGCCCGATCCCTGCCGGGTTGCGCGAAAGGTGTGGACTACAGCAGAAAAACCATTCCCAAGACCACAAAACCCTACTTGCTTTTGGAGAAACGGCGCATGGCCGCGCGCTGCCCCGCCTTGCGTATGGCGCGGGCCTGGAGCTCGCGATCTTGCGAAGCCGGCCTCCAAAAGTCGAGTCGCGCACCGCAGGGTTGCCACCGCAAAACCGTGCCATGTCCGGGGCCTTCTGTGCACCCAGCTAGTTGACGGTAAGCACCGCGTGGTTGCTCGTGGTCGAGCCGTACGGATTGCTAATCGTGACCGCAAACTGTTCGTTGTTATCCGCGTTGCTGACGGTCGGTGTGGTGTAACTCGGCCCCACAGCCCCCGGGATATTTACGCTGTTTTTCATCCACTGATAGCTCAGGGGGCCGGGACCGGTCGCGACCACGCCAAACATGGCCATCTGGCCGGCGCTGACCATGACGCTGGCCGGCTGCATCGTGATGTTTGGCGCGCTGTAGCCGCTCATCGGACTGCCGCCGCCACCGCTACCGCCATAACCACCGCCGCCGCAACCCCCCAACAGGCCAAGGACGGCAAGCAATACGGCTCTTTGGGACGCGCCCGGTTTCTCGGTACGGCAACGGGAGGCTTCTGGCTTCATCGCGATGCTTTCGTGTTCGCAGGTCGGTGGATGCAGGTGCCGGAGCCTTTGGTTCATTGCCGTGCCCGAAAGCTCGTGGACGGTTTGGTCCAGGGGATTGAACCCGCGGGCGGCCAAGCCGCATGCACCGGCCACACGATGGCTTGCGTCACGGGATATCCCCACGACGATCGAAGGAGGAGTTCGCTATGTCTTACCCCCGTTTTGCCGCGCGCGGCCTGGCCCGTGCGCTTGGCCTGGTCGCCTTTGGTTTGGCCGCCGTTCCGGTTTGCGCAGCATCCGAGCCGTTCCTGGATCAGTTTTCCACTGTCGAGCGGGTGGCTTCGACGGTTCCCGTTAACGGAGACCAAAATCCCTACGGGATCGCCATCGTCAAACGCTCGGTGGGATCCTTGCAACGAGGCCACGTGCTGGTCAGTAACTTCAACAACTCCGCCAATCTTCAAGGCACGGGAACGACGATCGTTCAAGTCTCGCCCGACGGAACGGTCAGCCTGTTTGCTCGCCTGGACTCCCCCGGGGTCGCCCGCGCCTGTCCCGGCGGCGTGGGGCTGACCACGGCATTGGTAGCACTGGACTTCGGATGGGTCATTGTCGGCAGCCTGCCAGATGCGACCGGACAGTCCGCCGACGCCAAAGCGGGATGCCTGATCGTTTTGGACAGTGAGGGGGTGATGGTGGAGACCTTCGCGGGCGACGGCATCGATGGTCCGTGGGACATGACCGCGCTCGATGAAGAAGACCATGCCGTGTTGTTCGTCACCAACGTACTCAATGGAAACGTAACGCAGGGCACACCGCACATCGTCAACGCCGGTACGGTAATCCGTATCGAGCTCAATGTGCCCCAGCAACACGAAGGGCTGCCGCTACGCACGTCGACAACCGTGATCGCCTCGGGGTTTGCGCAGACCGCCGATCCGAACGCACTGGTCATTGGTCCCACCGGGGTATCGCTTGCTTGGGACGGCACGCTGTACGTCGCGGACACCCTGGCCAATCGCATCGCGCGAATTCCCGATGCATTGACTCGCAAGTCGCCCGCGGGAACGGGCGTGACGCTTACGCAAGCCGGCGCCCTAAACGGTCCGCTGGGTCTGGCGCTTGCGCCAAACGGCGACCTGATCACCGCCAACGGCGGAGATGGCAACCTCGTGGAAATTGCACCCGACGGCCGTCAGGTCGCGGTCAAGACCGTCGAGACGGCGACGGGGGCCGGAAGTCTTTTCGGTTTGGCAATTGCCCCGCGCGACCAGGGCGTTTACTTCGTTGACGATGGGGATAACACCCTAAAGCGGTTTACCGCGCCACAGCGCTACGGCCCGTAGCAATTCGTCGACCCGCGCGCCCGCTGTCGGCATCCGGCTCCGGAAGGCAAAACCCACAACCTTTCGAGTGCCCGATGGTTGCAGCGGTCGCGAGGCCATAGCTTTGGAGTTGCCGGCCGGCACGGACGGCGATTTGCCCCGCGGCGACTCAGGAAAAGACGATCGTCTTGTTGCCGTCGATGAACACGCGGTCTTCTAGGTGCAGCCGCAGCGCGCGCGCCAGCACGGCCGCTTCGATGTCGCGCCCGAGCGCCTGCATTTCCGGCACCGAGTGCCGGTGATCGATCCGCCGCACGTCCTGCTCGATGATCGGTCCCTCATCGAGGTCCCTCGTCACGTAGTGGGCCGTTGCGCCGATCAGCTTGACGCCACGGGCGTGCGCTTGTGCGTACGGTGATCCGCCCTTAAAGCCGGGCAAAAACGAGTGATGGATATTGATGCAGCGACCGGCGAAGTCGCGCGCAAACCGGTCGCTGAGAATCTGCATGTAGCGCGCGAGCACAATCAGATCGACCGATTCGGCGGCGATCAGACGGCGCAGCGCCTCCTCGCGGCCCGACGAGCCGTCGGCATCGGCCGCCAGATAATGAAACGCCACCTTGGAACGCGCCGCGACCGGTTGCAGTACGTCGTGATTGGATGCGATGCCCACGAGGGTCATGTTCAGTTCGTGCGTCTCCCAGCGATAGAGCAAATCGCGCAGACAATGGTCCACTTTCGACACCAGCAGCAATACCCGGTATGGTCGGTCATTGCGCCGCAGCGTCCAGTCCATGGAAAAGTGCGCCGCGGTGGCCGCGAAATCCTCGCCCAGCACGGCCCCTTGGGCCGTCGGTGGCACGGTGAACACGCAGCGCATGAAAAAGCGCCGCGTCTCGTCGTCGTCGTATTGCGCAAGCTCGGTAATGTCGAACTTTCGCGGCGCCAGATGGCCAGTGATCGCCGCCACCAGCCCGGTAGTGGCCGGACAAGTTACGCGCAGGGTGTAGCTGTCCGCGGTCTGCGTCGAGTAGGTCATCGGGAAAGTCGCATCGGTTCTTGCACGGCCTTCTCGCGCGAGGCAAACAACAGCCGCCGGGCGCGAGCGCATGGCATTTCAACACGCGGCAAAGAATATACCGGCTATCGCTACGAGGCGGGAATCGGCGGCGGGAACCAAAACGCCAGAGGGTAGCGACGGGCCAAGAGCGCCGCAAATCGGCTTGCGGATCCGCACGAAGACTCCGTGCGCTGCAATTACGGAGCAACGGGCTCTGGGGCGTGCCGCATCGGGACGAAGCGCACGATGGCCTTACTTTGCCGGTCGATGTGTCCCTGGGAGTCTTTTCGAATCACGACGAGGTCTTGCAACCATCCCTCCGGACCGACGGGAACCACCATCCGCCCGCCGGGCTTTAGCTGATCGATCAGGGTCTGCGGCACATGGTCCGGAGCCGCGGTCACGAGAATGCGATCGAAGGGCGCCGCTTGCGGCCACCCGGCGTAGCCGTCGCCGATGCGCAGCTCGATGTTGCGATATCCGAGCTCGGCGAGGCGCTCGGCCGCGCGCTCGCCGAGCGGGCGCACGATCTCAATGGAGTAAACCCGCTGCACGCACCGGGAAAGAACCGCCGCCTGGTAGCCCGAGCCGGTTCCGACTTCCAACACGCGGTCCTGCGCTCCGGCCTCGAGCAGCTCGGTCATCAAGGCAACCATGAAAGGCTCGGAGATCGTCTGTCCTTCCCCGATCGGAAGCGGGCGGTCGACGTAGGCGAGGCCCTGCAGCTCCTCCGGGACGAAGCGGTGGCGCGGGACCTGCTGCAACGCTTCGCGAACGCAAGGACGCAACCCCGAGTGCCCGGTCTGAGCGGCGGAGGCCCGCATCAACGCGTCGATCTCTTCGAGCATCTGCTCGCGCTCGCGCGCAAACGGCGCCTGCGCAAACGACGGCGTTGCGAGTGCCGCCAAAAGCAACAACATCGCGATTCCGATTCGCGCCAAAACGCCGACGCGATCAAATGGCAAGGCCCGCATGGGGTATCCGATCGGCTCGTTTCGCCTTTGTGCCCGGCAGGGATCGTAGACTACCGAAAAACCGGCGGACAGCCGGCAGGCCGGTCGCCGAACGCGGTATGGGTAGGCAAAGACAATCGGACGTCGCATGGAATCCATCTCGCGTCCGCAAACTCAGACGACGCCACCGCTACGGAAGGCGTGAAAGGCGCTTGCGTTGAGGTATCTCGCTTCCGTGCCTTTCGAGCAGTTGCAGCCGATGCGGGACCGATTTCGCGCGGGCGGAATACCCATTTTTGTGGAAGTCGATCACGTTCGATCCAATGAGACCGCGATCGTTCCCGCGGCGATCGTCAGCCGATTTAATTTACCCGCCCACTGGTACCGCATCGATGTGTGTCTGGACGAGCAATTTGACGAGGCCACTCGACTTTTCCAGGACCCGGGCTATTCGGTCCAGTCACCTGTTGATGTCGAGGCCTTTGAAAAGCAAATGGAGGAGCTTGGGGCAAACCGACCGGTAAGCCTTCGACCATCGGACAAAACCCTGAACGTCGTGGTGGGTGCCGCCATCGTGGCGATCGTGCTTCTGGGCGCGCTGTTCCTTCTGGCAACCAGCCCTTCGTTCGGATCCCATTGACCGCAAGGCGGTGGACCTTTAGATCGCGGCCTCGGGGCCGCGGCTTGCAGGCCCCATATTCTGCGTTACCCGGGATCCCCCGCCCCTTGCTTTTCCTCACCCGCTTTTCGCCTCTCGGCGCCGCACGTTTTGGATCGCGGACTTTGCGCTCCAAGGACGGCCGGCCGCTCTTAGCTCTTACCTCGCGCAGGGCGCTTGCCGCGGGTCGATCGATCGTTGGTCCCCGAGACCGGACGAATCGGGCGCAACATCGCGAGTTAAAACGAGGACTCCTTGCGCGATAGAAATTCGAGCTCTTCGGGCGTCGAGGAGCGGCCCAGTATGCGATTTCGGTGCGGGTAGCGGCCGAAGGTGTCAATGATGGCTTTGCGTTTTCGCTCGTAGTCCAGGTTGGCACGGTTTTCCAAGGAGCCGAACAGCGCCAGGGCCCACTCGTGGATTAGGGGCGATTCGCTGTGCAGAAACGGCATATACAGAAAAGCGCGCTGCTCTTGCGGCAGCGCCTGGTCGGCGCCGATGCGCACGGCCTCCTGCGCCAGACACAGCGCCATGGGATCGGATGCGAAACTGCGCGGGTCGTCGCGGTAGAAGTTGCGCGAAAACTGGTCCAGCACGATAACCTCGGCCAGTCGACCGAGCGGGCTCTTGCGCCAGTCATAGAGCTCGCAGCGCGTGGCCGCTTCGTGGGTTGCGCCAAAACGCCTCTTTAGCGCGCGATCAAACGACTCATCGCGGGTCCACCACTGGCTCGGCGCAATTTCCTCGAACCAGAAACGGATGACCTCTTCAGGAGCCGTGTTTTTCATTGGACGCTCCGAGGGGTGATTCGCGCACCACTGAGCGCTGCCAGATCCGCTGGCCGTCGCGGTGAACCTCGCGCACTCGGTGATAGGGCACGTCGTGGACCGTGCCATCGGCCAGCGTGGCGGAAAAGGAGAAGCGGTTGCCCGACGGCAAATCGATGCATTCCAAGGGCACCGTGACGATGCGATGGGTTGGCCGGTCGTAGTATCCGATCGTGTACCGAGCGGCTCCGAACGTCGGGTCCCACCGGATCCGATGCAAGAGGTCCTGTATCGGTATCACGCCACCGCAGGCCCATCAAGTTGCAAGCGCTCGCACCCGCGCAAGATCCAGGACACCGGCGGCACCCCAACCGCCGACGCCCGCGGGAACTTGTGGCCGGAACGCCTCGTACAGTTCGTAGGCGCGCTGCGCGAGTGCGTCGGGCGAAAGGGAACGGGCGAGTGCATCGAAGGCCTCCTCGACATCGATCAGCGAAGTGCCGAACTTGCCCTCCAAGTAGCGCTGCACACTTTCGGGATCGATCGGTTTGTCCTTGGACAGCGCGCGCAATCCGTCGGGCGTCTGCACGACCGGCACCGCTCGATGAAGAAGATCTACGTGCAGGATTTGGCCGGGGGCACTGCGCTTGCGCTCGCGTCGCACGTCTTCCGGTGTCGGCCGAAAGATCCCCAGTGACCGGCCTTTGGCATAGGCGTTTAGCCCGGCGACGACCCGCCCGAGGGTTAGCGCCTCCTTGCGATCAAAACCGAGCCGTTGCGCAACCGCTGCGGCCCATAGCGTTAGCACGGGCGCGCGGTTGACTACGACGCGTGCCGCGCCGGACTCAGTTGCCTTCGACATCGGTGAATTCCCTCTGGCTCTGGGCATCGGCAACGCCCCCCACGGCCTCGCTGAGCACAAGACGGCCGTCGCGACCCCTCGTCCGCGGGTACCCGCCGATCGCCCTCGCGCGAGGAGAAAAGAGAGCATGAAGAAGGTCTTGCGCGACGTCAATCCGGCCCGCCGACCTATCGGGCATCGTTATTCGCCGACCCGTGGCTCCGCGCAGCCCCCGTTGCGCCCGAAAGCCATCGATTACCTGCGGCAAGCGCGTCGCCTTTTGGCAATTTGTAGCGGCCGGCGGATCGGTAGCACACTCGGCTTTGGGCGCTTTCGCAAGGAACTCGAACGACTATGAACCGTGCTTCGTCCACCCCGGCCGCGGCGCCGACCGCGGTTGACTTCGACAGCCGGGCGCGGCAATGGGACACCACCCAGGAATTCGTCGAGCGCGGGCGTAAGCTCGCCAAGGCCATTTGCGCGCGTGTTGCGCTCCGGACCAACATGCGCGCGCTCGATGTCGGTTGCGGGACCGGCCTGCTGAGTGTCCCGCTGGCGGGCGACTTGGGGCACATTACTTGCATTGACACCTCGCCCGGCATGCTCGAAGTGCTGCGCGAGAAAATCGCCGTCCAAGGTCTATCCAATTTGACGGCCGAATTTCATGACCTCACGACAAGCGACCTATCCGTCGGCGGCTTTGATCTGATCATGTCTTCGATGACTTTGCATCACATCAAAGACACCGGTGCCATATTGGCTACCTTTGCCGCGCATTTGCGAGCGGGCGGCTGGCTATGCCTAGCCGACCTCGACCAAGAAGACGGCTCGTTCCACGGGATCGATATGGACGTTCACCATGGCTTCGAGCGGGAAGCATTGGCCAGGCTGGTGCACGACGCCGGATTCGAGCAGGTGCACTTTGACACCGTTTTTGTCATCCGCAAGGCCCAGGACGGGGGGCCGCGCGACTATCCCGTCTTTTTGCTCACCGCGCGCAAAGGTTGAGCGTCTCGCTTCGTTTTCTTGTCGCCGACCCGCGCGGTTCGAATACGTGGTGCGACTTTCGCTTTGCCGCTGCGCGGCGTGCGAAATGTCCATCGCGCGCACGGCAATTGCGTCGCAAAAAAGAGCCACGAACCGCCGCGACTGCCGCGTGAACCGTAGCGATGCGTGCGCGCCGCACAACACCCAAACCGAGGATCGTCATTTTGCGAGACAATTTCGGGCGAATTCGACAACAAAGCGAAACTTTGGCCTGGTTCCCAATCCACTGCAAAGACGGATGCGCGCCGATGCCGGCGCTTTGCGGCGCGGGCAACCAACAACACAAGAAGCGGATCGGCGCGTTGCCATGAGCGAG
>Ga0187778_10000637_pt1 | contig 24872 bp, 23 predicted proteins | sample 1015_Q2_SP5_20_M_FD_132418 | JGI IMG/M metagenome (GOLD analysis project Ga0187778, IMG submission 132418) | Tropical peat soil microbial communities from peatlands in Department of Meta, Colombia - 1015_Q2_SP5_20_MG | ecosystem: Environmental > Terrestrial > Soil > Wetlands > Peat | place... | reverse complement strand
CGGAAGTATGCATAAGCGCAAGAGACCTCAACTTTCTTTCCGGTGATACGATCAGGCTCAAAGATCTTTACAACGTTCGTATAGTTAGTAACAAGCCGCTCCGGGCGGAATATGTCGGCGATGATATCGTCCGGGGGTTGAAGATTATACACTGGGCGCCGCCGGACGGGCCGCTGGTCGAAGTCCTCAAACCGGATGGGATTGACAGAGGGATAGGAGAGCCAGGAATAGAGACACAACTCGGTAAAGTGGTGCAGTTCGAGCGCTACGGATTTGCAAGAGTGGATGAAGTCCATCGCCAAGGTCAGCGCATGAGAATCATCTGCTATTTCACGCACAAGTAGCTAGACCCTGCATATCGTGCTGTGCTTCGCAAGCACCGTTCAAAAAAGAATTGAATTGAGAAGCACAAGGAGCAATGAGATAGCGACGGAAGCTATTATCACAGATATTGCAAGTGCGCCCCCCATTGCCATCATCGCATTGGCCGTACTCGCTAGTTGTGCAGTCTTTTGCGAGCCGAAAACAGACACCCCGACTGCTTGCTCGGTGTCCATTCCGGCCGAAACCGGTTCGAGATTCTCCTGTGCTTCATTGACTAGTCCGATAACTGATTTCAAGAGAAGCCCATTGTCGGCCTTGAAGCCAAGTAAGTTTACGCCGGAATAAGAATTCACGACGTGGTTATCAGTGGTCATTACTTCTGCCTCGTCTACTTTCAACGCGCTCACGATGATTTCTCGTAGATTAGGCACCATGTTGTTCGCGTCCATCAAAATGTACGCGGTTTTCTGCCCATCGACTTCAACTAACGCGACTTGGATGCCAAGATCGCCCATGCCTTCTTCTCTTCCAAAAATAGGCGCGCCGTTTGATACTCCCAGCTTGATGTCGCTTTGTAGAGGCTCTGATTTCATGAGTCTCGATGATGCCTCTCTGATCGCATCAATGAGATCGAAAGAATTCTTCGTTCCAGCCCACATTGATGACGCAAAAGGAGCAGTACAATTATGAGCGTCGATTAAGGCTGCATGTTCTACTCCGTATATTCTTGCCTCAGCACTAGCCACGAGACCGAGCCCGTATTCGATATCTTCCGTCGACTCGGGCGATAGGGTCGAGATAAGCAGTATTGAATCGCCAAACCTCTGAGCGAGCAGCTTTATGGCCCCTTTTCGCACTCTGATTGATCTTGACGCCTCTGAGGCGTAGTGCGTGCCTTCCAGCGAGCGCGCGGCAGCTTCAACTATTTTTAGCGACTCGGTCGCTGAGACCAAGTTGAAATCGTGGGTAGCGGTTCCGTGAGGAACGAACACTTGGCCACCATCGAGGTTGTTGACAATTCTAACAGGGAGATTCCCCCCGCCGATCTCACCTACAGGGCCTGGATGGACGGCAGGTATCACAAATGTGGCTTTTAGGCCACGGTTAGACCTGAAGGAAAGAGTCGCCACAGGAACCTCTACAGATTCTCCGATCTTCTTGAAGAAATCTTCCATTCCAGGAGCACCTTCGACGGCTTGCGCAACGTAGCCTCGAATAAAGTCCATGGCACTGACGCCAAAGGATTTTCTTAGAGGCGCGTCTATGTAGCGTATGAAAACCAAAGCTCCCACGGTGAACACTGTGCTAATTACGACCAAGTTTACGACGTATCCCGTTACCCCTAATAAGGACAAAAAGAGCGCTCCGAATACCGTTTGAAGTGAAGCCGGAACTATGTTGCGAATCAAACTCTTCGTCGTGATTGCAGTTAGCACGAGAATCCTGAACGCAAACACTGCTCCTAAGGACATTACGTAGGCCGCAAGCGTTACCTGCCAGTTGAAGACAAGCGAGAATAAAGCGCCCAGCACACAAAAAACGCTGATTATGATAGTCCCGACAAACGCCAGAAGCGCGGAACGATTGATCGTCATATAGCCCTGGAGCAGTCTTGCTATTGGATGCGTGAGAGCAGCTGTCATCACCGCCGGAATACCTATGAGAATCAAGCCAGCGAGAAGATTCTCTTCCCATCCGAAATTAAAGACGCCAGCCCCAACGACCAGCGATAGCACAAGGGTGACCGGGATGGTGTTTTTCCATTGCGGAGCAGTAAACACGTACTTCATGAGCCCCGCAGTCCGCTCCTCCATTCCTTTTACGACTTTCTCCTTGCTATGCTCCCTCAACTTCATTTACTCAACCGCGTCATCACTTATCCTTGAGTTCGCAGTCACTTATTTCCAAGCATCCCCTATACTGCTCGTCAAACCACTGCTTCTCATAACTACCTATTGCTATGCGCTTCTTAAATACTGGGGCGTCTAAAACAAGAGTCTCGTATTCGCCTCCCTCACCCATCACGTGAACGCCATATTTTCTATTCAGCACGAATAAGTCATCGACTGCTCTATCATCTAGTTTCCTGCCGAGCCACGATTCACTCATCCCGTACGCTGCCACCTGAACCACGATAATGTCCATTGAGCGCGCCATAGCCCTTAACGTGCGTTCGCTTCCCTTGTGCCAAAGAGGAGCGTACAGATGCATGCTGAGCTCATCGCATAACATTCCAAGCCGGCTCATTTGGTAGCTGGATGCTATAGTACCAGCAACGATTCCCTCCACGTCGAGATCTTCTAGCAGAGTCTTCAGTAATATCAGCTCATCTGAGTCCGAACAAGATGCACCAGACATCAGAGGTATATCTACAGCCTGTGAAATAAGATGACAGAGGTGAGCGCACGGCACGTGATACATATAGGAGTCTTTGATAGCCTGAACGTTCACAAGCACGTCGACTTGGTGTTCGCGCAGAGCACACGTGAGGGCACAGACAGAGTCTTTGCCACCGGAAACCAGAGCAGCCAAACGCATTCAAACTCCGATGTGAATAATCAAACTAGCGAATTACTCCTCTTTAAGAGCGACATCAATTGCGTTGAGAGGTACGTCCGTCAGCGCCTTTCCAATCACGGACTTTGCGATCTTCACTGCGTGCGACTCGTTTTCTGCATTTATGATTTTTATCTCAAAAATAAGGCCCACAAGGGCTGTGTTGGCCACCAAGTAGACGCCATCAAATATTTCGCCGCAAGCAGGACAGGACATTGAGCCTACGGCTAGTTCGACCTTGCTGAGTTTCGGATTCAAGCGCTTTCCAGCCTCGGATATGGCTATTCCTATAGCGTCATCTACGGACTTGACGTCTTTCACCAACCACGCTGCTTCGAGCGTGACAAAATAATTAGGCATATTAAGCAGTAAGTCAACAAAGTTAATCAATATTTTCATACCTGGATTTAAGAAACGCGTCTCGAAATCCGCGTAAGTGGTTCCTAGGCGCGCCTTGCCGGCTTTTGAGCGCGCCCACTCGTACGCCGGCATCAAGCCAGCCGTGCCCGTAACTGAAACACACTAATGCGTTCACCAAATCGCCGGATGCTTTAAAGTAGGCGCCGTCTTCACAGTAAGACCGTGCCATCAGAATAAAATCGTTTGAGTACCGCTGACCTGCGACGACCTCAGTAAAAGCTAGCGCCGTGCGGAGCATTGCTTCATACTGCGCGACTTTGTTTTCTATCTCCGACATAATGAGCACCAGCGAATCTTTGAAGTGCTTCTTCTTCCACAAAATGGAGTGACGCCGGCACAATAAGGACGTGCAAAGGCGGTCCGAAATCATGCTCCTTCAATCTTCCCAACACATCGGCTCTTATGACAGGCGATGATGCCCCCGCACGCGCTATACCTACAGCCAACAAGGATGCCAGCTGGTTCCTCCCCCTCTCGTGTTCACTATGAAGCAGCAGTTCTATCCCTTTGTTAATAGTCATTAGTTCCTCTTGTACATCTAAGAAGAGCAGCGTATGGAGATCGCTTCTCAAGTTTGCCATCACTGTGTTGTACGGTGCCGCGGAGATCTTCTTATACGGAAATGTAATAGTCGCCGACTTGCCAAAACGATAGTTCTGAAGGCCAGTCAATCCGCATGCCGCAGTTGTAATTGAAGCGCCGTGGATAATTTGCGTTCTTATTCCCTTATCATAGGCTCGTATCCTCAAATCGACATGTGTGGTCGAGATCATAGGGTCACCTACTGTTAAGAATACGACATCTTTATCTTGGGCATCATTCAAAATGTTTCTTCCCGGTGCTTGCTCAACATCTTCCCTACTGAGCACGTCTACTTCTCGCCCATAGAATTCTTCCAGTTCTTGAATCGTGATCCCCATAAGCCTCGAAGTGTAGAACTCAGCGTATACCACATCTGCTTTTTCTATGTGCTTCAATCCCTTTACCGATACGTCCTCTCCGTCAAATAATCCCAGGCCCACAAAGGTTAACATAAACCCACCTCAATTTTCAGAAGGAGACGGCAAATAAGCTTGCTCTCAAGAGTAATAGTCTTTTCTCTGCAAAGAGAAGGCTTGGCTGTCTGTTTAGCACGGTTCGCCTTGCTTGTCAACCAAGAAAAAGAATAAAATCCTGTATCCGTCTAGTAATAAGTGGTGAGATTGGCTGGCAAGAAAATGCTGTGTCTCCGTTCCAAAAGAAAAGGGAGAATTCGTTAGAAAGAAGCTCAAGGAGTACGGTTTCATAGACCGAGCATTTAAGATCATGGCCCTAAATGACCGCCTGTACATCCCGGTCAAGGAGGGAGTCGATGTGTCTCCACATGATCTCGTCGTGTGTAACGTTGAACCAGCTTTGCTATCGCCTTCAAAGAAATTCGCGAAGAAGTACGAGGTAATCGGAGATATTGCCATACTTGACTGGCTCAGAAGCACTAAAACTGTGGCAGAAGAGCTTCTGGAGACACGTAGGGATATCAAAGTCGTGCTTGCGGCGACTAGTGACGTACGAGGAGCGTATAGGTTAAAGGACCTAGTTTTCGTGGCCGGTGAGAGACGAACCCAAACCACACACAAAGAGTACGGCTCTTCGCTCTTGATGGACGTCTCAAAGGTGTATTTTAGTCCAAGACTGGCAACGGAGCGACACAGAGTAGCAGGACTAGCCGAGTCGAGCGAAACGGCAGTCGACATGTTCGCTGGTGTAGGGCCGTTTACTATAATGCTCGCGAAGAAAGTGAAGCAGGTAATAGCATTTGAAATAAACCCTGTGGCTGTTTACTATCTGAAAAAGAACATCGATCTGAACAACATAACTAATGTGATAGCGTGCCTAGGCGACGCAAGAGATATGGCTCCCGAATTCCGGGGCGCCGCACAAAGAGTTGTCATGAACTTGCCTCACTCTGCGTTCGAATTCTTAGGTGAGGCCTTAATGACTCTTGACGCGGCTGGTGGTTTCATACATTACTACGACGTTAAACCTGAAAATGAATTTGCGTATACCGTCGATAAAGTAAAAGAAGCTATTGAGCAACACGGTAGGACAGTTGATGACCTTAACTTCAAAAAAGTGCGATCGTATGCTCCGCGGCGATACCACATCGTTCTCGACATAAAAGTTGGTGCGGACTAAAGCCGATACAAGAGTGCCTGTTCAACGCAAAAAGTGTGCGCCTTAAAAAATCAAACTCAGTTTATAGCTGCTACTCGAGGACTCTGCCTTTTATGTCTCGAGCCTAGCACCTTGCTGCGAACCTCTTGAACCCTGCTTGTCTCCATATTCAGAAGCGTTGCTGTTTCTCCCACAGTATGCTTTTCGTTAACGAGCTGAAATAAGATCCGATCGAGAAGCTCGTATGAGAAGCCAAGTTCTCCTTCATCAGTTTGTCCCCGCCACAGCCCAGCAGAAGGCGGTTTTGAGATTATTGGCTTTGGAATTCCCAAGTATCTTGCAAGTTGAAATACCTGGGTTTTGTATAGACCGCCAATAGGTAGCACGTCGACGGCGCCGTCTCCGTACTTAGTGAAGTAGCCTGTGAGCAACTCGGTTCTATTACCGGTTCCCAAAACGAGGCGGTGCTCTAAATTAGCTACGAGATAATTGAGCACCATCCTTATTCGGGCTTTTAGATTTGCCTGAGCGATAGGTGCTTCGAGATTTGGTCGCCAGTGAGGCACAGGCTTGGGTGCGACAGCCTCAAAGGAACTGATAAGCGGATCAATCTCGATTATCACGAATGGTAGCTGATATATTCGCGCGATAGTTTTTGCGTGTGTTGTGTCTGCTGGCTGAGTAACACTCTTTTCAGGCAGTATCAAAGCCAGTGTGTCGACTGCGTCGTGTGCCAGCGATGCGACAACCGAAGAGTCTACGCCCCCACTTAATGCAACGACTGCTCCTTTAGCATTAGCAGAACGTATGCTCGCTTTGATAAAACGTTTCAGCTTCCGGGTGATTGCACCCAAATCTCTGTCGTTCAATAGTAGGGGGTACATAGGTGTTCGCTTTCATAAGAGGCTTAATCATTGGCACCAAAGACGTCTCGCACTGTGTTAAAAACCTTAGATTTGCGGCTCACCTTTGGTATGCTTTCACCGCCTATAGAGGCAAGCTCTTGAAAGAGTTCTCTTTGCCTCTCATTAAGATTTTTTGGGATCTCAACGATCAGTGTCGTGTATTGATCGCCGTGCCCGTGCCGATGAATGCTCGGGGCGCCCTTATCCTTCAAGCGCAACGTCGTGCCGCCTTGCGTTCCTCCAGGAATATCTGCTTTCACTGTACCATACACCGTAGGTATTTCTATCTGTCCGCCTAATACTGCCCTAGAAACGCTGATCGGCGTCTCGCTGAAGATGTCATCGCCTTCACGTTTGAAAACGTCGTGCGGCTTTACGTGTATCATCACGAGCAGATCCCCTGGAGGCCCTCCACGAATCCCTGCTGAGCCCTCTCCTGATTTCCGAATGTGCAAACCAGTGTAGGCTCCGGGAGGCACCTTGACAGGGATGGTTTTAGTTGTTCGGATCCTTCCTGTGCTTCTACAACTCTTACAGCTTGCGTCAAACACCTTTCCCTCGCCTCGACACACTGGACACGTCTCTATCCGGATGACCTGAGCGCCAAAAATGCTGTGAGAGCGCTGTATTTCACCCTTCCCACCGCACGATGGACAGTTTTTGACGTCAGTACCTGGCTCAGCGCCTGTGCCATTACACTGCTCACAACGTTCATAGCGCGGGATTTTCAGCTGCACTTCTGTTCCGAAAATTGCGTCTTCGAACGATATTTCGATGTCGGCGTCGACATCTGGTCCCCGTTGCGGACCAGACGGGCGACTTCTGGTCTGAGCTTGGAAGGGGCTTTGACCAAACCCGCCTCCGAAAAACGTTTCAAAAATGTCAGAAAAGCTGCCAACCCCGCCAAAATCGCCAAAACCCGCTCCAGGCGGAGCCTGCTGAAAACCGGATTGACCAAACCTGTCGTAGGTTGCGCGCTTATTTGGATTGCTTAGTATTTCGTAAGCCTCAGTGATCTCTTTGAACTTCTCTTCTGCCTCGCCCTTTTCAGGACTGACATCGGGATGATGTTTAAGAGCGAGTTTTCGGTAGGCCTTCTTTATCTCAGCTTCCGTGGCATTCCTATTAACACCAAGTACTTCGTAATAATCACGTGTCATGAAGCTTCGCTGGACGGCTATTTCTCGTCGACTACCTCATAATCCGATTCTTCACTAGATGCTTTCTCTTCCGCTTTTTGATCTGTTTTGGCGTAGAGTTCTGTTGAAATCTGATAGATAGTATTAGTTAACTGTTCCGTTGCCTTCTTGACGGCCTCGAGGTCTGTGCCGTTGAGGGCATCGCGCACTTTATCGATTTCGGCGCCAACTTTGCTCTTGCTGGATTCGTCAATCTTATCACCCATTTCTTTGAGCGTCTTTTCAGCCGTATAGATCATGGAATCGGCATTATTTCTGATTTCGACCTCTTCCTTTTTCCTTCGATCTTCTTCCGCGTGCGCCTCAGCATCCTTGACCAGACGATTAATTTCCTCTTCACTAAGCCCACTAGTTGAGGTGATGGTAATCCTCTGCTCGTTACCCGTTCCCAAATCCTTGGCCGACACGTGCACAATGCCATTAACGTCTATATCAAAAGTGACGTCGATTTGTGGAATGCCTCGCGGCGCCGGAGGAATTCCAACCAGTTGGAAACGGCCTAGTGTCTTATTGCCTGCAGCCATTTCCCGTTCTCCTTGAAGCACGTGAATTTCAACGGAAGTCTGATTGTCAGCTGCTGTCGAGAAGACTTGAGACTTTTTCGTAGGAATTGTGGTATTCTTTTCGATGAGCTTAGTGAATACACCTCCGAGAGTTTCAATCCCTAGTGACAAGGGGGTAACGTCGAGCAACAGTACGTCCTTGACCTCGCCCACGAGGACGCCGGCTTGAATCGCAGCGCCAATTGCAACACACTCGTCTGGATTAATGCTACGGTCTGGATCCTTCCCCAGATACTTCTTTATCGCGTTTTGCACGGCGGGAGTGCGCGTGGCGCCCCCCACGAGTATCACACGGTCAATATCACTTGGGGCGAGCCCTGCGTCTTTCATGGCCTGCCTTGTCGGGCCCATCGTCTTTTCGATTAAGTCTTCGGTCAGCTTATCGAATTGGGCTCTCGTTAACGTCACGTCTAAGTGTTTTGGGCCGTTTTGGTCAGCTGTGATAAACGGTAGATTTATTACCGCACTGGTAAGGGTAGATAGCTCTATCTTTGCTTTCTCTGCCGCTTCCTTAAGCCTCTGCAGCGCCATCTTATCGCTTCTAAGGTCGATCCCGTAGTCTTTTTTGAATTGATCGGCGAGGTACTCGATGATGCGCTGATCGAAGTCATCGCCGCCAAGCAAATTGTTTCCACTGGTTGCTTTTACTTCAAAAATGCCCTCGCCTATGTCTAATATTGAAACATCAAAGGTTCCACCACCGAGATCAAAAACCAAAATCGTTTGCTCTTCTCCTTTGTCTAAGCCATACGCAAGGGAGGCCGCCGTGGGCTCGTTAATAATCCGCAAAACGTCAAGGCCCGCTATGGTACCGGCGTCTTTTGTAGCCTGACGTTGACTGTCGGTAAAATAGGCGGGAACGGTGACGACGACTTGTTTTACCTTTTCACCCAGATAGTTTTCGGCATCTTGCTTGAGCTTTTGTATAATCATTGCCGAGATTTCTTGCGGCGTGTAGGTCTTACCTTCTGTCACAATCTTGTAGTCTGAGCCCATTTTTCGTTTTATCGACGAAATCGTGTGATCCGGGTTAGTAATCGCCTGCCGCTTCGCAATCTCACCCACAACTCGATCGTCCTTGATAAACGCAACGACTGATGGCGTTGTTCGATTACCTTCTGCGTTTGGGATTACTACTGGTTCTCCTCCTTCCATTACCGCGACGACAGAATTAGTCGTTCCCAAATCTATCCCTATGGCCTTGCTCATCAGTTCACCCTAACTTTGATTCTTGTTAACCTTTACTATAGAGGGCCTTAAGACCTTATCGTGCAACTTGTAACCCGTCTGAATTTCCTCTACTATGATATTGTCAGGCAATTCTTCATCGTTCGTGCTCATAACCGCTTCGTGGATATGCGGATCAAATGACTCTCCGATCGATTTTATCTCGGTTACACCGTTCTTTCGAAGAACATCGCACAGCTGTTTATGCACCAACTGAACACCTTCGAACGTACCTTCTGCTTTCTCAGCTTTGAGCGCCTCAGCAGCTCTTTGTAGATTATCAGAAACTGAGAGCAGATCCTTTATTATCTCAAAAGACGCGTACTTGGAGAGTTCCTCGTTATGGATTCTTGTTCTCCTTCTAAAATTTTCAAAATCAGCCTGAAGTCTTTGTAAGCGTGAGAGATAGTCCTCGTTGAGTTCTTTCACTTCATTAAGTTCTTCAATAAGAGCCGCTTCTTCCGGAGGAATCTCAACTTCGATAAGCTCTTGATCATCATCCTTTTGAATTGGCAACCCCCCTCAAGTAAAGCAGTTTTTTATATGTTTGCACTTCTATATAAAAGCTTTTGAGCTAACATACAGGAGATATCGGCGCTATTCGCTTCTTTCCAATTCTATCTTACCCCCAGGTCTCTGTCACTTCTTAGGTCATCTGCCTTAAACCAACAAAGATCTTCCGTTGGGCGAGCGATCGTCTGAGTGCCTTCTTTCGTACTCCTGGTATACTTCCAACGACACAGCACTAATCGATTCTTGCCTACACTATGTTGCTGTAGTTTTCGATATTCTTCCGTATTGTCGTTCCCGATTCGACCGTACAGTGTACGCCAATGATCTTGCCCGCCTCAACCAAAATCCCGTGTCCGAAACGGCAATTCTCTCCGATTATTGCCCCCAAGTTCATCACGTGATGGAGCTCGTCGTCAAGATATGGGGTCGCTAGCTTCGCTTGCTCTGTGATGAAATGCGAACCGATCATGGTATTTTTGCCTATTATAGAATTCGCAATAAGCGAATGAGACCCCAACCGCACATCGCTCATAATTAAAGAGTTTCTCACCTCGGTAAACGAATCAATAGTGACGCCATTTTCAATGCTGGTCGAGGGCAATATTGTAACGTTTGGTCCGATCTCAACGTCCTTGCCGATAACGACTGGACCCAAAACGTACGATCCAGACCTTATCATTGAATTCTCCCCGATAATGACGTTGCCCCTCACTTTAGCGTCGTCTTCTATTTGGCCGTTTTGATGCGCCTCTGCCTCCTTAAAGGAAGCCAATACCACGGCATTTGCGTTCAGAAGATCCCAGGGATAGCTTGCATCGATCCACATTGAACTAGTGTGCACGCCTCTGACGTCGTAGTGCTTGTCGATCATCCGCTGGATCGTATCTGTTATCTCGTACTCTCCTCTCGGGGAGATTTTCGTGTAGGGAATTTCGTTGAAAGCTGCTGGGGCGAAGACGTAGATGCCAGTGTTGATATAGTGACTGATATCAGTGCCCGGCTTTTCTATAATTTGAGTAACTCGATTCCCCTCAGTCGTGACAACGCCATAGCCCTTTACGTTTTCTTTCACTGTGAGCAGTAGGGTGACATCGCCGGCTGCATTACCCATAATCTCTTCGATAGCGTGTGGGCTTATGAGATTATCACCGTTTAACACGAGAAAATTCTCTTCGATCGAATCTTCTGCGAGCTTAATCGCATGGGCCGTCCCGAGCTGCTGCGGTTGCTCGACGTAAGTTATTTTGACGCCAAACTTCTTCCCGCCCTCGAAGTAGTTCATGACCTTTTCCTTCTTATAGCCGACAACGAGCGCGACATCAGTGACCCCACAGCGAGCTAGAGAATCTATTACGTATTCGAGAATGGGTCTGTTCGCCACGGGAATCATAGCCTTCGGCTGTGTGAGTGTAAACGGTCTTAACCGTGTTCCTTCGCCCGCAGCAAGGACTATAGCTTTCACTATATCACTACAGGTCTATACGAAAAGTAACTATATAGCCATTGCTTATTATGTGTCGTGTGCAAACGTTTAATTTAGATTGGTAAATTATGTCTCGTGCACAAGCGTTCAGGTCAATTCATGAAAGGGGAGCGGTGTAATAACCTACAACTGCTGGCGACAATGGTGGCAAACAATGCTATCTACCCAGACGATAAGATGCTAAATAAGCGCAAAGCGTTCGCTAAACACGTGGAAACATTCCATAAGGACTCGCTAATTCCTCTTAAAGCAGATTATAACGGAATTGTCCTGATGTCTGCCCACCAACCGAATCTTTTTCCCTATAGCGGCGTGGTCAAAAAAATAGTCCTTCTTCACGCGATCGCCGAACAGCTGCGAGAGACTTCCCATTGCTCGGTCATGGAACTGTTTTGTTTTGCGGATCAAGATTTTGCTGACGAACTCTATTTTCATAAAACGCAACTTCCGAGCGTCAGGAGCAAAAGCGGTACACTTGATCTGCGTTTATCAGTACCACGTGAGTTTAGCAAAAGGCTTATGTGTGCGGTCCCGAAACCAAATAAGGCTCAAATCGACAAAATAAAAACAGAGATTCAACGCTGGGCGATAGAATCAAGTGACTCAATTGCTAATCAATGTAAGTATTTAGGATTGCGCGCCCCCGAGGTTGCTGTAGATACGCACACTGTATTCGAAATTATCGATCGAGCTAATGAAATGAGCACTAACATGGCTGACTTCAACGCATTCTTTTTGGCATACGTTATTGAACAATGTGGCTATGACACTGCTTTCGCCCGATTTTCACAAAGCCAGCAGGTATTCAAGGACGAGATTTCTTTTATATTAGAACACTTTGATCAATACTCAGGATTGATGGCTAGATCGCAAGCTCCTCCTGCCACAAAACCTCCTATTCCTATTTGGTACCACTGTCGCTGCGACGGCAAGTCTGACGTCGAAATAGTGCAGTCGTCCGATCCGATGGTCGTTACCAGATGTCGGGCGTGTAATGCGACGGCAGAGTTCAAAGGCAATTTAAGTTCGGTTGTCCAGCAGATGCTGCCCGATATTTCACTAAGGGCAGAGGCTATGCTACTCGCGTTTAGTGGCATTGGCGTCACACTGTACGTAGGAGGCAAAGGCGGCGCTGAATATCTCAACAGAGCGAGCAAGGTAGCGAGCGGTCTCCACATACAGTTTCCCATCGTTTCTATATGGAGGCCGCGGGACGTCTACGGAGGCGTCGCACAATTAGACGCTATTTTGCAGCTCCTGCGGGTGAGATCTAAGTACAATCTACTAAGAAACGAAAAGACTTGCAGCGCAGCAGATCTCAGTAACGAGCTTGAAGATGTACTTGCTGGCCTCGATCGTGTAATATCTTCATTAGATAAGTTAAAGGCCGATATCGCAAGTAGGAGAGTTGATGGCTTTAAAGAGGATATAGCCTTCATCGTAAAAATGCAAAGCGAGATAAATGCCCGATTCAAGCGACATGAAGTTGCACGAGATCATTCTCTCGTGCATAACGCTAAAAAGACGCTCGAGGTTATTCCTTCAATAATCGACCATGTTGTGAACATCGGAATAAAAGCGATCGCTACCCAATGGTCAGACGCATTAGAGGCAAACATACAGTTCACTGCGGACTTGCCTTTGAAAACGAGTGCTTCATCTGATGCTTTTTTCAATACCCTAAGACAATTATGCACTGGTGATTTGTTTGAGTAGAGTGATTCTAGCAATCGGCGCGCATCCGGATGATTGTGAGCTCGGCTGTTACGCCACATTAGCCCATCACAAGCACCACGGCGATATTGTTCACCTACTCGTGCTCTCTGAAGGCGAGGCAGGAGGGCCGAGTGCTAAGAGAGTCAGTGAGTGTCAAAAGGCCGCCCGCATACTTGGCGCTGACAGTATTACCATCGAAAGTTTAAAAGATCGTATGATAACAAACGACTATCACACAATCGAGCTCATTCAGGCAAAAGTCGACGAAGTGCGACCTGACAGGATATATACTCACAGCCCGCACGATAATCATCAAGATCATCGAAACACTGCACTAGCCACTATGACATTATACAGGCATGTCGAAGATATACTTCTCTATGAATCACCAAGTGTATCGCTCGAATTCACTCCACGAGTCTTTGTCAATATAACAGACTTTTTTGACGTTAAAATTGAGGCTTTAAAACTGCATGAGACACAAAACGATAAGTACTACGTCAGAACTGAAGCAATCGCCGGTCTCGCGCAGTATCGGGCGTTTCAAGCGGGGATGCTGACAACGCACAATCACAGCAAAGCTGAAGCGTTTGACCTTGCGAAACTAACCTTCTAGCACTAGCCGAGATTGTGAAAGCTCAGCGCGTTGTTACGTGCCACGCTTAGGTCTGACAACTTCACTTTTGTGCTTAATTGCCGAGTTCGCTGCTCTCAGCGCCCATATTGCCAAGAAAAAGATGGTGACGAAGCTCAGCATAGCCAATAGCGAATAAGCGGTGATACCGCCTGTTAAATTGGCAAATGAAGCCGAGTAACCAAGGAGCATGCCGATCGCGATTACAATCGTGATGCTCAAACCGAGTGATATTGCTATTCGCTCGGTTATTTCGATGTCGTCTAATCTCGGGAATAACGCTAGTGAAGCAGCAAGCCCGGGTACAACGAGAACGCCAAGAAAAGCGAGTGTGATCTGTATTATGCTCGACATAGCTACTTGCCTTGCGGGTGGTGCTTATCCTTTACTGCCGCGACTGGTATGAGTATCATGTTTCACTAGAGTCTTAAGAGTGAAGAACCTTAACTCTTTCTTCTGAGAGCTGACTTCGAATCACGCGCTACGCACACCAAAGGACTTACTAAGCATCCTCAGACCGTCAGTAATGTTGACTTGTGGTTCATAGTTGATAAGTCTCTTGGCTTTGCTGATGTCTGCCCGTGAACGTCTGCCGTCGCTTATGCGCGGTGCGACGTGCTCGATATCCGAGTTTGAAAGAGCCATTTTCGTGATTGTCGCAGCCAGCTCATTTATAGACGTCTCTACCCCACTGCCAATATTGATTGCGGCATCGGTAGCTTCGCTTCTTGCCGAAAGCAGGTTAGCATTCGCTACGTCAGTCACATAGACGAAGTCTCTGGTTTGTTCGCCGTCACCATATATCTCCAATGGCGCATTTCGCGAAGCGTTATAGAAGAACTTGCTTATGACGCCAGAATAGGCGTTTTCTGGATGCTGATACGGACCGTAGACATTGAAGTATCGCAGGGATATCGTGCTTAGATCGTACAGGCTGTGATAAGTAGACATATAGAGTTCACCGCAATACTTGCTAACTGCATACGGCGACAAAGGGCGGATTGGTCGTGTTTCATCGATTGGAAAAATATCGGCATTTCCGTAAACCGCGGCGCTTGATGAGTAAATGAGCTTTGATACGTCGTTTCTCCGAGCAGCCTCGCACACTGAAACCGTGCCCTTAACATTGTTGTCCAAATCGACAAACGGTTCTGCGGTGCTTGCCACCACGTCGATGTGAGCAGCAGTATGAAAGATTACATCAACGTCTTTAAACGCGCTATATGTTGCTTCAGTGTCCCTGATATCTCCCTTCATCAAGTGGACGTTTGGAAGTCGCACTACTCGAGCTATGTTGCGGAGATTGTCAAATATCCTGACTTCCTCAAATCCCCTAGAGAGTAGTTCAGCGATCTGATTGCCGATAAATCCATAGCCGCCTGTAACTAGTGCGATCATGTTATAAGCACGGGTTTCAGCAATTTTCATTCCGAACGACTAATACTTAAAAGCATCGTTGACGGTCTAACCAACTGAAACAGCACGATGGGCTGATCAACGATAAGCCTGTGAGATAGTACTCCATTTATAAGGATACTCAGTTAGAAGCTTTTTGCTGTGACACGGAGGGTTCTCTCTATTTGGACAATTACCTACGCAGTCAGAATCACAGACAGGAACAAAGCGTCCTCGGTCTTTCACGGCTAATTTGCCGAGCGTAGTGCATCGGGTCAGGTTGACGGGGAAAAGGTCGAGCGGTTCCATGCACAGTGAGAGCGTGACACCGTATCGCCCGCACAATGACTGAAGGTAGCTGTAAAGCTGCAACCGGTGTTTCAAGTCTAGGGTATACTTGCCACTATGGAGGATATATCTGCTCTTTATCGACGCAACTGATTCTGAAAATCCGCCTTCTGAAATGCCTTCGAGCAACTTCGTAAACGCCCGAGGGCGAAACGCGCCAGTTGACACTGTGATGCGGATGACGCCCATTGAACTTAACGCATCAAGCAGCTCAGCTAATTCTTCGTGATCATCAGACAGCCCTGAGATTAGCGGATCCACTCGCACTGCGACGTCAACACCCGCACTGATAAGTTTCTCCACGGCCTTCAGCCTCAGAGAGATGTCTGGGGCATTACTGATTGCGCGTAGCTTGTTGCGATTTATACTCTCGCAAGTGAATGATACTCGAAATTTCTTGTAATCCCTCCAATCCATGTCGAGGATCTTGAGAACGAGATTTGATTTAGTAATAATAGTGAAATGGACACCGTGTTTTACTGCAACGGTCATAGCATCCAGAGAAGTGTCACATACGAGATCAATCGGCTGAAAGGGATCGGTCACCGCACAAAAGTAGAGGGGAGGGCAAATTTGGATTGCGTTGAGTTCAGCGTCAAGTAGTGCTGAGGTATTTTCGTACACCTCAACAAAACGCGACTGCTTAGACCAGGGATAGCTCTTGGCATAACAATACTTACAATCAAAGACGCAGTGTCCGCTTTTCGTGACATTGATTATCGCAGCGTGTGGGCATCTCCGGTGTTTCGCGGCATAGGGAAAATCGTGAATAACCCTGCTTCGTCGCTTAATGGGAAGTGCTTCGTACATGCGTTATTTGACGTATCATATTTATGTATTAGAGAGTAATCATAATAGTAACCCCTCAAAAGCTCTCACTTCTATCTGCGACGCAACGTTTGCGGAGACGAAGGTTAAAGGTGATAAGCAGAGTTCTGGGCGTAAACGGTCAGCCTGCTGAAAATGAACAAAGCAATAGTTACCGCTAACAACGATTAAATGAATTGGCTAGAAAAATTTGTCTACAGGTTATGCATTCTTCTATTCAGAATAAGCACTGGAAACACACGGATCCGTTTGGCACGAAGGCTAGGAGTGCAGATCGGAAATAATTGTGAACTATATTATTGTAATCTTAGTACGGAACCGTATTTGATCTCCATCGGAAATAACTGCAAGATCACCTACGGAGTGACTTTCATGACTCACGACGGCGCAAAATGGGTGCTCGAGCAGAATGGAGATTTCAAGGGCACGAAGTTTGGTCCGGTCACTATCCGGGATAATTCTTTTATTGGTGTTAACTCAATCATAATGCCGAACATCGTTATTGGTCCAAGTAGCATTGTCGGAGCAGGTTCAGTCGTCACAAAAGATGTGCCCCCGTATACAGTCTATGCAGGCAATCCAGCTCGATTCATTTGTACATACGAGGAGTATTTAGAAACGTGTCATTTAAAGAATACGGGGGAGATCCCGCGGACGGAAATGAAACACGTTTTAACGACGATGTTCAAGCAAGAACTCGATCAGCAGTTTGAGATTCAGAATAGGGGCAACAGCAGAATCCAATGATCTGGAAGCAGGCAGCTTCCTATCGACAGCGTGTAAGCTCGAAGGCTCCAACCGGCATGTATTGTCAATTTCCCGTTTTGCTATGTCAAGCAAAAGAGAGAGAGCACAAAGGTCCGCTTGGGCTGATATCTCAAGTTATGTCATCTAACGAAATATGGTATATAAGCGCTGCGTTGTTCGAAAAAGTTGATACAGAGCTAGCCCTCAGGCAATGATGATGGTTCAGTATAAAGAGAGTTCATCGTTAGCTACGGTCTAGTCGCAAGAGCTCTTTGCACAGGGCTCTTTCCTTTAACGCACACGCCTCGTTAGAGTACTTTCGTAGCGCAACAGATCTACAAGTCTGAGAGAATGTTTCATTCATTAGCGCTGCAGAAATCTTCTCTGCGATATCAGCAGGATCGTCGGACGTTAAGTAACCTGTAATCCCATCTTCTATTGTATCCTTGATACCGAAAACGCTAGTACCCACCGCAGGAGTTCCACAAGACATCGCCTCTATCAAAATCCTCGGCTGGCCTTCGATTGAGCTAGTCATGACGATCAGATCTGCCATATTCATGTACCTTGGCACGTCGGCATATTGCACCGCGCCAGTAAAGACGACTTTGTTGGCGATTCGAAGAGATTCAGCCATCTTCCTAAGCTCATCTTCTAAGACGCCTGTACCGACAATAAACAATTTGTAGTTCTCATTGAGCTTCGCAGCTGCCTTTAGAAGAAGATCAAGCCTCTTTACGGGGTGTAGTCTGCCGACGAACATGAGTATTTTTTCGTCTTTAATGCCATACGTTCTTTTGAGCTCAGTTACGTCGATTCCCGGTTTAAAGATTTGTTCATCGAAAGTGAGCGGTATAATGACGACTCTCTTAGCGCCTCTCTCATGTAGCTCATCTTCCAGAGCGTGATTTCGTGTCACTACAACATCAGCATTCTTGATCACGAAGTCCTCGATGGACCTTGCAATGGTCCCCAAGGCCTTGCCTTTGTTGACGTGGGTGACTTGGTACCCCCAATTGTATTCATAAAAAACGATCGAAGGCTTGTCCTTAACTCTCGCAGCGATAATCGCGCCTGGACATGCAGCAGAAAGCCCTCTAACAAGGGCGTTACCTTTCAACCGCTTAGCGACTTTAAATGCACTCAGCACTAGATATGAGACGTGCCAGAGCCCGAATCTTTGGAAAAGCGCGGAAGGTACATGTTCTATCGATGGTGATAAGTCGAATTGTCGGGTATCTCCAGTGACTAAGAATAGATCACACATATCGTCGTATCTCAACAAGAAATCCTTAAGTAAACGCATCGTGCTGCCATCAGTTTTTACGCTATCGGCTAGCCGGGCATCAAACGAAGTGACGAACAAAATCCTGCACTTCTTGCGAGCCATTCGATTGCTATTGCATAGTGCACATTAATAACCTTTTAGATGGCCGACAAACTATATAGCAGGAGAGGCCCAGTATCTCAAGGATAATGGCTAATTACTTTGAGGAATTTGCCTCCGCTTATCAAAAAGTACTCGACTCATCGTCTACACATTTCATAAAAAACGCCTTGCGAGGCCTTTCGGTTCTAGGGGTTGGCTATTTCATAGCCAAAGTCATTTCACTGGCGGAAGAGCTATTCATCGGTCGTTATCTGGGTGTACAAATTTACGGGACTTATCTTGTAATTCTCGCTGTCAGCTCAATTTTGAGCGCTGTTATGACCATCGGACTCCCCAAAGCCGTCATAAAAATCGTAGCCGAAAAAAATGAACGTATTTCTGACGTGCCTACGAATGCCTTTTACATGGCCCTTTTGCTTTCGGTTGCCATCTCGATTCCCGTTATTCTCATTGGTTCTTCCAGCGGGTTTCTGCATGCGCTCGGCATAACACAGTATGAGTTAGTTTTCGGCTACGTAATAGCCCTTTTACTCACGGTGTATACAGTCGCGCAATCCTTTAAGCTGGCCCTGTATAAGGTGAGGTACGTAGTTATCGCAGACATCGTTTACTGGAGTGTAGCGCTTGTTTTCTTCGTGGTATTTCGCAACTTAACACTAGGCCTTGTGGGCATTTGTATCGGTTCGATACTCGGATCCATAGTCCTCTTACAAAAAGTGCCGCTGATCTTCTCACGTTTTTCAATGTCGACTATTAAATCGCTGCTACCTCTCAGCACATATTTGGGGGCAGACAGCGTACTCGGTCTCTCAGCACAGCAGATAAGCATCCTCTACTTGAACGGGATCGCAAGCGCTTACTTTGTGGGGATTTTCGGGGCACACGCGCGCTCGAGTATATTTCTTATCGTGCCCCTCGTCACAGTCGTTTCAATGGCTTTATTTCCACGCTTCTGCTCAATCGAAAAGAGTCTACGGCCCAGAGCGGGGAGATATCTTGCGTATCTCGCCGTGCCATCGTTCATCGCGGTGCTTCCACTGTCTTACATAAGCGGCGTGATCTTCTTGCACATCTTTAGGATTCAGGTGATTTGGTCACTACTGCTTGTACTTGCGATCTATTCCGCGCTCTTTTTCTATAACAGAGTTTGGGATAAACTGGTAACAGCATGTGAGGGTGCAAAAATCGTTGCGTGGGGGGTCACACTTGAAACGATTACCTTCTTGTCAGTGATGGTGATCGCTACCCCGTCCCTAGGAGGCATGATGGCAATAGCAACCGGAATGGTCTCTGGCGAGATCGTTTATGGCGTCGTGCTCCTAAGCTGGTTCAGGTTGAACGTTGTAGGCAAGCATGAACCAAAAACTATAAATGATTAGGATATAGCGGTTCTATAAACCAAGACTATTATTATCCGATTCGAGGTAGTCCACGTTTAATGAGAGAGCGATACGAGCGTGATCAAGAGTATCATAATAGACAGTATAAGCAACCAGCATTAAAGCGCCGTAGAGAAGTCAAGCGAACACGATCGAGAGAACTCGGCAGGAAGATATCGGTAGGTATCCTGCTGATCACGCTGGCACTGCTGCTCATCACCGTAGGTTACGCGGGGTACTGGAATGGCGGCACTGATTTAATTGATCACGATACGGCTACGTATATTTCGCTTGCCAAATATGTTCAACAGAATAACGTGTTGAGTCCCTCAAATCCGAACGCCGTTTCCAGTGACGTTTGGTGGAATATCCAGCCTCCTGGCCTGTCGATCATATTCAGCGCTGTTGCGATGCTTGGTGGTGTGGACATAAGTCTAAACTCAGATCTTGCCCTGCTCCTGCAAGGTTTCTCCGCTTTCATACTGATGTCGTTTGTGCTCATTAGCTTCGTAGTCGTGAAGAAGATCACCGCAGACACACGGGTCGCTGCGTTAGCCGCATTTTTTGCGGCGACGTTTAGTTCAAACCCAGCAATTTTAGGACCGCAATATATCGTCCCGTCGAGCTTCGGACTTCTGCTGATGTACCTCGCCACGTATTACCTCTACGCGACGATCAAAGACGACGCAGACAAACCTATTCTCAGGTCAAAATACACGCTGCTGGGCGCTCTCACGATCACTGCGCTCATTTTGACACACAGATTTTCCACAACCACGTTTTACTACATCTTCACCGTCTTTATTATGCTGTACGTATTGATCAACCTCGGTACCAGGATGCACTTTAAGCACATCAGTGTTCTGATCGTCGCCCCTCTCATCTTGAGTGCTCCGTGGTGGTACGTCATGTATCGCAACTACAACAGTCTGGCATGGAGTGTTCCGGATGTCATAACGATGACCGCAGCTATTCTGGGACTCATGGTCGTCGGCGTGCTTTTTAGTGGGAGTGCGGATCGAAGGTCTCCTCATAATAGACGGGATAGGCTATTCGCCGTTATTGGCCACACGACAAAGAACATTCTGAATCTTCTCATCATTCTGGCATTTCTCGCGATAGTTGGGGTAGTCGCGGTCGCCTTCATATTTTCACTTCAAACGGCGATGTCGTTAGGTTTTATGATCTCAAGTCTCGGTCTCATCCCATTGTTAAGCATACTAGTCTACAAAACAACCCTTTGGGATAAGCCAGAAACAAATCTACGAAACATGATGATCTCGAGCTGGCTCCTTGTGGGGCTGGCGTCTGTTATAATAGGCGTGTTAGGGACGGCTGTCCCGCACATGCCATGGCTCATTCAGCGCGTCGTGCCACACGCACTCCAAAATCAAGGCGGAGTGCGTTCGATACTGTACCTCGTGCTGCCGTTGTCGATACTCGCTTCGCTACTCGTCTTTAAGTTGGCGTATGAGGATCGTCCTCGCGTCCAAGGCTTGCGCCGCAGGAAGGATAACAGAATCGCGCGCTCGGCGCTTATCGTCGCTTTTGTAGTGATTTCCGTACTCTCCCCTGTATTTCATATTGCCACGGCTACGGCGTTTGCTGCACACGCACAGGATCCGAAACTTACGAACGGGGAGATGAGTGCGCTAGAATGGTTGAACGCCCATGGATCGCCAAACGACGGAGTACTGACGGATCCAACACTCATGCAATATGTCAACGCGTTCACCAACAAACGAGCAGTATTATCCTCCGACTCGGAAAACTCGTTCGTTGTTACCCATCAACTATCGCAGTTCACTGATCTTTCTAACTTCATGAATAGTTCCACCGATCCTGCCGCGAGACTTCTCATCGCCAAGAAGATGGATGCCAAGTACTTCGTTTATGACAAGGTCAAAGCAGATTACTCAAGCACGCAGTTTCTATTCCCCTTTACCAATTTTACCCCCGACACAAGCCTTATGACAGAGGTCTTCAAAAACAGCGATGTAGCGATCTATCAGATAGATCAAGGAAAACTCAGCGCAACGCCTCAGCAATACGCTTCGATAAGCCAGGTGGATGTAAACGGTGATTCTGCAATCCTTCACTTGACGAATCACGCCAATGATCCAATGAGCCTACACATAGCGTGGCAAGACAGATACAAGCCGGTGACGCTCAATGGCGGGGAAACAAAACTTGTGCAAATTGACTTGCCGAGGAGCGGCAGCCGCTTTGACTTTATGCCTACTCTGGGATACTCATCAAACACTCTGTATGTCAGCTTATGGATGGACCCGCCGTCCGGCAATAGTAGTACAGATGCGAGATACGCATATCCTGTCGACGCGGTTAATATAAACTCGCAGCAGCTCGGCCCGTCTATTTAGGATTGCACGCCTCGGATCGGCTGCTTCAGTTAGATTTCTCAGACGTCAAATAGCTTGAGTGCACGACGGTTTGCCAAGATCTTTCGTCATCAGAATGCTCACTAATTACAGGACAAGATACGTCATCGTGCAACCACGCGAGACGTCAAAAAGCTGTTACGATTGCCAAGCATATACTTATCGCTCCCGAAAGCCCGCATAAGATCCAAAGCGTTTTCACCAGTTCTGGTTCTTTCATTGACCTATTGCTTAGGATATAGTCAGACAAGTTCTTCCGAATCGCGTAGGATTTGGACGGTACTAGGTACCCGTCGCTGGTAACCTGTGTCGCTGTGAATAAATGACTCTCGGTCACCTTACCCACCGACAGCAACACCATCCCGTAGTTTACGATATAAGGCAACAGAGCGATCACGGCAAAAACCTCGATTTTTAACGCTATTGCCCCCACTGCGATAGCGCTCCCGATACAAAGGGTTCCGATGTCCCCAGTAAATACGCGGGCAGGATATCTGTTGTAGGGGAAAAAACCTATCAACGCTCCTAATAAGGATGCGAATATCACGAGCCCGGCAATTCCAGTTGCCGGCGACGACAAGAGGATTCCCACGATGATCAAAGCAAAGGTCGCTATCGCGCTGCATCCTGTTTCCATTCCATTAAACCCTGCAAACGTGTTGACTGCATTGGCTCCGGCTGTTACGCCAAAAGGCACGACAGGAAGCCACGCAAGTCCAAGCCAAAACGTACCGAGAAGAGGGATGAGAATATACGGATTATTTCCGGCCGTCAGGATCAATGGTATCCCGGCGAAGTAGCCTAGTAGCGGCTTTTCTATTGCTCCTAGGTGCATCACGTCGTCTAACGCCCCGATCATCGCTGATAGCGTTACGACAAGCAATGCGACCATTATAAGCTCTGTGTTAAGCCCCAGAAACGCGGCGAGTATCACAGAGGAGGCAAAGCCCGCGTAAATCGCAAATCCTCCCATTTCGGACACTTGAGGTTGATTAGTTTTATGGACGTCGATGCCAAAGACGCCTGCGGACTTCATTCTGCTTAGCAGTGGCGATGTTGTGGCAAAGGTGATCACGGATGAGAGCACAGTTGAAGTCAAAAGCAAGAGGAGTGAGTAGGCACTGATCATCTGTGATCTCACGCTTTTCAAGTTTCTCTAAATCTTTTTATCGGACCGAATGCCCGAATAACGCGAGCCTGCGTGGGATCTAGCACCATATTCCCGTCCTTATCATACATCGCCTGGACAATTCCTTGAGCGCGAGAAGTCGCTTTCGTATGCATCCCGACAAATCCTTCTGAGAAAACCGTTAAGTGTGTGTAAAAGCTTGTTTTAGATATTTGAGGGGTCAAGTTCAGCTTTCCTTGCTTGAAATGTTCGATGACTTTTGCGATTATTCTCTCAGATGATTTACCGTCATTAAGCGGATCTTGGATCTGTTTTCCAGGTGTGGTCGAGCGGATTGCACTGATCAAGGCGTCGGGTTCTGGGCTCTTACCAAGTAACCTATTCCAGCCGTTCTCGATGGTTTCAATGTAATAAGTGCTGTCGGATAAAGTCAAGCACGGAGTCTCCAAGATAGCGCTTTCTTTCTGTGGCCCCCCGGAATCGGTTACTAGTACGTGAGAGTCCATCATCAGCTTTAAGAAATCAGTGTAAGCAAGCGGACTTTGAAGATGAATGTGCGGCGATGATTGCAGTCCGTCCATGAGACCGAATTTGATGAGATGGTTTCGCGTATTCGGGTGTAAGAGCATGACGACGTTATAGTCATCGAGATTCGCTGCTGTTTCCGCGATTCGCCCTAGTGATTCAGGAGTCCCGATGTTCCAAGGCAATCGCACGGCTATAGTGACAATCGGTCGATCGTTCTTGAGCAATGTGTTGAATGGGCGCGCTCTTACGGCTATTTTCTTATATTCTAAAAGCGCATCAACCAAGGGATCGCCCAAATAGTGGATACACGACGGATCATAGCACTCTTCTAATAAGTTCAAATGAGCAGTCTGGCAGACGGGAAAGAACAGTATCGAACACATCTCGATCACTTTTCTTCTAACGTCACTGTGCAAATCGCGTAGCGAACGATAGCCCGATTCGATATGACCAACAGGAATGAACTTCATAGAAGAGGCGATAGCTGCACTAAATGAAGATATGACATTCCCCTGCACAAACACAAAATCCGGCTTCGCTTTTTCCAATATATCGTCAATTTGACCGATCATGCCAGAGATCTGTCTGTTGTATCCCATATTGCCAAACGAAAGGCTGTAATCAGGACTTCTGAGGCCCAGATCTTCGAGGAGGTTTTCGTACATTGTTTGATCGTAGTGCTGGCCAGTATGGGTAAAAATGAGTTCGGTCTCATCGTTTCTCTCGATCTCTTTGAGGAAAGAGGCCATGCCGATTAGTTCGGCCCGCGTGCCCATAAAAACCGCAATCTTCATGTCTCACCTCCTGTGTGCTTAGGAGCGCTATCTACTAAATAGCTTATCATCCAGAGATGAATCTGAAGTCTTATTTGGCTATTTGAAGCTCAGCTTGATTCTTGAGTTCGGAGGGTAAACCCCGTCAGCCAGCGCTCCAGCACCGATGATCGAACTGGGACCGATCGAGCTGCCCACATTTATCATGCTGTTAATTCCTGTGTGGACATCGTCTCCCATAATAACCCCAAGTTTTCTTCTG
>Ga0187778_10000636_pt1 | contig 24876 bp, 19 predicted proteins | sample 1015_Q2_SP5_20_M_FD_132418 | JGI IMG/M metagenome (GOLD analysis project Ga0187778, IMG submission 132418) | Tropical peat soil microbial communities from peatlands in Department of Meta, Colombia - 1015_Q2_SP5_20_MG | ecosystem: Environmental > Terrestrial > Soil > Wetlands > Peat | place... | reverse complement strand
GTCGCGGCCGCCTACTGGGCCCACTCCCCGGTCGTGTTCATTACGCCCGAGACCGGCTCCATGACGATGGGCCTCGGGGGCTTCCAGGAGACCGAACAGCTGCCGATCTTTTCCAAGATCACGAAGTACCAGGGGCACGTCAACAACCCCAAGCGCATGGCGGAGATCGCCGCGCGCTGCTTCGACCGCGCGATGCTCGAGATGGGACCCGCGCAGCTCAACATCCCGCGCGACTTCTTCTACGGCGAGATCGAGGCCACCATCGCCGCGCCCCTGCGCATCGGGCTCGGTGCGGGTGATGCCGTCGCGCTCGACAGCGCTGCCTCGCTCCTCGCCGGTGCGCACTTCCCGGTGATCGTCGCCGGTGGCGGGGTCATTGCCGCTGGCGCGATGGCGGAAGCCATCGCGCTCGCGGAGCTGCTCGGCGCGGCGGTGTGCAACAGCTACCTGCACAACGACTCCTTCCCTGCCTCTCATGTGCTCGCCGCCGGCCCGCTCGGCTACCAGGGCTCAAAGGCCGCCATGAAGCTGATCTCCCAGGCGGACGTCGTGCTCGCGCTCGGCACGCGCCTCGGTCCCTTCGGCACGCTGCCGCAGCACGGCCTCGACTACTGGCCGCGGGAGGCGAAGATCATCCAGGTCGATGCCGAACCGCGCATGCTCGGGCTCGTCAAGCCGATCTCCGTCGGTATTCAGGGCGATGCGCGCGCGGCCGCCGCGGCGCTCCTCGAACGGCTCGCGGGTCGCGCGCTCGCCGGCGCGGCCAACCGCACCGAGCGCCTCACGCGCATCGCGGCGGAGAAGGCCGCCTGGGAGCGCGAGCTCACCGAGTGGACCCACGAGCGCGATCCGTACTCGCTCGAGGTCGCAGCCAACTCCAGTTACATGCACCCGCGCGAGATGCTGCGGGCGCTCGAGCAGGCCATGCCGGCCGACTCCATGGTAGCGACCGACATCGGCAACATCTGCTCGGTCGCCAACTCCTACCTGCGCTTCGAGCGGCCACGCTCGATGTTCGCGGCCATGAGTTTCGGCAACTGCGGCTACGCCTTTCCGGTCGTCTGCGGTGCGAAAGTTGCCTGCCCGGATCGCCCGGCGTTCGCCTACGTCGGCGACGGCGCCTGGGGCATTAGCTTCAACGAGCTGCTCACCTGCGCCCGCGAGCGCATCGGCGTGACGGTGCTGGTGTTCAACAACAGCCAGTGGGGCGCGGAGAAGAAGAACCACGTCGACTTCTATTCGCGGCGTTATCAGGGCGTGAATCTCGAAAACCCGAGCTGGGCAGCGGTGGCGCGAGCCTTCGGCTGCGAGGGCGTCACCGTCGAGCGGTTAACCGACATCGCTCCGGCACTGCGCACGGCGGCGCGCGCGCAGAACGACGGCAAGACCACGGTGCTCGAGCTCATGGTGACGCAGGAGCTCGGGGATCCGTTCCGGCGGGACGCCCTGGCGAAACCGGTCCGCTATCTCGCGAAGTACCAGAAGTACATGTGAGGCGCGGCACCTGCACCCTCCCGCCGCGCACCGCGCGCAGCAACGCGCACCGATGAGCGCTCAACCCGCACTGACGACGGATCGGCCGGCGTCCACGGGGCTGCGCCGCTCGTTGCGGCGGCGTCACATGCAGATGATCGCACTCGGCGGCGTCATCGGCGCGGGTCTCTTCGTCGGCAGTGGCGTGGTCATCGGTGCGGCAGGACCGGCCGCCGTGATCTCCTTCGCGCTCACCGGTACCCTCGTGGTACTCGTCATGCGCATGCTCGGCGAGATGGCGGTCGCCTACCCCGCGGTCGGCGGCTTCTACGAGTACAACCGCCTCGCCCTCGGTGAGCTCGCCGGCTTCCTCACCGGCTGGATGTACTGGTACTTCTGGGTGATCGTGGTAGCCCTCGAAGCCGTTGCCGGGGCGACGATCCTCGAAAAGTGGTGGCCGGCCATTGCGCCCTGGCAGTACACGCTTGCGCTCATGACGGTCTTCACCGTCGTGAATCTGTTGTCGGTCCGCTCCTACGGCGAAGCGGAGTTCTGGTTCGCCTCGATCAAGGTCGCCGCAATCGTCGCCTTCCTGTGCGCGGGTGCGGTATTCGCTCTCGGCGCCTGGCCCGGAGCGCAAGGCGGCATCCGTCACCTGACAGCCCACGGGGGCTTCATGCCCAACGGCATCGTGCCGGTGCTCACCGGTGCGGTCGCCGCAACCGGCTTTTACTTCGGCGCGGAGATCGTGACCATCGCGGCTGCCGAGTCGGCAGAGCCGGAGCGCGCGGTGGCGGAGACGACGCAGTCGGTGATCTGGCGCGTGCTGGTCTTCTATATCGGCTCGATCTTTCTCGTCGTGGCGATCGTGCCGTGGAACGACACGGTGCGCATGGCGCGCCCCTATGTCAGCGTCATGGAGGCGCTGCAGATCCCGGCCGCGGCGACGGTGATGAGCCTCGTCATACTCACGGCGGTGCTATCGGCGCTCAACTCGGGGCTGTTCGCTTCCTCGCGCATGCTCATGGCGCTCGCGCGACGCGCGGATGCCCCGGCGGTCTTCGCCCGGCTTGACGCCCGCGGCGTGCCGGTCGCCGCGATCCTCGCGAGCACCGCCTTCGGCTACGTCACCGTGGTGATGAGCTATGTCTCCCCCGACCGCGTGTTCGCCTTCCTCGTCAACTCCTACGGCACCGTCGCGATCTTCGTCTACCTGCTGATCGCAGTCGCCGAACTGCGGCTGCGCCGGCGGCTCGAGCGGGAAATGCCTGCGCGGCTGCGCGTGCGCATGTGGGGGTACCCCTGGCTCACGCGCCTCACGATCATCGCCATGCTGGCCATCGTGGCCGCCATGGGTGTCATCCCCGAGCAACGCGTCGCGCTCGCCTTCGGCCTCGTGAGCGTCGCGGTGCTGCTCATCGCTTACGCGCTGCGCCGGACGACGTACGTCGGCACCACCGCCGCCCCATGAGCGCGGCAGCCAGCCGCCACAGCTCACCTGCGGGCGGCGCGCCGTTCCCGGGCGAGCGCGCCACTTGCTCAAGCGGGGCTTTGTTAAGATCGTCCATCCGCCGCGAGTGTGCACACCGATGACCACCGAACCCTATCTGCTCACCCCCGGTCCCCTGACCACCTCGCTCCGCACCCGCCAGGCGATGCTGCACGACTGGGGTTCGTGGGACGTCGATTTCAACAGCATCACCGGCCGCATCCGCGAGCGGCTGCTCGAGATCGTCTCGGGCGGCGCCACACACGAATGCGTGCCCATGCAGGGCAGCGGCACGTTCTCGGTCGAGGCAGCGATTGGCACGCTGGTGCCGCGCAGCGGCGGACACGTGCTGGTCCCGCAGAACGGCGCCTATTGCCAGCGCATCGCCCGCATCTGCCGCGTGCTCGGCCGCAAGCTCACCACCCTCGACTACGCGGAGAACACCCAGGTGGCCGCCGCCGACATCGAGCGCGCGCTCGCCGCGGATCCTTCGATTACGCACGTCGCGCTGGTGCACTGCGAGACCAGCACCGGCATCCTCAACCCGCTCGGCGAGGTCGCCGAGGTAGTCGCGGGGCACGGCAAGGGCCTGATCGTGGATGCAATGAGCTCCTTCGGCGCGCTCGAGATCGACGCGCGCCGCACGCCCTTCGACGCCGTGGTGGCCGCCTCGGGGAAATGCCTCGAGGGACCGCCCGGAATGGGCTTCGTCATCGTGCGCCGCGCGGTGCTCGAGCGCAGCGAAGGCAACAGCCATTCGCTGGCGCTGGACCTTTACGACCAGTGGGAGTACATGCAGAAGACCACGCAGTGGCGTTACACGCCGCCGACGCACGTCGTGGCGGCGTTCGATTCGGCCATCGCGCAGTACCTCGAGGAAGGCGGACGCGCCGCGCGCGGTGCGCGCTACGCGCGCAACTGCCGCACGCTGATCGAGGGGATGACGACGCTCGGACTGCGCAGCTTTCTGCCGGCGGCGATTCAGGCGCCGATCATCGTGACGTTCCACGCCCCCGACTGCCCAGACTACAACTTCAAGAGCTTCTACAACGCGGTCAAGGCGCGCGGCTACATCCTCTATCCGGGCAAGCTCACGACACTCGAGACATTTCGCGTCGGCTGCATGGGGCAGCTCGGCGAGCGCGGTATCGGCGGCGCCGTCGAGGCTGTCGGCCAAGTGCTGGCCGAGATGCGTGCCGCCGCCTGAAGATGAGCCGAGGTGCGCCATGAGCCGCATCGAAGTAAACGGCCGCAGCTACCGCCTGCCCGAGCAGCCCTCGGTCGTGGTGTGTGTCGATGGTTGCGAGCCGGACTACATCGCCCAGGCGATCGCCGCCGGCGAGATGCCGTGGATGAAGCGGGTGCTGGCACAGGGCGCAGCCGTGATCGCCGACTGCGTCATCCCGAGTTTCACCAACCCGAACAATCTTTCGATCGTCACCGGAGTGCCGCCGGCCGTTCACGGGATCTGCGGGAACTACCTGTATGACACCGAGAGCGGCACCGAGGTGATGATGAACGACCCCAAGTGGCTGCGTGCCCCGACGCTGCTCGCCGCTCTCGCCGAGGCGGGCTGCAAGGTGGCGGTGGTCACGGCGAAGGACAAGCTGCGCAAGCTCCTCGGCCACCGCCTGCGCGGCGTGTGCTTCTCTGCGGAAAAGGCCGACCAGGTGACGCTCGACGAGCACGGCATCGACTCCGTGCTCGCGCTCGTCGGCATGCCGGTCCCGGGCGTTTACAGCGCCGAGCTCTCGGAGTTCGTGTTCGCCGCGGGTGTGAAGCTCATGCAGGCGCGCGCGCCCGACGTCATGTATCTGTCGACCACGGACTACGTACAGCACAAACATGCCCCGGGCTCGCCCGAAGCCAACACGTTCTACCGCATGATGGACCGCTACCTGGCGGCGCTCGAGGACGCCGGATGTGCCATTGCCGTCACTGCCGATCACGGCATGAACGCCAAGACGCGACTCGACGCAAGTCCCAACGTCATCTACCTCCAGGACCTGCTGGATGAATGGCTCGGCGCCTCCCGCACGCGCGTGATCCTGCCGATCACCGACCCTTACGTCGTCCACCACGGAGCGCTCGGCTCGTACGCCACGGTGTACCTGCCCGCCGAGGTCGCTGCCGCCGGCCTGGCAGCGCGCATCGCCGCGCTGCGCGGCATCGAGACGGTGCTCACCCGCGCCGACGCCGCGCGAGCCTTCGAGCTGCCCGCCGATCGCATCGGCGATCTGGTGGTAATCAGCGAGCGTAGCGTGGTGATCGGTGGCGCCGCCGCCAAGCACGATCTCTCGGGGCTCGATGCGCCGCTGCGCTCGCACGGTGGTCTCTCCGAGCAGCAGGTGCCGCTCGTCATGAATCGCCGCATCGCGAATCTCGATGACAATCGCCGCTGGCGCAACTTCGATGCCTTCGATTGGGTGCTGAATCATGCCACCTAACGCCCCCGGGCGCGCCGCCGCCACCGGCCGCAGCGACGGCGTGCGGCACGAGATGCTGCGCATCGGCGGCACGCGCGTCGCCACCGAGCGCTCGAGTGAGGTCTTCAACCCCTACACGCGTGCGCTCATCGGCACGGTCGGGCGGGCATCGGTGGATGATGTGCGCCGGGCCATCGCCCTCGCCAAGGCGTTCCGCCCGCGTCTCACCCGCTATGAGCGCTACCGCATCTGCTACCAGACCGCCGCCGCGCTGCGCGCGCGTACCGAGGAGTTCGCCAATCTCATCACCGCCGAGAGCGGCCTGTGCAAGAAGGACTCGCTCTACGAGGTCGGTCGCGCCTGCGACGTGTTCGTGTTCGCCGGAAATGCCGCGCTGCAGGACGACGGACAGATCTTCTCGTGCGACCTCACGGCGCACGGCAAGCGGCGCAAGGTGTACACGCTGCGCGAGCCGCTGCTCGGGGTGATCGGCGCCATCACTCCCTTCAACCACCCGCTCAACCAGGTCGCGCACAAGGTCGCGCCCGCGATCGCCAGCAACAACCGCATGGTGCTCAAGCCCTCGGAGAAGACGCCGCTCAGCGCGCTTAAGCTCGCGGACATTCTCTACGAGGCGGGGCTGCCGCCGGAGATGTTCAGCGTGCTCAGCGGCGATCCGCGGGAGATTGCGGACGAGATGCTCACCCACCCCGACATCGACCTGATCACGTTCACCGGCGGCATCGCCGTCGGCAAGTACATCGCCGCCAAGGCTGTCTACAAGCGCCAGGTGCTCGAGCTCGGCGGCAACGATCCCATCATCGTCATGGAGGATGCGGACCTCGAGGAGGCTGCCACGCTCGCGGCGCTCGGCTCGTACAAGAACTCCGGGCAGCGCTGCACGGCGATCAAGCGCATGCTAGTGCAGGAGTCGGTGGCAGAGCGCTTCGTCGCGCTGCTGCTCGATAAGACGCGCGCCGTCAGGTACGGCGATCCGATGGATCCTGCAACCGACATGGGCACGGTGATCGATGAGGCCGCGGCACGTTCGTTCGAGGAACGGGTGAACGATGCCGTCGCGCACGGCGCACGCCTCCTCTATGGCAACATCCGCGACGGCGCGCTCTATTCGCCGACGCTCCTCGACCGAGTGCAGCCGGAGATGCCGCTCGTCAAGCAGGAGACCTTCGGGCCCGTGTCTCCCGTCATGACGTTCCGCACGATCGAGGAGGCAATCCGCATGGCGAACGCGACCGTCTACGGCCTGTCGTCCGCGGTATGCACCAACCGGCTCGACTACATCACGCGTTTCGTCGCCGAGCTCAACGTCGGCAGCGTCAACGTGCGCGAGGTCCCGGGCTATCGCCTCGAGCTCACGCCCTTCGGCGGCATCAAGGATTCGGGCCTCGGCTACAAGGAGGGCGTCCAGGAAGCCATCCGCAGCTTCACTAACGTCAAGACGTATTCGCTGCCGTGGCTAGCGTAGTCGCACCGGCCGCCGCCGGCCGCGTGCCGACGGTGCGCGAGCTGCGCATCTCGCAATGCCGCACGGTGCTGCTTTTGTTCTTCGGCTACGCCTCCTGCTACTTCTGCCGCTCCAACCTGTCGGTCGCGACGCCGCTGCTGGTCGATGAGCTCGGGCGGCGCGGGATCAGTCACGGCGACGCCATCGTCGGCATCGGCTCGATGGCCTCGCTCGGTGTGTTCGCCTACGCGCTCGGCAAGTGGTTCCTGACCGGGCTCGGGGACTATTGGGGCGGTAAGCGCAATCTCCTCATTGCCACCGGTGGCGCCACGCTCTTTACGCTGCTGTTCGCCTCGAGCTCCCTGCTGCCGGTCTTCACGCTCGCGTGGGTAGGCAACCGCGTGTCTCAGTCCATCGGCTGGTCGGCGCTCGTGAAGGTGTCCTCCAAGTGGTTCAGCTACTCGCGCTACGGCACCGTCGCCGCCGTGCTCACCTGCAGTTACCTGGTCGGAGATGCCGCCGCACGCCAGAGCATGAGCTTGCTGCTCGAGCGCGGAGTCGGCTGGCGTGGTCTGTTCGTCTTCGGCGCCGTGGTCGCGTGCTTCATGTTCCTGTGCAACCTCATGTTCCTGCGCGAGTCGCGTAGCGAGCAGGGTCACCCGGAACCCGCGGTGAATCCCCGCAACGTATTCTCCGGCGCGCCGACGTCACCGCGCAGTTTCCTCGAGCGTTTGCTGCCGTTGCTGCGCAGCCGTGCCTTCCTCACGGTGTGCCTGCTCGCCTTCGCAACCACCATGGTGCGTGAGACCTTCAATACCTGGACGCCGCAGTACCTGCACGATTTCGGCAATTTCAGCGTCAGCCGCGCGGCCGCCCTCTCCGCAATCTTCCCGGCAGCCGGTGCGATCTCGGTGCTGCTCGCGGGCTGGTCGAGCGATCGCTTGGGTTCCAATGCCCGCGCGCTCCTGCTCATCGTGGGCCTGGGTGCCACCACGCTCGCGATGTTGGTGCTCGATTCCGTGCCGCAGGGTGCCGCTGGCGGCGTGCTACCGGTCGCGATGATCGGGATAGCGGGCTTCTGCCTGCTCGGCCCCTATTCCTTTCTGCCGGGCGCGTTCGCACTCGACTTCGGCGGCAAGCAGGCTGCCGCCGCCGCGTCCGGGATGGTGGATGGCACCGGCTACCTGGGCGGAGTTGCCGCCGGTACCGTCATGGCCTGGCTCTCCGTGCGCTTCGGCTGGGGTGGCATGTTTCTCGCGCTCGCAATGGTGAGCGCCCTTGCCGCGGTCGGCGCCGGCCTGCTGTACACCCTGAACGCCAAGCGCACGGCCGCGCCCGCGGCCGAAACTGCCACATGAAAATCGCAAGCCTCGAGACCTTCTGCGACCAGTTCGTGTGCTTCGTCCGCCTGACTACCGACAGCGGCGCCGTCGGCTGGGGTCAGACTTCCACCTACAACGCCGACATCACCGCGAGCATCTTTCACCGCCAGATCGCACCCTGGGCGCTCGGTGCCAACGCGTTCGCCATCGACGCGCTCATCGAACGCATCGAAGAGCGCGAGCACAAGTTTCCCGGCAGCTACCGCTGCCGCGCACTCGCCGGACTCGACACCGCACTCTGGGACCTGCGGGGCAAGCTCGAAGGCAAGCCGGTGGTCGAGCTGCTCGGCGGCCGACCCAAACGGCTGCGCGCCTACGCTTCCTCCATGCGCCGCGACATTCAGCCCGCGGACGAGGCGCGCCGGCTGGTGCGGCTGCGGGATACGTTGGGATTCGACGCCTGCAAGTGGCGAGTGGCGGCGGAATGCGGGCACGACGTCGACGAGTGGCCCGGCCGCACCGAGGCGATCGTGCCGCAGGTGGCGCGCGCGCTCGGGCCGGGCGTCGCCAAGCTGGTCGACGCGAACAGCGGCTTCTCACCGCAGCGCGCGATCGAAGTCGGACGACTCCTCGAAGCCGAGGGCATCAGCCACTACGAGGAGCCGTGCCCGTACTGGAAGCTCGCGGAAACGAAGCTCGTCACCGATGCGCTCGACATCGACGTCGCCGGCGGTGAGCAGGACTGGGACCTCGCCACCTGGGAGCGCATGATCGCCATGCGCGCGGTCGACATCGTCCAGCCGGACGTCATGTACATGGGCGGCCTGTCGCGGACGCTCCAGGTGGTGCGCATGGCGGCGGCGGCCGGTCTGCCGTGCACGCCGCATAGTGCCAACCTGTCGCTGGTCACGCTGTGCACGATGCACCTGCTCGGCGCCATCCCGAACCCCGGCAAGTATCTCGAGCTCTCGATCGAGGGCGCGGATTATTATCCCTGGCAGCAGGGACTGTTCCGCAACGACCCCTACGCGGTTAGCGACGGCCACGTCACCATTCCATCCGCTCCCGGCTGGGGCGCGGAGATCAACCCGGCGTGGATCGAGAAGGCCGCATACCGGTGCAGCAGCCTCTCGGGCTAACATGAGGGACTACGAAGAACCGTCGCCGCGCACGTCGGCGCCTTTGAGCCGTTCCAGGAGTTGTCTTTCATGCAGCCAGAAGAGGTGCACAACGCTGCGCAGGCCCGGGCGATCGTCGAGGAGCGGGGCCTCTCGCACGTCAAGCTCGGCGTCTTCGACAACGACGGCATCCTGCGCGGCAAGTACATCGACCGGGCGAAGTTCCTCACGGCACTGGAGAGGGGGCTCGGCTTCTGCGACGTCGTGCTCGGCTGGGACAGCAACGACCAGCAGTACGACAACGTCACCTTCACCGGCTGGCACACGGCCTTTCCCGATGCTCCCGTGCGGCTGCTGCCGCAGACCTGCCGTGCGCTGCCGCTCGAGGGCAACATGCTGCTGTTCCTCGGCGAGTTCGCCGGCAGCGCCGAGCAGGTGTGTCCGCGCGCGGTGCTGCGACGCGTGCTCGCCCGAGCGGCCGCCATGGGCTATGGTGCGAATGCCGCCGCCGAGTACGAGTTCTTCCTGTTCCGCGAGACACCGGCGAGCGTGCGCGCGAAGCACTACCGCGGCCTCGAGAATCTGACACCGGGCTACTTCGGCTACTCGCTGCTGCGCAGCTCGGTGCACGCTGAGCTCTACCACGAGCTCCTCAAGCTCGCCGCCGACATGCGCATGCCGATCGAAGGTCTGCACACCGAGACCGGCCCGGGAGTCATCGAGGCCGCGCTGCAGTACGCCGGAGCGCTCGAAGCCGCCGACCGCGCGGCGCTGTTCAAGACGTTCGTGAAAGTGCTGGCCCAGCGTCGCGGGTTGATGGCGACCTTCATGGCCAAGTGGTCGGAGAAGCTCCCGGGGCAAAGCGGCCACCTGCACGTCTCGCTCGTGCGCAACGACGGAAGTTCCGCGTTTCACGAGGCGACATCTCCACACGGCATGTCGCAGGAGATGCGCTGGTTCGTCGGTGGCCAGCTGGCGCTGATGCCCGAGCTGCTCGCCATGGTGGCGTCCACGGTCAACAGCTACTCACGCCTCGTGCCGGGCTATTGGGCGCCGACCAGCGCCACCTGGGGCGTGGAGAACCGCACCTGCGCGCTGCGCGTGATCACGGGGAGCCCCAAGGCTCAGCGCGTCGAATATCGCATCGCCGCCGCCGACATCAATCCCTATCTCGCCCTCGCCGTCGCGGTCGGCTCGGGCCTGTGGGGCATCGAGCATCGCATCGAGCCGGACGAGCCGATCAGCGGCAACGCCTACGACCGCAAGCTTGCGGCGAAACACCAGCTGCCACGCACGCTCACCGAGGCGGCCGAGCGCCTGGCACACTCGAAAGCGGCGCAGGAGCTGTTCGGTGCCCCGTTCGTCAGCCACTTCGCGGCGAGCCGTGAGTGGGAGGAGCGCGAGTTCCGCCGCGCGGTCACCGACTGGGAGCTCGAGCGGTATTTCGAGATCATCTGATGAAGCTCACGACCATCTCCCCCGTCGATGGTAGCGTGTACGTCGAGCGCACGGCCGCCACCGTGGCGCAGATCGAGGCGACGCTCGAGCGGGCGCGCGTGGCGCAGCGCGAGTGGCGTACCGCGCCGCTCGGTGAGCGCGCGGCGATCATGGAGCGCTTCTGCCGCGAGTTCGAGCGGCGCGGCGCGCGGATTGCGACTGAGTTGAGCTGGCAGATGGGACGCCCGATCCGCTGCGCTCCGAGCGAAGTGCGTGCCACGCTCGAGCGCGCCCGCTACATGAGCGGCATCGCCGCGGCTGCGCTCGCCGACGTCGACGCCGGGCCCAAGCCCGGCTTTCGCCGCTTCATCCGCCGCGAACCGCTCGGCGTGGTCCTCACGGTGGCAGCCTGGAATTACCCTTACCTGATCGCGGTCAACAGCGTGGTACCGGCGCTCATGGCCGGCAACGCCGTGGTGCTCAAGCACTCCGCGCAGACGCCGCTCTGCGCAGAGACGTTCGCCGAATGCTTCAGCGCCGCGGGGCTGCCCGCATCCGTGTTCCAGGTGCTACACCTTTCGCACGCGGACACCGAAGCCGTGATCCGCGATAGACACATCGACTTCGTCGCCTTCACGGGCTCCGTGGCCGCTGGCCACGCCGTGCAGCGCGCCGCCGCCGAGCGCTTCATCGGCGTCGGGCTCGAACTCGGCGGCTGCGATCCGGTGTACGTGCGCGAGGATGCCGACCTGCCGCACGCCATCGAGAACATCGTCGACGGTGCGTACTTCAATTCTGGCCAGTCCTGCTGCGGGCTGCAGCGCATCTACGTGCACGAGAGTGTCTACGAGCCCTTCACGCGCGGCTGCACGGAGCTGATCCGCCGCTACCGGCTCGGCAACCCGCTCGACCCGCAGACCACGCTCGGCCCGCTCGTGCGCAGCGCCGCTGCGGACGCGGTGCGCGCACAGGTTGCGGCCGCGCTGAACGCCGGCGCGCGAGCGGCGCTCGAGGAGCGCGAGTTCCCCGAGAGCAGGCCAGGCACGCCGTATCTCGCGCCGCAGCTGCTGCTCGATGCGCCGCCCGCCTCCTCCGTCATGCGCGAGGAGATCTTCGGACCGGTGGCAGGCGTCATGCGGGTACGCAACGACGCCGCAGCCGTGGCGCACATGAACGACAGCCGCTTCGGTCTGACGGCGGCGGTGTGGACGCGCGACGCGGCGGCCGCCCTCGAGCTCGGCACGCAGCTTGAGACCGGCACCTTCTTCATGAACCGCTGCGACTATCTCGACCCGGCCCTCGCCTGGGTGGGGGTCAAGGACTCGGGGCGCGGCTGCACGCTCTCGGTCGTCGGTTACGAGCACCTGACACGGCCAAAATCCTTCCATCTGCGGGTGACGACGTGAACGTACCTCTCAAGGCGAACTGGAGCTATCCGACGACCGTGTGGGCGGGTCCGGGTCGGATCAAGGAATTGCCCGCGGCCTGCGTGCGGCTCGGAATCAAGCGGCCGCTGCTCGTGACCGACGAGGGCCTACGCGATGCACCGATGGTGCACAACGCCCTCGTGCTCGTCCCCGGTACCGGGCTGTTCGCGGGCGTGCGCGGCAATCCCGTCGCCGCCAACATCGAGGCCGGTCTCGCGCTCTACCGGCAGGGCGCGTACGACGGGGTGATCGCCGTCGGCGGCGGCTCGGCGCTCGATGCCGGCAAGGTGATCGCCTTCATGTCCGGGCAGACGCGGCCGCTGTGGGATTTCGAGGACGTAGGCGACTGGTGGAGACGCGCGGACCGCGACGGTATCGCGCCGATCGTCGCGGTGCCGACCACCGCGGGCACCGGCTCGGAGGTGGGCCGCGCCGGCGTCGTCATCAACGAGGCCACGCAGCAGAAGAAGATTATCTTTCACCCGCAGATGATGCCCGGCGTCGTCATCAGCGACCCGGAGCTCACCATCGGCCTGCCGCCGAAGATCACGGCAGCCACCGGCATGGACGCCTTTGCGCACTGCTTCGAAGCGTTCTGCGCACCGGGGTTCCACCCGATGGCCGACGGCATTGCGCTCGAGGGGCTGCGGCTCATCCAGACCTATCTGCCGCGCGCCTACGACGACGGCAGCGACATCGAGGCGCGCTCGCGCATGCTGGCTGCAGCGAGCATGGGCGCGACGGCGTTTCAGAAGGGACTCGGAGGCGTGCACGCCATTGCCCATCCGGTCGGAGCCCACTTCAACACGCACCACGGCCTCACCAACGCGGTCCTGCTCCCCTACCTCCTCGTGCACAACCGCGCGGTGATCGCGCCGCGGCTCGCGGTCATCGCCCGGACGTTGAACCTGCCTGGTGAGCCGTTCGCGGCGCTCTTCGACTGGCTCCTCGGCTTTCGCCGCCGCTTGGGCATCCCAAACTCGCTCGCGGACCTCGGCGTCACGCTGGCGAATCCCGAGACCATCGGGGAGGAAGCCGCGCACGATCCGTGCGCCGCCGGCAATCCGCTCCCGACCGACGCCGCAGGTTACACCCGCATATTCCGCTCGGCGGTCAGCGGTGATCTCACGCTCGGCGGCCGAGCCTCGCCACCGGCGTGATCAGTGCGTTGCAAGGGCGCGCGCGACCGCCCGGGTGAATCTGTCGGTGAGCTCTGCGAGCTCGCTCTCGCCCGCGTTGTAGGGGGGCGCGATGATGATGGTGTCCCCCTTCACCCCGCCGACATTGCCAGCACAGGGATAGCAGATGAGTCCGTCCGCCAGCGCCTCGCGGCCGATCGCGTGGCTCAGTGCCCGCTCGGCCGGAAACGGCTCCCGGCTGATGCGGTCACGGACGAACTCGATGCCGATCAGATAGCCCCGGCCGCGTACGTCGCCGACCTCCTCGATTCCCTCAAGCGCCTGGCGCAGCTCGCGGCGCAGCCCCTCGCCGCGGGTGCGCACCCGCGAGACCAGCGACTCGCGTTCGATAATGCGCTGAACTGCAAGAGCGGCTGCGCACGCGGCCGTGTGGCCCGAGTAGGTATGTCCGGTGAGGATCGCGCCGTGCTCGCAGAGGATGGTGTCGCCGAGCTCCCGGCGGACGATGGTCGCGGCGAGGGGGATATAGCCGCCGGCCAGTCCTTTGCCCACCGCCATGATGTCGGGGACGATCCCATCGTGCTCGAGTGCGCGCCACGTGCCGCACCGCCCCGCGCCGCACATCACCTCGTCTGCGATCAGCAGCACGTCGTGCCGGTCGCAGACCGCCCGGATCGCGCTCGCGTACCCCTCGGGCGGGGGCACCGCTCCGCCGGCCGCCCCGACAACCGGCTCGAAGACGAACGCCGCCACCCGCTCCGGGCCGAGTTGCGTGATGCGTGCATCGAGCTCCTCGCCCAGGGCCGTAGCGAGCTCACTCGCCGCCAAGCCGCGCAACGGACGATAGGCGTTGGCGGCGGACACGAACGCCACGTCGAGCAAGCTTCCTTCGAACGGTCGCCGTCGCTCGAGAAAGCCTGACAGGGACAGTGCGCCGAGCGTATTGCCGTGGTAGGAGCGCTCGCGGGCAATGAAGCGCTTCTTCCCCGGCAGCCCACGGGCGTCCCAGTACTGCAGCGCCACCTTCATCGCCGACTCCATCGCTTCCGAGCCGCTGCAGGAGTAGACGACGTGCGCGAAGGCCGGGCCGCACCGGTGCAATAGCAGACTCGTCAGCTCCTCGAGGGGCTCACTGGTGAACAGGTACCGATAGCCGCACGCCACCCGCGCGAGCTGCGCGCCGATCGCCGCATTGACCTCGCGATTGCCGTGACCGATGCTGAAGGCAGCCGGACCTCCCGAGCCGTCCAGGTAGCGCCGCCCGTCGGCGTCGTAGACATAGCTGCCCTCGCCCCGGACGATGCGGGGCAGCGCCCCCATTCCCCAGCCAATCGCGCGACTTGTTGTCATGTGACGAGAGCACCCTCGGCGAGAGCAGCCTGCAATATACAGGGGTTCACAGCTCCCGCCCGCAGCGCCTCCGCTCGCGCGGGCGGCATTGCTTTGGCGCTATGCTTGCTGCCGTCACCGCGGAGCGATTGTCCGTCTCAAGGGGCAGCCGTGATATCCACTACGGTCTTCATCACCTGCGCCGTCACCGGCTCGGGCGACACGGTCAGGAAGAATTCCAAGGTTCCCGTCACGCCCGAGCAGATCGCCGCCTCGGCCCTCGATGCGCATGGTGCCGGCGCAGCGATCGTGCACGTTCACGTGCGCGACCCCGCAACGGGCGCCCCGAGCAGGGACCCGGCACTCTTTCGCGAGGTCTTCGAGCGCATCCGTAGCCGAAATGACGAGGTCATCATCAATCTGACCGGCGGAATGGGCGGCGACCTGCTGCTCGGGCCCGACGATGCGCCGCTTGCGTTCGCCGCAGGCACGGATTTCGTCGGTCCGCAGGAGCGCATGGCGCATATCAGCGCGTTGCGCCCCGAGATCGGCAGCCTCGACTGCGGATCGCTCAACTTCGATGAGGCACTCTACGGCACTACCCCGCGCTACCTGCGCGCCATGGCTCGGGAGTTTCGCCGGCACGGCGTGCGGCCTGAGATCGAGGTCTTCGAACTCGGACACATCGAGCTTGCAAGGCAGCTGATCGTTGAGGGGCTCATCGAGACACCCGCCCTGTTCCAGCTGTGTCTCGGGATCCGCTACGGTGCGCCCGCCACTGCCGAAGCCATGCAGGCGATGCGTGATGCGCTTCCCCCGGGCGTACTGTGGTCGGCCTTCGGCGTCGGCCGGATGCAGATGCCGATGGTCGCTCAGGCCGTGCTGCTCGGCGGCAACGTACGGGTGGGGCTCGAGGACAACCTGTACCTCGAGAAGGGCGTGCCCGCGAGCAATGCCCAGCTGGTCGAGCGCGCGGTAGCCATCGTGCAGACGCTCGGCGCTCATGTGCAATCGGCCGCCGAGGCGCGCAAGCAGCTGCAGCTGCCGCGGCCGTGCTGAGCAACGCTGCCGCAGCTGCCTCAGAGGCGGCCGAGCTCTTCAATCGCCTGCTGCCAGAGCTCGGAGGTGGCGGCCGCCACGACGCGCCCGTCGGTAACGGTGCCGAGCGGCGCGCCGCGCCAGTCGGTCATTCTCCCGCCGGCCCCCTCGACGATAGGAATGGCGGCGACGAAATCGTGGGGCTTCAGCTGCACCTCGATGACGAGATCACAATAACCGCCGGCGAGCATCCCGTAGAGGTAACAATCGCCGCCAAAGCGGCGCAGCGCCGCGCGTGAGCTCAGGGCCTCGAAGTGCCGTCGTTCCTCAGCGTTGAACGTCTCGGCGGTGGTCGTGTAGACGACCGCCTGGGAGATGGTGCGGCACGCGCTGGTTCTCACCGGCCGGTCATTGAAGAGTGTCGGACGTCCCTCGCAGCCCACCCAGCGCTCGGCGAGGGCCGGTGCCTCGATCACGCCGAGTACCGGCCGGCCGTTGTGCATGAGCCCGATGAGCGAGCCGAACAGCGGGAATCCCGTAATGAAGCTCTTGGTCCCATCGATCGGGTCGAGCACCCAGGTGAACTCGCCGCTGCCTTCCGGAGCGAACTCCTCGCCCCGCACGGCATGCCCGGGAAAGGTGGCGCGGATCATGCGGCGCATTTCCGTCTCGATGGCGCGATCGGCGATCGTGACCGGACTACCATCGGGCTTGCACTCGACGGCGATCGAGCGGCGGTAGTACTCGAGAGTAATGGCGCGCGCCGCGTCGGCCAGCTGAGCGGCGAGTGACAGGGCTCGGGCGGAGTCGGGATGTTGGGCGAAGCTCATCGGCCGTACGAGGATGGGCGCGGTCTCAGCGGCGCGCGCGCGCGTACGGCAGGACTTTGAGCTCGAGCCAGTTGCGCAGCTCCGCAAGCCTGCACGACTCCTCCTGCATGGCAGGGCCCAGGCCGTGCTTCCACGTCAGCCGCCGATCACGCGGATCGTGCATCAGCCCACGCAGGTCGGCCACGAACGTCTCGAGCTCGGCGCGGTCGGCGAACAGCTGCTCTTCGATCAGTGCCGCCCCGTAGCGCAGGGCCGTGGCGGCAATTTCCGCGAAGCTGTATTCGGGGTGGTACTGCACGCCCCAGAAGCTGCCGGCGCCGTGCCGCAGCTCAAGGGCCTGCACGCCCATATCGTTGCACGCCAATACCACCGCGCCCTCCGGCAGCTGCTCGACATCGTCGCGATGCACCGTGATCGCCTCGAACACCGCCGGCTTGCCCGTGAACATTGGGTGCCGCCGGCCCTGCTCGGCGAGCTCGATGCGCCGCGCGAATCCGAACTCGCGGCCGCGCGGGTTGCGGCGAACGCGCCCACCCACAGCGCACACGGCCACCTGCAGCCCCCAGCAGCTGCCGAAGAACGGCACGCCGGCCTTGAGCACAGCGCGCGCCAGCACGACCTGCCGCTCGATGTGTGCGCCACCATCGTAGACGTTCAGCGCCGAGCCGGTGATCGCCACGCCGTCGTAGCTGGCCACGCCGCTGCCGGGAGCGAAATGCACCTCCCCGTCCGCCGGCCGCACGATGTCGCAGCGAACCGCCGCGAGGCGCTGCAACACCTGCGCGTAACCTTCGCCCGAGGGCCGGCCACCCGCCGCAACCTGCTGCGCACGGGTGGCGGCACGGTTGCCATCGATTACCAGGATCGCAGGTTCGCTCATGTCAGGAATGGTCAGCCGTCCGCGGCGGAACCGCAATGCCCTTCTTCTCGAGGAGCGTACGCAGCACGTCGGGTCGATCGGTGATCATGCCATCGACACCAAACTCGAGCAGCCGCTCCATGTCTGCGGTCTCGTTGACGGTCCACGGAACGACGCGCAGTCCGAGCGCATGTGCCTGCTCGACCCGCAGCGCATCGAGGTCCAGATAGTCCGGACCCCAGGTACCGGCTCCCGAGGCCTTAACGAGTCGGGCGATCGAGCCGTCGAAGTCCGCGGGGTCCAGCCCACCGAGCCACGGTGAGGGGCGCGGCGCGCCGATGCGCACCGTGTCCTCACCGGGCTGCTCGTCGGTGAGCGCGGCGGTTGCGACCTGCCGCATGAGCTGCTGCATGGCGCGCAGCACCCGCCAGTCGAAGGCGAGCACGGTGACGAGCGCGGCGGTGCCGGTGCGCTCCACATCGAGCTGCAGCGCCCGCGCGAACGCCTCGGGCGCGGGTGCCCGGTGCGGCTGCTCCGGGAAGGTCTTCACCTCGACGGCCACACGTACCCTGCCGCGGCCACGGGTGCGTACCAGTATCAGCACGTCCGCGAGCCGGGGTATGCGCTCCCCGTCGAGCGGCTGCTGCTGTGGGAAGCGCGCGGCGTATGCGCTTCCCGGTCGCAGCCGCCCAACATCATAGGACTGGAGCTGCTCGTAGGTCAGGGTGTTGACGGCCGGACCAGGTTCGGTGAGGAAACGGCTGTGCGCGTCGCGGGTGCAGTCAGGGTTGAGCTCCGGATCGTGTGTGACCACGACCACCCCGTCGCGGGTCACCGCGCAATCTAGCTCGAGCGCGCTGACGCCGAGCTCCATTGCGTGGGTAAATCCCGCCAGGGTGTTTTCGGGCCACAGGCCCCGTGCGCCGCGGTGACCCTGCAGGTCAAACATGAGGGTACGTACCCGCAGCCGTATTCCGAGTTGACGTCCGCTTGTGATATTAGAGTCACATTGAGACTATCGCGCCAAAAACTGGCCTGTCAACGTGACACGGCGATCCCGCGGAAAGGCACGCGACACATGATCTCCGGCTCCCATCGATGGCGCGCAGCGGCGTCGCTGCGGGTGCTCGTGGCGCTCGCAATGCTCGCCGCAACACTGGCACGTGCTGACGACGGCAAGGTGCTGCGGATCATCAGCTGGGCAGACTACGTGCCCGCTGACGTCATTGCCGCGTTCAAGAACGAAACCGGCATCCAGGTGCAGGTGACGCTATCGAACAACGAGGAGATGATCTCGAAACTGCGTGCCACCGGCGGCGCGGGGTTCGATCTGGCCCAGCCGTCGCAGGACCGCATCTTCGGCGCGCAACAGGAATTCCGCATCTATAAGCCGCTCGATAGCAGCAAGGTGCGGCTCGAGGAATTTGTACCCGAGCTGCTCGAGACGGTGAAAAAGAACGCGACGCTCGATGGCAAGCTCTACGGCCTGCCGTACGTGTGGGGCACGGAGGGGCTGGTCTATAACTCGAAGCGCACCACGATCGGCGACTACCGCGACCTGTGCAAGCCCGAACTGCGCGGACGCACGGCAGTGCGCCTGAAGCGACCGACGCTCATGGCGTTCGCGTTCGCGCTGGGGAAGGACCCCTTTGCGCTCTACGCCAACACCAAGGCCTACAGCGCGCTGATGGACGAGGTCGGCCGCACGCTCACGGCGTGCAAGGCAAACTTCCGCTTCTTCTATGACAACAAGGACCAGTTGCTGAATGGCATGCGCTCCGGCGAGGTCTGGGCGGCGATGATGTGGGACTCGGGCGGATGGTTGCTCAATCGCGAGAATCCCGACATCCACTTCATCAATCCGCGCTCGGGTGCGATTGCCTGGATGGACACGTTCGCGTTGCCGGCACGCGGCCGCAACGACGCCGGCGCCTATGCCTGGATCAACTTCGTGATGCGCCCCGAGATGGCCGCGCGGATCGCCAAATCCATCGGCAACTTCACCGCCGCCAAGGGAGCCGACCAGCTCATGGACCCGCGCGTGCGCGCGCAGTTCGCTGCGACGTTCCCGGACGGCCTGAAGAACATCCGCTGGTACCCCGCGATACCGCCCGGCCTCGAGGAGATCGAGGGCGCGGTGCTCGATCGCGTCAAGGCCGCCAATTGAGCCTGCCCACGACTGCGGCACCGCCGGCGACCTCCGACCTCGAGGTGCGGGGCCTCGTCAAGCGCTTCGCGACTCACGTGGCCGTCGACGAGGTGTCCTTCAGCGTGCAGCACGGCAGCTTCTTCTCGATCCTCGGGCCGTCCGGGTGCGGCAAGACGACGCTGCTGCGCATGATCGCGGGTTTCATCCAGCCCGATAGCGGCGAGATCGCCATCGGCGGGCACAGCATGGCACAGGTGCCGCCCAACAAGCGCCCGGTCAACATGGTCTTTCAGCACCTCGCGCTGTTTCCCATGATGTCGGTGGGTGAGAACGTGGCATTCGGGCTCGCGCGGCGCGGCGTCGGCCGCGCCGAGCGGCTGCGCCGCGCCGCGGCCATGCTCGAGCGGGTCGGCTTGGCGGGCGCCGGGAGCAAGCGTACCGAGGAGCTCTCCGGCGGTCAGCGCCAGCGTGTGGCGATTGCGCGCAGCATGGTGCTCGAGCCGACACTGCTACTGCTCGATGAGCCGCTCGGAGCGCTCGATTTGAAGCTGCGCGAACACCTGAAGCTCGAGCTCAAGCAGCTGCAGAGCGCGTTCGGTACCACTTTCGTCTACATCACGCATGATCAGTCCGAAGCGCTGGTGCTGTCCGATCATGTCGGTGTGATGAATCGCGGCCGCTTCGAGCAGCTCGGCACGCCGCAGGAACTTTACTACTCACCAGCCACCGCGTTCGTCGCCGGCTTCGTCGGCGCGAGCAACCGCCTCGCCGGCAAGGCACTCGCCGTCGACGGAGCCTTCGTCGACGTGAGCACCCGCGAGGGCTGGGTGCTGCGCGCTCGCCGGCACGGCAGCATCGTGCCTGGAGCGGAGGTTGAGGCTTTCGTCAGGCCGGAGGCCACAACGCTCGGCCGCACCCCCGCCGAGCTGCCCCAGGGGCAGAAGGCGCACCGCGGCGACGTGACCGGCGTGCTATTCGACGGCGCCAATTCCGTCGTGCTGCTGCGCGAGCCCGGCAGCCGGCTCGAGCTGCGCGTCGCATTGCCGCAGACGGGAGCATTCGCGGATCTGCAGGTCGGCTCGCAGGTCTGCTTCAGCTTCGATGCCGAGCGGGCCATCTGCTTTGCCGCAGCAAGTGCGCATGCCTGACACCGCAGTCAGCGCCGCCACCACTCGTCGTCTGCTGCTGGCGCTGCTGCTGGCACCGGCGCTGCTGTGGCTGCTGCTCCTGATCATCCTGCCGCACCTCGATCTGGCACTGCTGTCGTTTCGCGAGCGTGTCGCTCCGCGCCAGTACGTCGCGAGCCTCGCCCAGTACCGCACGTTCTTCAGCGAGCCGCTCTATTGGCACGTGTTCGTGAGAACTGCGCTCCTTGCGGCCATCGCCACGGTGCTCACGCTACTCGTCGCGTTCCCGATCGCGTGGACCATCGCCAAACTCGCACGCGGCCGCACCAGTGCGCTGCTGCTGCTCGTGTGCCTGATTCCCTTCTGGGTGAGCGAGACGGTCCGCACGCTCGGGTGGATGATCCTGCTGCGCGAGTCCGGCGTACTGCCGGCGCTACTGATGCAGCTGCGGCTCACCGCGCAGCCGGTCGAGCTGCTCTACCACGATGCCACCATCCTCGTCGGCCTCGTGTACACCTCGCTCCTCTTCATGGTGGTACCGCTGGTGAGCAGCCTCGAGAGCCTCGATAACTCGCTCATCGAGGCCGCTTACGATCTCGGTGGCAAGGGTTGGTCGATTCTGCGCGAGATCGTGATCCCACATGCTGCACCAGGCATCACCGCCGGCTGCATCGTGGTGTTCATGCTGACGCTCGGCAACTACCTGACGCCGACGCTCCTCGGCGGGAAGAACTCGCTGTGGTTCACCGAGCAGATCTACACGCAGTTCATCACCCGCTTCAACTGGGAGCAGGGCGCCGCGCTCGGCTTCCTGCTGCTCGCTTTGTCGAGCGCCATGGTGTGGCTCGGCCTCAGGGTGAGCGGCCAACGCTTCGGCGACGTGATGCGCCGCGCATGATCGCGACCCTCCCACGGCCTGCGTGGCTGCGCGCCGCAACTGCGCTCTATGTCACCGCATTCCTGGCATTTCTGTTCCTGCCGCTCGTGACGGTCGCGGTCTTCGCTTTCAACAACGCCCCCTACCCTGCGCCTCCGTGGCGCGGATTCACGCTCGACTGGTTTCTCGGCAACGAGGCCAGCGGGCGCGTCGGTGTGTTCCACGATGCCGAGCTCCTCGGCAGCATCTGGACCAGCACCATCGTGGCATTGTGGGTGACTGCGCTCTCGGTCCTGGTCGGGACGGCGAATGCATTTCTCATGGAACGGGCGCAGTTTCCCGGCAAGGGTGCCCTCGCCATGCTGATGCTCACGCCGCTCGTCATTCCCGGCGTGATTCTCGGCATCTCGATCCTGGCGTTCGCCAGTCGTCTGGCGGATCTGTGCAGCGATCTGTTCGGCATCGAGGCGGATTTCCTGCGGCCGGGGCTGCCGCTGGTGGTCGCGGGTCAGTTCTCGTACATCGTCGCCATCTCCACGCTGACCATCAGCGCACGACTGAAGCGCTTCGACCACACCCTCGAGGATGCGGCGCTGAACCTCGGTGCCTCCCACGCCGCCGTGCTCTGGACCATCACGTTGCCTTATCTGCGCCCGTCGCTGATCGGCTCGGCAGCGATCGCCTTCCTCATGTCGTTCGAAAACTTCAACACGACGCTCATGCTGGTCGGCAGCGACCCACCCCTGACGATCATGATGTACGGTCGCATGCGCGAGGGCGCGACCCCGGTGCTCAATGCAGTGAGCCTGTTCCTGATGGTGACCTCCGCCCTCATCGCCCTGACGCTGCTCCGTCGCGGCAGGCGGCCGGAGAGTACCTGAAGCGTGGCCACGCCGGCCGAGGACGTCCGCATTGCGCTCGCAAGGCGTGCGCGAATCGATTTGAAATCCGCATGGGTCCGACTGTAGTGTGAGTCGCCGGGCCATCCGGCCCAGCAGGATTTGCATGCGCCTCGCGATCGTCGGTCAGCAGGCTTTCGGCAAGAGCGTGCTCGAAGCGTTCATCGCGCGGGGCACAACGGTTGCCGGGGTGTTCTGCGCCCCGGAAAAGCCCGGCGCAAAACCCGATCCGCTGCGCATCTCGGCCGAAGAGCGCGGCGTGCCGGTCTTCCAGCTGGAATCGCTACGGGGAGAGGCGGCGGCGCAGACGCTGCGCAGCCTGAACGTCGAACTGGGCGTGATGGCGTACGTGGTGCAATTCGCACCGCTCAGCTTCCTCAGCGTTCCAAAGCATGGAACTATCCAGTATCACCCGTCGCTGCTGCCGCGCTATCGCGGGCCGAGCTCGATCAACTGGCCCATCATCAAGGGTGATCGCGAGACGGGACTCACCATCTTCCGTCCGACGGAAGGGCTCGACGAAGGCCCGATCGTCCTGCAAAAGACAGTCCCCATCGGGCCGGAGGATACGCTCGGCAGCCTCTATTTCGACCACCTCTTCCCACTGGGCGTCGATGCGCTCCTCGAGGCTGCCGACCTCGTCGTGACCGAGCGTCACCGCGAAATCGAGCAGCGCGAGGAGCTTGCGAGCTACGAAGGCTGGTGCCGCGATCCCGAAGCGCAGATCAACTGGCACGCGCACGTCGATCAGGTCTATGACCTCATTCGGGGCTGTAATCCCTCACCGGGCGCCTGGACGACGGTCCGCGGCCGCAAGGTAAGGATCTACGACGTCGTCAGGCACCGCACGCGAACCTACGCCGCCGTCCCGGGCAGGCCCGGCCATGTCTGCGCGCTCGGCACCGAGTGCATCGATATTGCCCTTCAGGGGGGACGGCTCGAGCTGCGTACGGTCCGGATCGAGGCCGGCGCCAAGATCCCCGCCGGGGCGCTGGTCGCCTCTTTCAATCTCGAGGCCGGACAGCCCTTTGAGTCCCAGGGCGGCTGACCGGCTGCCGCGGCCCAGGCGTCCACACTGCGGCAGCTTCCGAGCGTGATCGTAGGCGCTGCCTTTTGGGACCCGGCGGACGCGGGAACGGCGACTGTGCATTGCAGCACCGCCCCCGGATCGCAGGAATTGCACGGCTGTGTAAACATCCGTAGCGCTGCTTCGTTGAAATATTCGGGTCTTGCAGAGGTGGAGGACCCTAGGGAAGGGACAAAGAGCGCACGGGGTCGAGCATGGTGCGCGTATTGACTGCATTCACCGGTGTATACCGGTGCGTCGGAGGCTCATCAGTTCGGGTGCGGCCGCGGCACAGCAGCACAACTTTGGGAATCCAGCGGGCCTGGCCACCGTCAGTGAATGGCGGCGACACGCCCATGTCAGGGGGTGACTCATGGCTACGAAGACTTTCACGACCCTCGCGGTGCTGATGGCCCTCGCAGGATCTGTCGCGGCTACAGCGCAACAGTCGTCCGGTTACCAGCCGGCGCCGAACTACCAGCAGCCGCCACCGAACTACCAGCAGCCGCCACCGAATTACCAGCAGCCGCCACCGAACTACCAGCAGCCGCCACCGAACTACCAGCAGCCGGCGCCGAACTACCAGCAGCCGGCGCCGAACTACCAGCAGCCGGCGCCGAACTACCAGCCGCCGCCGCCGAGCTATCAGCCGCCGGCCACGAATTATCAGTCGCCGAGCTCCCAGCAGCCGAGCACGCATTACCAGTCGCAGCCGAGCTATCAAGCGCCGCAGTCGAGCTATCCGCAACCGGGCTCTCAGCAGCCAAGTTATCAGCAGCCGAATTACCAACAGCCCAACTACCAGCAGCCCAGCTATCAGCCACCGGCCACGAATTACCAGTCGCAACCGACCTATCAGCAACCCGCTCGTCCGGCGGCGCCCAACTACCAAGCTCCGCCGCCGAGTTACCAGACGTCGCAACCCTCCTATCAGCAGGCAGCACCGAGCTATCAGCAGCCACCTTCGTCCAACTACCAGCCGCTGCCCAATTACTCGCCGACCACCACGCAGCCGACGTCGAGTTACCGACCGCAGCCTTCGGGCTATACGCCCGCGCCACAGCCGGCACCGAATTACCTGCTGCCGCCTCCGGGCTATCAGCCGGCAGCGCCAAATTTCCAGCAGGCACTTCCAAGCCTTCAGCAGACCGCCCCAAGTTACACGGCACCGGCGAATCCGCAGCTGAGCAAGCCGAATTTTCAGCAGGCCCTGCCGAGCCTCGACCAGACGCCTTCGAGCTATCAGTCACCGCCGACTTATCAGCAGGCGCCGCCGAACTACCCGCAGCCGTCTCCGAATTACCAGCACGCGCCGCCGAACTACCCACAGCCGTCTCCGAACTATCAGCAGGGGCCGAACTACCAGCAGCCAGCGCCGAATTACCAGCAGCCAGCGCCGAATTACC
>Ga0187778_10000635_pt1 | contig 24905 bp, 19 predicted proteins | sample 1015_Q2_SP5_20_M_FD_132418 | JGI IMG/M metagenome (GOLD analysis project Ga0187778, IMG submission 132418) | Tropical peat soil microbial communities from peatlands in Department of Meta, Colombia - 1015_Q2_SP5_20_MG | ecosystem: Environmental > Terrestrial > Soil > Wetlands > Peat | place... | reverse complement strand
CTCGAAGGCGGTCGGCGACACGTGGTGGCGGCGGAACACCGAGCGGCAGCGCAGGATGAAGCTCGCCTGCCGCAGCTGCTTGAGCGAGAGGTTGAGGGAAATACGTCCCGGATCGCCGCCGTGCTGCTGCATGTGGCGGTAGTCGAGGCACACGCGGTTGAGCACCCACTCGCCGATGTCGAGAATCAGGTTGGTCTCCTCGGCCAGCGGAATGAACTGCGAGGGGGGTATGTCACCGTGCCCGGGCAGGCGCCAGCGCAGCAGCGCCTCCGCGCCGATGATCCGCCCGGTGCGCAGGTCGACCTTCGGCTGATAGCGGATCTCGAGCTCGTCGCGCTCGAGCGCGCGCCGCAGCTTGCTCTTGAGCATGAGCCGCTCGACCGCGGCGGCGTTCATTTCCGGGGAATAGAAGGCGAAGGTGTTGCCGCCGTTCTGCTTGGAGTAGTACATCGCCGCGTCGGCGTTGCGGATCAGGTCGATGACGTTCTCTGCATCACGCGGGCAGAAGGCGATGCCGATGCTCGCGGTGAGGAATACCTCGTGCTGGTTGAGCTGGAACGGGCGGCTCACCTCGGTGAGGAGCGCGCGCGCGAGCTGCGCGATCGGCCCGCGGTTGTCGGCGTCGGCCGGCAGACCGTCGACGCACAGCGCGAACTCATCGCCGGCGAGGCGCCCGACCACGGTCTCCTTGGGCACCGCGCGCGTGAGGCGCTCGGCGAGCACCTCGAGCACGCGATCGCCCGCCCCGTGCCCGAAGGTATCGTTGACCTCCTTGAAGCGGTCCATGTCGAGGTACAGGACCGCCACGACCTGGCCCGAGCGCAGCGCGCGGGCGATGGTCTGCTGCAGCACGTGGTGGAACTGCATGCGGTTGGGGATCTTGGTGAGCGCGTCATAGCGGGCGAGATAGCGGATGCGGCGTTCGGCCCGCTTGCGGTCGGTGATGTTGCGCGCCACGAAGATGTTGCCCTGAAACTGCGGATCGTCGCTGTCGATGCGCGCGCCGGTGAACGACACCGGGATGGTCTGTCCAGAGCGGGTGCGTACGACCGTCTCGCGCGTCTCCTGCGCGGCCTGCAGCAGATCGAAGCCTACACGCTCGCGCTCCTCGAGCACCGCGAGGATGGTGCGGTTGAGCAGCTCCTCCTCGCTGTAGCCGAGGAGCTTGCAGGCCGCCGAGTTCGCCACCTTGATGACGCCGTCGGGTGAGGTGACGAACACCGCATCGGTCATGCTGTTGAGCACGCTGTGCAGGTAGTTCTTGTTGATGGTCGACTGGCGCAGCCGCGCGCGCATGCGCTCGAGCGCCTGCTGCAGCTCCCCGAGCGCCTCCTGGCGCCGCACGTCGAACGGGCGGGTGTAGTCGCCCTGCCCGATGCGTTCGGCGCTGCGGATGAGGGAATCGACCGGGCGCTGCAGGTGGGTCACCGCACGCCATACGAGTGCCGCGGCGAGCAGGGCGCCCGCCACGGCGAGAGCGAGCGACAGCCACCAGCTGAAAGGCGTGCGCTCCGCGCTTGCCGCCTCGAGCCGCCGGGCGAGGCCGACGTCCGCCACCGGGGCGGCCTGCTCGAGCACTACAGTCAAGGTGGCGAGAGTCTCGGGCGTGACGGCGCCGGGGACGCTCTCGATGAAGGTGCGCACCGGCGCAGCCGCCTGGCTGCTGAGGGCACCCGGGGGGGCCGCGTTGCCGCGTCGCCAGTCGAACAGAGTTTGCCCGGAGCGCGAGGTTACGGAGATCGCCGCCACTGTGGCGTCGTCCATGAAGGGCTGTAGCCGGCGGACCGCCCCGGCGGTGTCGCCGGCGCGGACGGCGCCGGCGATCGAGTCGGCCGCGTGAGCGGCGACGCTGCGGGCGCGGCCCTGCAGTTCCAGATCGACGCGCTCGCGGGCGGCGTGTTCGGCGAGGGCGCTCAGGGAGCGGGTGTCGGCCGCGTGGCGCACCAGCAGTACGACGGCGACCGCCACGGCCGTCAGCAGCACGACCAGGAAGGTGGCTCCCGCGTATTTGAACTTGAAGCTGCCGGTAGTCACGTGGGCGCGCAGTCGCGGAAGGGCGCTCTTCCCTCGCAAAGCGCGTGATCCCCTTTTTATGAAGATCGATATTAACCGCCGCGCGGGACGGAAGGCTACCCGCGGGCGCGCCCGCCAGGATGGGAGGGGCGAAGCGGACGGGGCTGCCGCAGCCTCAGTTGGCCGACCAGACCCTCTTGATATGTCCGAGCATCAGGCCACGCATGGTGGCCATGGGGTCGGCGATGGCGGCAAAGATCGGCGGCCGCCGCCGCAGCAGCTGCCAGCTCTCGCTGCGCAGCACCTGACGCAGGTACTCGACGTTGCGGTCGATCGCCTCGATGTACGGATTGCGACCGCCGTAGAGCATCTCCAGGTGCCGGTACACGCCGTGGAAGTCGCCGTCGAGGCGCTTGGAGCGCACTTCGTTCACGAACTCCGGCGTCTGCCGCAGCAGGTCCAGGCCCGAGGCGTATCTCACCTGCGGGCTGCCATCGCTGCAGGGCAGCGCGACGCCGCCGAGCACGAACTCGGCGTACAGGCGGTCGCGGCACTTCTCGAGGTAACAGCGGTCGGCCATCTGCGCGATCATATCGGCTGTTCCGAGCAGATGCCCGACGGTGACGTCGCGGGGGTCGGCGAGCTTCGCCTCGATGCGCGCGAAGGGGACCTCGTAGCCGGTGAAGTGAATGATCTCCGTCACGATCGGCACCCAGGCGTCGAAGCCGAGAACCGGCAGGTACTCCTCGAGGAAGCGGGCGCCGCGCGAGACGTGCGTGAGTGTGAACTCCGCGCCGTTGCGCGACTCGCGATCGTCGCTGCGACGCAGGTAGCCGACGTCGTGGAACAGACCCGTGATCAGTCCAACCACTGCGCGCGCGCCGCCGAGGCGTGCGCCCTCCGGCTGCTGCCGCTCGTAGCCGACGATGAGGCGCGCCAGCGCGAGCGTTATGTCGAGCGTGTGCTGGCGGTCATGATACACGGTGTCGACACCATGAAAGCCGGTGACTTCCCCGGCGAACAACCGCTCGAAATGAGCGAAGGCGCGCGCGAGCGGATCGAGCGACATGCCCGGCCAGGTGGGACGATAGAGCGCCTCGACCGCGGCGAGCACGGCGCGCGGTGAACTCACCTGCACGCTGTTGGTCACGTCAAAATCGCTGCGCCGCGCGTTGGTCATTCTTGATGGAAGCTTCGGCCTGGCATGGGCCCTCCCTCGCAGGCCCAATGATTAATTTGACGTTTAGTGTAAACACGATGGCACCTTTTGCGCCACGACACGGCGCACATTTTGCGCCGCCGCCATTCCTCCTCAGTAAATGCGCAGCCCGCCGTACTTGCGGCGGATGTGACGGTCGAGCACCAGCACGCCCAGCGCAAAGCCGACGCCAAGTCCGAGCAGCGCTGCGGCGAGCGTCCACGGCCACACGTGAGGCGCGCTCTGCTCGCCATCCGAGGCAAACATCGGCGCCGCGCCGCCCGGATCCTCGGCCGCGGTCGGCACCGCTGCCGGCGCGGCGATCGTCGCTGGGGCGCTCGCGGCTGAGACGGCCGCGGAGCTGCTGGGCGCGGCAGGGTGCGCCGCAGCGAGCTGCGCCTGCAGGCGGCTGACGTCCTGCTCGAGCTGCGTCAGCTGTTGGTCGCGTTGTGCGAGACGTGCGCGCAGCGGCTCATCGGCCGACAGATAGCTCGCGCGGATCCAACCGTCCTTGCCGTCCGCGAGGCGTACGTGCACCTGATCACGTACCCGCTCGAGCACCTCGACCCGTTCGCCGCTTGTCACCGTGGCGATGCGTTCGCCGCTCGCATCCGGGGCGCTGTTGACATTGACCACCACCTGCTCGATGACGTAGAGGGCTGCGCCGTGCGCGCCCGCCGCGGCCAGCGCCAGGGCCAGTGTCGCCGCCGGCAGCGCCGCCGGCAGCGCCGCCGCGCGCACCGGCGCCCGGCGCGGGCCGCTCACGTGGCCTCGCGTGCTGCGGCGATGCCGTGCTGCCTCAGCAGTGGTCCCACCTCGGGCCGGCGGCCGCGAAACTCGATGAACGCCTCGAGGGCGTCGCGGCTGCCGCCGCGGCTCAGGATGGCATCGAGGAAACGCTGCGCGGTGGATGGGTCGAACACGCCGCTCTCCTCGAAAGCGGCGAACGCGTCCGCCGCCAGAACCTCGGCCCACTTGTAGCTGTAGTAGCCGGCGGCGTAGCCCCCGGCGAAGATGTGCCCGAAGCTGTTGGCGAAGCGATTCCACTCCGGGACGGGCACCACCGCCACCTCGTTCCTGACCTCGCGCAGGATCTGCTCGATACGTCCGCCGTGTGCCGGCGAGTACTCGGTATGGATGCGAAAGTCGAACATAGCGAACTCGAGCTGCCGCATCATCGAGAGGCCGGCGTGAAAGCTGCGCGTCGCGATGAGGCGCTGCTGCTGCTCGAGGGGCAGCGGCGCAGCGCTCTCGAAGTGCCCGGAGATGCGCTGCAGCACCTCCGGGTGCCAGGCGTAGTTCTCGAGGAACTGGCTGGGCAGCTCCACCGCGTCCCAGGCCACGCCGTTGATCCCGGCGATGCTCGGGTAGTCGACCTTAGTGAGGAGATGATGCAGGCCGTGGCCGAACTCGTGAAACAGCGTCACCACGTCGTCGTGCGTCAGCAGCGCCGGACGCTGCCCACCGGGGGGGAGGAAATTGCACACCAGGTAGGCGACTGGCAGCGCCGCGCCTGACACCAGGCGCTTGCGGCCGATGCACTCGTCCATCCATGCGCCGCTGCGCTTGTTGGGGCGAGCGTAGGCGTCGAGGTAGAAACTGCCCATCGGCTCGCCAGTGGCGCTCTCGATGTCGAAGAAGCGCACGTCCTCGTGCCATACCGCGACGCCCTCGCGCTCGCGGATGCGCACCGCGAACAGGCGCTCGGCGACCCCGAACAGCCCGCCGAGCACCCGCGGGAGCGGAAAGTACGGCCGCAGCTCCTCCTGGGAGACGCTGAAGCGCTCGCGTTGCAGCCGCTCGGCGTAGAAGGCGACGTCCCATGCGGCGAGCCGCCGGCCGGCGAAGGCTTCGAGCTCGGCGAACTCCGCCTGCGCGACGCCGCGTGCGGCAGCGGCCAGCTCGTGAAGGAAGGTGAGGACCTCAGCCACGCTGTGCGCCATGCGCGTCGCCAGCGCGTACTGCGCATAGTTCGGAAAATCGAGCAGCTGCGCCGCCTCGTGACGGCGCCGCAGGATCTCCTCCATCACCGTGGTGTTGTTCCACCGGCCGGCATGGGGGCCCCGGTCCGACGCTCGCGTGGTCCAGGCCTCGTAGAACGCACGGCGCAGCTCCGGCGATTCCGCATCCGTCACCACGGCCACGTAGGTGGGCTGGTCGAGCGCCAGCAGCCAGCCCGGCAGCTGCTGCTGCGCGGCGCGGCGGCGCGCCTGCTCGATGAGCATCTCGTTGAGGCCGTGCAGCTCGGCGGCGTCGGTGACGTGACGGGTCCAGCTGTTGGTGGCGTCGAGCACGTTCTCTTCGAACTTGGCCTGTAGCTGCGCCAGCTCGAGCATCGCCGTCTTGAAGCGCTCCTTGCGCTCGGCCGGCAGCCCCACGCCGGCGAGGCGGAAGTCGCGCACCGCGTGCTCCATGAGGTGGCGCTGCGCGGGAGCGAGCGCCGCGCCCTGCTGCGTGAGGATGGCGCGATAGGCCCGGTACAGCGGTTCGCTCTGCGCAAGATCGGTATGGTACGCCGACAGCAGTGGCAGGCAGGCATTGTAGCTCTCGCGCAACTCGTCGGAGTTCAGCACCGCGTTCAGGTGGCTGACCGGCGACCAGGTGCGCGCGACGCGGTGCTGCAACTCCTCGAGCGGCTCGACGATGGTGGCGAAGGTCGGGCGCTCGAGCCTCGCGAGCTCGCCGATGCGCGCGCGGTTGGCGCCCAGCACTTCCCGCACCGCGGCCTCCACGTGCTCGGGACGTATGCGCATGAAGGCGGGCAGCGGCTCCGAGGCAAGCAAGGGATTTTCCATGCGGTCATTGTAGCGGCCCGCGCGCCGTGGTGCGTGCGCGCTATGCCAGGCGCGCGTGCGCCGCCACATAACATGAGGCAGCGCGTAACATGATGTAAACGCGCAGGCGGCTCGACGGGGGCGTGATGAGCGAGAAATACGACCTGGTGGTGATCGGCGGCGGCAGCGGCGGGCTGGCTGCGGCGCAGCGCGCCGCGGAGCATGGTGCGCGCGTGGTGCTCGCCGAGCCCGGCCCCCTGGGGGGCACCTGCGTGAACGTCGGCTGCGTGCCGAAGAAGATCATGTGGAACGCGGCAGAGCTCGGCAGCGCGCTGCACGATGCGGTCGATTACGGCTTCAGCGTCACGCCCGGCCACGTCGACTGGCTCTCCCTGAAGGGGAAGCGCGACACCTACATCGAGCGGCTGAACGCGCTCTACGCCGCGAACCTGGCGAAGCGCAACGTGGAGGTGGTACGCGCGCACGCGGCCTTCATCGATGCACACACCGTCAGCGCTGGCGGGCGCACCCTGAGCGCCGCCCACATCATCGTCGCCACCGGCGGCCGCCCGCGTCTGCCGCAGATCCCGGGCACCGCGCTCGGCATCACCTCCGACGGCTTCTTCGAGCTCAGGGAGCGACCCGAGCGCGTCGCGGTCGTCGGCAGCAGCTACATCGGCATCGAGCTGGCCGGTATCTTCGCGGGTCTCGGGTCGCAGACCACGCTCGTGCTGCGCGGGGGGAGCGCGTTGCGCACGTTCGACCCCATGCTCGGCGAGACCATCCTCAGGCTCCTGGCAGAGGAAGGCGTGGTGGTCGCGACCAACGTCGCACTCGCGGCACTCGAGCGCAGCGCCCATGGCGCGCTCGAGCTCCGCGCCGGCGACGGGCGGCGCCTCGGGCCCTTCGACTGCGTGCTCTGGGCGATCGGGCGCGAGGCACGGGTCGCGGATCTCGCGCTCGCACGGGCCGACGTGCAGCTCGATGCTGACGGCTACATCGCCACCGACGTGTTCCAGGCGACCAGCACCCCCGGGGTCTACGCCGTCGGCGACGTCACCGGCCGCATGCCGCTCACACCGGTAGCGATCGCGGCCGGCCGGCGCCTGTCCGATCGGCTGTTCGGCGGACACACAGGGCGGCATCTCGACTACGAGAACATTCCCACCGTGATCTTCGGCCGGCCGCCGATCGGCACCGTGGGGCTAACCGAGGCGGCCGCGCGCGAGCGCTATGGCGCGGGCAACGTGAGCGTGTTCCGCTCGGGCTTCGTGGCGCTGTATCACGCCCTGACCCGCGCCAAGCCGCGATCGGAGATGAAGCTGGTGACCGCGGGACCCGAGCAGCGCGTCGTCGGACTGCACGTCGTGGGGCAGGGTGCAGACGAGATGCTGCAGGGATTCGCGGTCGCCGTGCGGATGGGGGCGACCAAGAAGGACTTCGACGACACGGTCGCGATCCATCCGACCTCTGCCGAAGAGCTGGTTACCATGCGCTGATACGGCGCTCTCAGGTGCTGCCGGTGCGCACCTTGAGGAGCGATAGCACGTGGGTGGTGTCGGGACGAATCCCGCGCCACAGGTGGAAGGACTCGGCCGCCTGCTCGACCAGCATCCCCAGTCCCTGGACCGCCCGTGCGCAGCCCGCACCCTCGGCCCACTTGACGAATGCGGTGGCAGACCGGCCGTAGGCCAGGTCGTAACACACCGTGTCTGGACTGAGTGCGCTCGGCGGGATGGGCGGGATGTCTCCGGTGAGGCTCGCGGAGGTCGCATTGATGATGAGATCGAACGGCGCGTCGCCGACGTCGGCGAAGCCGACCCCGCGGGTGGCGCCGAGATCGGTGAACGCCGCCGCGAGCGCTTCCGCGCGCTCGGCCGTGCGGTTGGCGATCACCACGGCTGCGGGCTCGAGCTCAAGCAACGGCGCGAGGATCCCGCGCGTCGCGCCGCCGGCGCCGAGGATGAGAAGCTGCCGGTTCGTGATCACGATGCCGAGGTTGTCGCACAGGTCGCGTACCAGCCCCGCTCCGTCGGTGTTGTCTCCGAGGATGCCTTCCTCCTGCAGCGCGAGCGTGTTGACCGCCGCGGCGTGAGCAGCGCGCTCGGTGAGCTCGTGTGCCACTTCCGCCGCGGCGATCTTGTGCGGCAGGGTGATGTTCAGCCCGCGACCGCCCTTCTCGAAGAACTCGCGCACCCGCGCGGCGAACTCCTCCGGTACGACGTCATAGGAGCGGTAGCTCATCTCCTGGCCGGTCTCGCGCGCGAACATGCCGTGGATAAACGGCGAGAGGCTGTGGCCGACCGGGTGGCCGAAGACGCCGTACTGGTCCGCCGCGGGGCTCATGCGGCGGATTGTGACAGCATCTGCGCGCGGCTGCCTGCGCCGCTGCCGGCCGCGAGGCACGCCTCGAGCTCGGGCAACCAGACCTGCATGCGCTCAAGGGTGAGCCACGGCGGGTTGACGATGAGAAGGCCCGAGCCGTTGAGCGCCACCCGCGAGTCGCGCGGATATAGCCACAGCTCGCTCGAGAGCACCGGCGCGTGCAGCACGCGCGCGCACTCGGCGCGCCAGGCACTGCTGTCGCGTTCGTCCTTGATCGGGTACCACGCCACGAATACCCCGGTCGGGAAGCGCCTTAACCCCTCGGTCAGCGCGGCCGTCACGTGCGTGTAGTCCTGGCGCATCTCCTCGTACGGGGGGTCGAGGAGGGTGAGGCCGCGCCGCTCCGGCGGCGGCAGCGAGGCGCGCAAGCCGGCAAAGCCATCACCGCGCTCGATGCGCACGCGCGGCTCCTCGCGACGCGCGGTCGCGAACGCGCTCAGCGCATTCTCGAGGTGATGCGCTTCCGCGCCCTGCAGCTCGATCAGCAGCGCGCGATCCTGCCGGCGCAGCTCGCTCACTGCGAGCAGGGGGGAGCCGGGATAGAGGTGCGGCCGGGCGGCTGCAGAGCGCAGCTCTTCGAGCCGGGCCGCGTAGGCGCGCAGCTCCTCGGACTCATGCCGTGCCTGCGAGAAGCGTCCGACGCCCGCGGCGGCCTCCGCCGAGGCACCCAACAGCTCGTAGCTGCCGCGGCCGGCATGGGTGTCGAGGTACAGGAACCCCTTGTCTTTTCTCTTCAGCGCCGTGAGCAGGGCGAGAAGCGCCACGTGCTTGTGCACATCCGCGAAGTTGCCGGCGTGAAAGCTGTGGCGATACTTCATCGGCGCGGACGCGCCCGTCGCTCCAGGCGCTTGCCGGGTCGCTGCGGCGGCTGCGCGCGTGCACACAGCGCGCGAAACCCGGCCGCGACATACGGGCCCAGCCGCTGGTGCACGCTATCGAGGTCCGTCGACCGGCACAGCCCCCCGGAGAGCTTGTCGATGCGACCGGTCTCGGCGAACGTCAGCGTAAGTGCTCCGGTGAGGAACTGGTAGCCCCAATAGATCTCCCGGGGCGGGCAGGCGGGCAACGCCTCGCGCAGCACGGTGATGAATCGATCCACCAGGGGATCGAAGTGCCGCGTCATCATCACCGGCCCGAACTCCGGTGAGTTATTGACGTAAGCAACCAGGGCGAAATAACTCTTCCAGCCGGCTCCACCGCGCGCCGAGCGCTCCAGCAGCGGCTCGGTGAAGGCATTGACGATCGCCTCGATGGTCGGCGCGCCCGGCCGGGCCGCGCGGCGCACCTCCTCGAGCCGCTCCAGACGCTCGCGGTTGAGCACCTCCGCGCGCCGCTCGAACACCGCTGTGAAAAGCTCGCGCTTGCCCCCGAAGTGGTAGCTGACGAGGGCGACGTCGACGCCGGCAGCCCGGGTGATATCGCGCAGCGACACGCCGTGATAACCGCGCTGCGCAAACAGCTGCTCCGCGGCATCGAGAATGCGCTCATCGCCCGGACGGGTCAGGCTCTTCTTCATCTCGATCCTACTGCACTGCAAAAGGTTACCGACCCCGACAGTGTCCGGTGAACCGCCCCCGTCGCGCAATTCCATCCGTCCTGACTTTTCTCCTCAACGTTCGTCGAATATTACTCAACAAGTGTTGAATACGGCTCGCGAGCGTGACGCTCTGCTCGCTCGGGCTCTTCTCCAACATCAGCTGGGTGGCGATGCTCTGCACCGTGCTGGTCGGCGGCACGATGCTCGTCATGCCGCATTTCGCTGCGCCGGCCGCGCTCGGACTGATCGAGTCCGAGGGCGTCACGCACGGCGCCTTCGTGCCGCTGCAGCTCGAGCGGCTGCTCGCCATGCCCGACCTCGAGCGCTTCCGCCTCGACAGCCTCGATACCGTCATGTGTTGCGGCTCGCCGCTGCGGCTCGCCGTGAAGCGCGAGTTCCCGCGGCGCACCGGCTGCAAGCTCATCGAGCTCTACGGCCTCACCGAGGGCCTCTGCACCATCCTCGCGCCGGAGGACTTCGCGGCGAAGACGAGCTCCGTCGGCAAGCCGTTCCTCAGTACCGACCTGCGCATCCTCGGCCCCGACGACCGTGAACTCCCCGCCGGTGAGACCGGCGAGATCGTCGGCTTCGGACCGCTGCTGATGCGGGGTTACCACGGACGCGACGACGCGAGCCGCGAGGCGACCTGGACCGACGAGCGGGGACGGCGCTGGCTGCGCACCGGCGATCTCGGACAGCTCGATGCGGACGGCTTCCTCTACATCGTCGACCGCAAGAAAGACATGATTCTCTCGGGCGCCCAGAATGTGTACCCGGCGGACATCGAGCAGGTGATGTGCGAGCATCCCGACGTCGCCGAAGTGGCGGTGGTCGGGGCACGCAGCCGCACGTGGGGCGAGACCCCGGTCGCGGTCGTCGTGCCGAGGAGCGGCTGCAGCCTCGACAAGGACGCGCTCATGCGCTGGACCAACGCACGCCTCGGCAAGCAGCAGCGCATCGCCGACGTGCTCTTGCGCACGGCGCTGCCGCGCAATGCGAACGGCAAGGTTCTCAAGCGCGAGCTGCGGGCCGAGCTTGCCGGACGCGAGTACTGAATCGTCTCGAGGAGAGCTGGGGATGAGAGCGGGGGAGTACTGGTTCGACAGTCAGGACGGACTCAGGCTCTTCAGCCGCGTATACGCAGCGCCGAGCACCGGCGCGCCGGTGGTCCTGTGCCTGCATGGCCTGATGCGCAACGGCCGCGATTTCGCCGATCTCGCGGCGCGCCTCGCCGAAGGTCACCGCGTCATCGTGCCGGACGTACGCGGGCGTGGGCTCTCGGCGCGCGATCCCGACCCCAACCACTATCAGATCGCGGTGTATCTCGAGGACGTGCAGATGCTGCTCGCGGGTCTCGGCGCAGTGCGGGTGCGGATCATCGGCACCTCAATGGGCGGGCTCATGGCGATGGTGCTCGCCGCCACGCGGCCGGGTCTCGTCGCCGGGATCGTCCTCAACGATGTCGGCCCCGAGGTCGATCCGGCTGGTCTCGAGCGGATCCGTGGCTACGCCGGCAAGGCGGGTCCGGTCCGCAATTGGGCGGAGGCCGCTGCGCAGGTGCGCGCGACTTACGGCGGCGCCTGGCCCGGCTTGAGCGATGAACGCTGGGAGAAGATCGTGCGCCTGAGCTACCGGGAGAACGCGCAAGGGGCGCCGGAAGTCGATGCCGACCCCCGCATCTCGCAGCCGCTGCGCGACACCGAGGCGGCGGCGCCCGACCTGTGGCCGCTTTGGGGCGCACTGGCGCGAATGCCTATCCTCGCCATCCGTGGCGCGCACTCCGACATCCTGAGCGCGGCGACGCTCGCACGCATGCAGCGCGAGAAGCCTGACCTCAGGGTGCTGAGCGTCGCAAATCGCGGCCACGCGCCGTTGCTCGATGAGCCCGAATGCGTGGCGGCGATCGATGAGTTCCTCGCCGCGATCCCCGGGTAGCGGATCGACCGGCCGCCGGCGCGACACCAGCGCAGCAGTGCCGGGCCACGCGGCCGGGCGGAGGGCGTGGGTCCTTTTGGCCATGTAACGCGCGCGGGCGGCGCCCGATGGACGCCGCGTCGACGCCTGGCCGACGCCTGATGCCTCACTTGATACCGCGTACTCGGCCGGACGCGGCAGCGGAAACCTTCGCTCGCGCCTTGCCGGCCCGGCCCGGGCGAGTCGCTGCCTTCGTGCGGCGGCGCGCCTTGCGGCCCGCGTGCGCTGCCGGCTTGGGCCGGCCGTGCGCCGCCGTCGACGAGGCCGCGGCCTCCTTGGCGCTCGCCGTGCGGGCGCGGCCGCGCGGCGCAGCGGCCTTTGCCGTAGCCGCCCTGGCGCCGGCGCGCGCAGCTTTCTTCCCGGCGCGACCTTTGCCGGTGCCGCCGGACTCGCCCGACGCGTCCTGTGCACCATCGCCACTCGCACCAGGGGCAGCGGCGGCGGGTGTCGTCGCGCGTTTGCCGCGCTGGAAGCGGCCGAAGCGCCCGCCGCGCTCGGGCGCCGCCGCGAGCAACGCGCGGCATTCCGCGAGCGTGAGGGATTTCGGGTCCCGCTCCTTCGGTGTCTTGGCGTTCTTCTTCCCGTCGCTGACGTATGGCCCGTAGCGGCCGTTGAGCACCTGGATGCCTTCGCCGGCGAAGTCCTGAATGATGCGGTTCGCGTCGGCCTCCTTCTTCAAGCGGATGACCTCGCGCGCACGCTCGAGCGTAACGGTGTAGGGGTCATCCTCCTTGAGCGAGGCGTACTTGCTGCCGTACTTGACGTACGGCCCGAAGCGCCCGACGTTGGCGACGATAGTCTCCCCTTCGGGCGTCTCGCCGAGCGTGCGGGGCAGCTTGAACAGCTCCATGGCGTCGGCGAGCGTGACGGCATCCATCTTCTGCCCGGGGCGGAGCCCCGCGAATCGCGGCTTCTCCTCGTCGTCCTTGGTGCCAATCTGCACGAACGGGCCGTAGCGCCCCATGCGCACCGTGACGGGCTTGCCGGTGGCGGGATCCTTGCCGAGCTCACGCGCCTGCGCGACCTGCTCGCGCGTCACCGTGCGCTCGATCTTGTCCACCTGGTGGATGAAGGGCTTCCAGAATTTCTCGAGCGGCGTCGTCCACCCTTCCTCGCCACGCGACACGGCGTCCAGCTCGTCCTCCATCGCGGCGGTGAAGCCGTACTCCACGTAGCGGTGGAAATGATGTGTCAGGAAGCGGTTGACGATCTTGCCGATATCGGTTGGCACGAAGCGGCGATTGTCCATCTCGACGTACTCGCGGTCCTGGAGCGTCGAGATGATCGTGGCGTAGGTCGACGGCCGCCCGATGCCGTGCTCCTCGAGAGCCTTCACCAGCGACGCCTCGCTGTAGCGCGGCGGCGGCTCGGTGAAGTGCTGCGAGGCGGCGAGCGCGGTGAGGGCGACGCGGTCGCCTTCCTTCATCGGCGGCAACACATGATCGGCCTCGTCCGCCTTGGCGTCATCACTCCCCTCCTGGTAGACGGCGATGTAGCCGGGCTTGACGAGGGTCGAGCCCGTGGCGCGCAACAGGTGGCGCTGCGGCCCGTCGGGGCCTGCCAGCAAATCCACGGCGACGGTGTCGAACACCGCGTGGCTCATCTGCGAAGCGACGGCACGTTTCCAGATGAGCGTGTAAAGCCGGTAGAGGTCGTCCTCGATCTTGCCCTCGACGTCCGCCGGCGTGATCGCCGCCGAGGTCGGGCGGATGGCCTCGTGCGCCTCCTGCGCGTTCTTCGACTTGGTGCGGTAGACCCTGGGCTCATCGGCGACCTCCTGCCGGCCATAGAGCCTCGATGCCACCTCGCGGATCTCGCGCACCGCCTCCGCGGCGAGCGACACCGAGTCGGTGCGCATGTAGGTGATGAGCCCGACGTTACCTTCGCCGATGTCGAGCCCCTCGTAGAGCTGTTGCGCGAGGCGCATGGTGCGCCGGGCGTTGAAGCCGAGCTTGCGTGCGGCCTCCTGCTGCAGCGTCGAGGTGGTGAAGGGCGGAGCCGGATTGCGCCGCCGCTGCTTGCGCTCGATGGCGAGCACCGTGAGCGTCCCCGGCGCGGCGGCGGTCGCCCCGGCCGCCGCCTGCAACGTGCGCTCCGCCTCGCGGGCCTCGCCTTCGCTGGTGAAGCTGAACTGCTCGACCTTCGTACCGCGATATTCGAGAAGCTTCAGCGGGAACGTCAGCTCGCTGTGGGACCCCTCGCCTTCGATGGTCCAGTATTCCCGCGCGACGAATGCGCCGATCTCCTCCTCGCGCTCACAGATCATGCGCAGTGCCGGACTCTGCACGCGCCCCGCGGACAGCCCGCGGCGCACCTTCTTCCACAGGAGCGGGGACAGGTTGAAGCCGACCAGGTAGTCGAGGGCGCGGCGCGCCTGCTGCGCGTTGACCAGCTCGAGCGACAGTCCGCGCGGCTGTGCCATGGCGTCGCGGATGGCGTTGCGGGTGATCTCGTAGAACACCACGCGGTGCACGTCCTTGCCGTCGAGCTCGCCGCGCGACGCCAGGATCTCCTTCAGGTGCCAGGCGATGGCCTCGCCCTCGCGATCCGGGTCGGTGGCGAGGAACAGGGCGCGGGACTTGCCGAGGGCGCGGGCAATGGCCGCCACGTGGCGCTCGTTCTTTTCCAGCACCTGGTACTTCATGGCGTAGCCGTTATCGGGATCGACCGCACCTTCCTTGGGCACGAGATCGCGCACGTGCCCGTAGGAGGCGAGCACGTCGAAGCCCCGGCCGAGGTACTTCTTGATTGTCCTGGCCTTGGCCGGCGATTCGACGATGACGAGGTTGTCTGCCATAAACAAAAAACCGCGGACGAGCCGCGGACCTAACTCGACCGGCGCAGGTCGCGCTGCTCAGTGCGGCGCATCGACCCGTGCGTCCACCAGCCCGCCGCGCCGGGCGACGAGCATGTACCGGTCGAAGACGTAGATCAGGATGTTGAGAACGCTGCCAGTCGTCATGTCTTAAGGTATTCGGCCATAACGGCCGCCCGGGAGAGCCGCCACACGCCCCTCGAGCTCGAGTATCAGCAGCATAGAGGCGACTGACTCGCTCGGCAGGTGCGTGCGGGCGACGAGACTATCAATGGTCGCGGGTGCAAAGCCGAGCGCATCTAACAGCATTTCATACTCCTTGTCCAATGCCACCGGCCGGGCCGGCTGCATGCGTGGCGTCGTAAGTTGTTCTTTCGGAACCGAAATCCGGAGCTCCGCAATCACGTCCGCGGCCTCCTCGACGAGCTTGGCGCCCTGCTTGATGAGCTGGTGGCAACCGCGCGAGAGGGGACTGTGAATCGATCCGGGGATCGCAAACACCTCGCGCCCGGCCTCCGCCGCAAGACGCGCGGTGATCAGCGAGCCGCTGTGACGGGCGGCCTCCACCACGAGCGTCCCGAGCGACAGTCCGCTGATGATGCGGTTACGTTGTGGAAAATGCCGACGCTGCGGTGCCGTGCGCGGCGGGAACTCCGATACCAGCGCGCCGTGCGCGCGGATGCGGGCGGCAAGCGCGGCGTGCTCGGCCGGATAGACACGATCGAGGCCGGTGCCGCACACCGCCACGGTCTCACCTCCACCAGCGAGCGCGCCCTCGTGGCTCGCGGCATCGATGCCGGTGGCAAGGCCACTGGTCACGGTGAGTCCGGCGCGCGCGAACCACGCGGCGAACTCGTGCGCGGTCAACCGCCCGGCGGGGGTGGGATTGCGCGAGCCCACCATGGCGAGCTGCGCCGCCGCGAGCGCCTGCACCGAGCCGAGCACGTAGAGCGCCGCGGGCGCGCCGGCGATCTCCTTCAGAAGCGGCGGGTACTCCGGGTCGGTGCACAGCAGGATGGCGGCGCCGCTCGTATCGAGCCACGCGAGATCGGTGTCGACGGCGGTCTCATCGGGCGCGGTGAGGAATGCGCGCGCCGCGTTCGGCAGCTCCGCGCGCCGCAGCTGGGGCGCGGCGAGCGCGCCCTGCAGCTCCCCGCCCGCTACCGCAACGAGCGCCTGCAATCTCTCGGCACTGAGTGTGGGGGTGCGCGCGATGAGCGCGCGGGCTCGGCGGGCCTCCATGAGCGGTGAGCATAAAGGAAACGCGCCCGGCGCCGCTGCCGGCAAATATCCGCTAAGCGCTCACCGTGGACTTTTATGCAGCCGCCACCGGCTCCGCCGTCGGCGCTGCTACGGGGTCGGGCTCGTCACCAGGTCGCCGACGTACATGATGTCGGAGGCCCCGACGACGAGCGCGTAGCTCACGCGGTCGAAGACCTTGAACACGAGTACCGTGCCGGCGCGCTCGTCGGGGAGCCTCACATGCGGGGCGAACGTGGCGTTGTTGCCGATCTCGTGGCCGTTGCGGAAGATGTCCTGCACGGTATCACCCTCAGACTCGACGTGCAGGACGTTGCCGGGCTCGATGCCGTGGCGCTTGCCACGGTTGATGACCACCACGTCGTAGGTGCCGACGACCGCCGTGCCGGCGATTACGTCGAGGATGCGACCGCGGATGTTGTTGGCGGGCGCGTGCGGCACGAAGTTGGCGGGCGTCTCGCTGGTGTCGGAGGACAGCAGCCGATCGCCGCGCAGCGTCTCACGTGCCGGATCGATGAGGAGCGCCTTGGCGGGATCGCCTGGCCGTCGCACCAGCGCAGTCGCGGTATAGACGCCTTCGTAGCCGACCACTTTGCCATCGTCCGGATCGCGCAGCGGACCGGCGATATGGATCACGGCGAAGCGGGCGTTCTCGTTGGCGCCCGCGCCGAGATTACGGATATAGACCTCGTTGCCGGCGCCGGCGGTCTCGTGCATGTCGCGGAACGCGAGCACGTACGGGGCATGACGGATCTCCTCGGAGGTCATGACGGTTGGGCGCGAGAGGAACGCCGCAATCGCAGCGTAGGGAATGGTCGGAATCGAGCCGTCCAGGGGCGAGGAGCGCAAGCGCGGATCGAGTCGTACGGAGCCCGCCCGCTCGAGGGTCACCTGCGGGCGGCCGCCGGCGCCGTACGCGAGCGCCAGCGTGTCGCCGGGATAAATGAGGTGCGGGTTCTGCACGTGGGGATTGATCACCCAGACCTCGGGCCACAGCCAGGGGTCCTTCAGGTACATGGACGCGATGCTCCAGAGCGTGTCGCCCGGCTTTACGGTGTAGTGCATCGGCGCGTTCGGCTGCACCTCCGCGCTCGTGACCGGTGCGGCCGCCGCGCTCGTACCGGCCGCACTGATCGCCGCCTCGGTGGCGGTCATCTCCGGAGGCGCGGCCGTGGCTGTGGCTTCGCTCGTGGCGCCCGCGGAAGCCGGGGCAGGTGCGGCCTCGGGGCTGCTGCGTGTGTGGGCACAGCCGCAAAATGCAGATACGATGAGCACGCCCGCCGCGAGGCGGGCGCCAAGTACTTGATTCGAGACCATCCTCCACTCCTCTTTCGGCGAGGCGGACCAGCCCTGCGCCGCAGATTTTAGGCGCTATACTGGCACGACGCCCGGCCAGCACACGAATTAATGTCGACTTTGTGCGCTGGATCACGGCGTGCGAGCCCCCACATTGAGCCCATGGCCTTACGAACGATTCTCGAGTTTCCCGACCCCCGGCTGCGCACGCGGGCAAAGCCCGTCACGGCCTTCGATCGGGCGCTCGGCACGCTTATCGACGACATGCTCGAGACCATGTACGCCGCCCCCGGTATCGGCCTGGCGGCCACGCAGGTCGACGTCCACCAGCGGGTGATCGTCATCGACATCTCGAAGGAGCACAACGAGCCGCTGGTGCTCGTCAATCCCGAGATCCTCGCCCGCGAGGGCGAGGCAAACACCGAAGAAGGTTGCCTCTCGGTGCCCGGGATCTTCGACGAGGTCAAGCGGGCGGCCAAGATCCGGCTACGCGCACAGGATCGTAACGGCGAGCCCTTCGAGAGGAATTTCGACGAGGTCCTCGCCGTGTGCATCCAGCACGAGATGGATCACCTTGAGGGCAAGCTCTTCGTCGATTACCTCTCCGACCTCAAGCGCGAGCGCATTCGCAAGAAGCTCGACAAGGAGCGCAGAGAGCGGGCGGCGGCGCCTGCGAGCGGCGCGCGGCGCGCGTACTGACGTTGCGCGTCGCCTTTGCGGGGACACCCGAGTTCGCGCTGCCGGCGCTCGAGGCGCTTTGCACGCAGCACGAGGTGGTCGGTGTCCTGACCCGACCCGATCGCCCGAGCGGCCGCGGGCGCGTCCTCACGGCGAGCCCCGTCAAGATCGCGGCGGGTGCACATCAACTGCCGCTGCTTCAGCCGCCGACGCTGCGCAGCGAGGGAGTGCGCACGCAGCTTGCGGCCTGGCAGCCGGACGTGCTGGCGGTCGTCGCCTACGGAGTGCTGCTGCCTCCCGAGGTGCTGTCATTACCGCGCTTCGGCTGCCTCAACATCCACGCCTCGCTCCTGCCGCGCTGGCGCGGCGCGGCGCCCGTTCAGCGGGCGATTCTCGCCGGCGACACGGAAAGTGGCGTCACCATCATGCAGATGGACTCCGGGCTCGATACCGGACCCGTGCTGCTGCAGCGTCGCATCGCGCTGCGACGCGCTCACACCGCGGGTACGTTACAGGCCGAGCTCGCGGTGCTCGGTGCCGAGGCGCTTCTCGAGACGCTCGCGGGAATCGCTGCAGGGACGCTGCACGCGGCACCGCAATCCGCCGAAGGCGTGAGCTACGCGGCGCGGATCCGCAAGGCCGAAGCCCGCATCGACTGGTCGCTCGATGCCGCACGGATCGAGCGTCAGGTCCGCGCCTTCAACCCCGCGCCCATCGCCGAGACCCTGCTCGACGGGGAGCAGCTGCGGGTCCTCGCCGCGCAAGCCGTATCGGCCTTCGATACGAGGGAAATCAACGATAAATTCGCCGAAATGCATTCAAGGAGCAGAGATCCTGGCCTTATCATCGGCGTTCAGAGCGATTCAATGCTAGTTCAGTGCGGTGACGGCCTTCTGGCCGTCAGCGAAGTGCAGCGGCCCGGTCGCCGGCCCGTGAGGGTGCGCGAGCTCTCGCACAGCCTGCCCCTCGCGGGGCGCCGTCTTGGCTAGGACGCCCTGGGCGCCGGGTGCACCGGCCCTTGCTGCAGCGGCCCGCGTCGTGGACTGCGTCGCCGGACGAGGCCAATCGGCCGACCTGTCCCTGGCGGAGGCAGCGCGTGCTGGCGGCGCCGAGGCGGCGGCCGTACGGGCGATCGCGATTGGGACGCTACGCTGGTACCTGCGCCTTTCGCCGGCGCTTCGGGGGCTGCTGACGCGTCCCTCGGACGTCCCCGGTCCAATCCGCGCACTGTTGACGGTTGCGGCTCACCAGGTGGAGTACTCGCGTAACGTCGCGGAGGCGACCGTCCACGCAGCGGTGGACGCGGCGCGACTTCTCGAGGCCTCACGCCTCACGGGCCTGGTGAATGCGGTGCTGCGGCGGTTCGTCGCCGAGCGCACATCGCTGCTCGCGCCAATCGATGCCACGGTGGCGGGTCGGACGGCTCATCCCGCGTGGCTCGTGGAGAGAATCCGCGCCGCGTGGCCCGTGGAGTGGCTCCAGGTGCTCGAAGCCAACAACGTCCATTCGCCCATGACGCTGCGCGTGGATCTGACGCGAGTGACGGCTGCTGATTACATAATGCAACTCGCCGCGGCCTCTATTGATGCATATGAGATACGCTGGATCCAATCGGCAGTGAATTTGACTCATCCTAGAGACGTAGCGAAGCTCCCGGGTTTTGCCGAGGGTACCGTGTCTGTTCAGGACGCCGGAGCACAGCTCGCCGCACGGCTGCTCGACGTGCGTCGTGGGATGCGCGTGCTCGATGCGTGCGCGGCACCGGGCGGCAAGACCGGACACCTGCTCGAGCTGCTCGATGGAACGGGCGAGGTCACGGCGATCGACGTCAGCGCCGATCGCCTCAAGCGCGTTGCCGAGAACCTCAAGAGGCTCGGGCGTGCTGCGCGGCTGTGCGTGGGGGATGCGCGCGATGCACGGACCTTCTGGGACGGCCGCCCCTACGAGCGCATACTCGTCGATGCCCCGTGCTCGTCGACCGGCGTCATCCGCCGTCACCCGGACATCAAGCTGCTGCGCAGGGCTGCCGATCTGCGAGGATTCAGGGATACCCAGCTCGCGGTGCTGCGCGCTGCCGTCCCGCTGCTCGCCCCCGGCGGGCGGCTGCTGTACTCGACGTGCTCGATACTGCCCGAGGAGAATGAGGCGGTGGTCACCGAGCTCCTGGCGGAGGAGCCCGGCCTCACGGTGCACGCACTCGCAACCGAGGTAGCGCCCGGGGCGCGCGCGCGAGCCGTGGGTGTGCAACTCCTGCCCGGGGCAGAGGCGGGCGCGGACGGCTTCTATTATGCTTGTCTCGAAAAGACAACTACTGGAGCCTGAGCGACGCGCCAGCGAGCTTTGCCGTTGCATCGATGCTACGCGGCGATCCGACAAGGGATGGTTTCGCCTTACGGCTGCTCGGAGCGCTGGGCTGCGCGCTTGCCCTTGCCAGCTGGAATCTGACGAGGGCCGCGGCACTCGACGGAATCCTCGAGGTACGCTCGGCGTACGTGAACATCGACCGGGGCGTGTTCCTGCTGCACTCACGCGTCGAGTACCCCGTGAGCCCGGCGATCCGCACGGCTCTTCAGGACGGTGTCACGCTCACGTTTGACCTCGAGGCGCGCGTCGATCGTTATCGACGGCTGTGGTTCGACGCCAGCATCGTCGACCTGACGCTGCGGCGCGAGCTTACATATAACGCCGTCAGCGATCGATATGTCGTGCGCGACACACGCAGCGGCGATCAGCAGAGTTTCGCCACGCTCGATGAGGCGCTCGACTACCTTGGGAGGGTGGACGCCTGGCCCATCCTGGTCGAGCCGCAGCTCGAGGGCGGCAACTATACGATCAGCGTGCGCGCGGGTGTGCGGCGCGGGCACTTGCCGGCCTCACTCCGCGTTATCCTTTTCTGGACGGACGACTGGGCACGCGTGAGCGAGTGGTACACATGGTCACTCCCGGAGTAAGCGGGCAGCCTCCGCGGCGACTGCGCTGGGTCGCGGTCGGCCAGGCGCTGCTGTGGGCCGCAATCGGGCTCGCCGCGTTCCTGCTGCTCGCCAAGAGCGTGCAGAACTCGCCGCAGTTCGAGCGGCTACAGCCCGGGATTCTGCTGTTCGATGCCTCCGCGGTGATCGCGCTCACCGTGCTCCTCGCGCGCAAGCTCTGGCGGCTGGTACGCGACTACCGTGCACACGTGCCAGGCTCGCGCCTCACGGCACGTACCGTGGGCATCTTCGGCGCGCTGGTGATCGCACCGTTGCTCATCGTCTACCTCTCGTCGCTCGAGTTCCTGAACCGCGGCATCGACAGCTGGTTCAGGGTCGAGGTCAAACAGGGCTTGAGCGATGCGCTCGGGCTGTCGCGCGCCGCACTCGACCTGCGTATGCGCGAGTACTCGGCGAAAACCCAGGCGCTCGCGCGCGCGCTCGCCCGCACGGCTCCCGCCGACGTGCAACCGCAGCTCGATGCCGAGCGGCGCGCCAACCAGGCGCAGGAGATCGTGCTGTTTGCGGATCACGGACGCCTCCTCGCGGCGAGCCTGGAGAACCCGCTCGAGTACCTGCCATCACCGCCGCCCCCCGATCTCGTGCGCCAGGTCCAGGAACATCTGCCGTACGTGAGTCTCGAGCCGCAGTCCGGCGGGCGCTACCTGATCCGCACCGCCGCAGCACTCGCGGACCCGGGCGGCCGCGGCAACCTGCGGTTCGTCGTCGCCACGTACCCCGTTCCGGCGCAGCTCGCCGCGCTCTCGGAGGCGGTGCAGAACTCCTACTCGCAGTACGGCAATCTCGCCGCGATGCGCGAGCCGTTGAAGACGAGTTTTCGTCTCACGCTCACGCTGGTACTGCTGCTGGCAATGCTGGCTGCGATCTACGGCGCAATCTACTCGGCGCAGCGCCTGGTGCGTCCGGTGCAGGATCTCATCGAGGGCACGCGCGCGGTCGGCAAGGGCGACTTCGGCACGCGGTTGCCGATGCCCTCACGCGATGAGATGGGATTCCTCGTGCATTCCTTCAACGACATGACTAAGCGGCTGCGGCGCGCGCGTGCGGAAGCCACGCAGAGCCAGCAGGCGGTGGAGCGCGAGCGCCAGCAGCTCGCCATCATTCTCGCGCGGCTCTCGACCGGAGTGCTCGCCATCGACCGCAACATGATGGTACGCAACGCCAACGCTGCCGCCGGTGCGATTCTCGGCACGGACCTCTCGGCGGCCATCGGTCATTCGCTCCCCGAGCTCGCCGCGGGCAACGAGCGGCTCGGGCAGTTCGTCGCCGCGCTCGCGGTGCGCTTCGCCGCCGGCCGCGAGGAGTGGCGCGAGCAGCTCGATCTCGACAGTGCCGCCGGAAGGCGCACACTGATGTGCGCCTGCACGCCGCTGCCGGGCGAAGGCGCTGATATGGGCTTCGTCATCGTCTTCGACGACATCACGACGCTGCTGCAGGCGCAGCGCGACGCCGCCTGGGGCGAGGTTGCGCGGCGCCTGGCGCACGAGATCAAGAACCCGCTCACCCCGATCCAGCTCTCGGCCGAGCGGCTGCGACGCCGGCTGCTCTCCGGGATGAGCGAGCGCGATGCGGACATCCTCGAGCGCGGCACCCGCACCATCGTGCAGCAGGTCGAGACCATGCAGCAGATGGTTAACGCCTTCAGCGAGTACGCGCGGGCGCCGGAGATGCAAGTCACGCGCTTCAGCCTCAACCAGCTGGTCACCGAGGTGGCAGATCTCTACCGCTCGCAGGGGCCGCGCACGCGCATCCGGCTGGATCTCGATGCGCATATCGAGGAGATCGAGGCCGACCGGGGCCGCGTGCGCCAGATCCTCAACAATCTCGTGACCAACGCGCTGGAAGCGCTTGAAGGGGTTGAGAGCCCGCTTCTCGAGATCACCACCCGGCTGGAAACCACCGGCGACGGTGAGTACGCCGCGGTGACCGTGTGTGACAATGGCCCCGGCTTTCAGCGGGAGCTGCTGGGCAGGGTGTTCGACCCGTACGTCACCACGAAGCCGAAAGGGACGGGACTCGGGCTCGCGATCGTGAAGAAGATCATCGAGGAGCACGGTGGGCGAATTGATGCGGACAATCGGCCCGAAGGCGGGGCACGCGTGCGCGTCGTGCTGCCGGTGAAGGATAGCACCCGGTCCGCCACGGGGGGCGCGCGCGAACGGCGGGATCAGTTGCGGAGGGAAAGAGCGTGAGCAGTCCACACATTCTCGTGGTCGACGATGAGGCGGATATCCGCGGGCTCCTCAAGGAGATCCTCTCCGAGGAAGGGTACGAGGTGGACGTGGCCGCCAACGCCGCACAGGCGCGCGCCTCGCGCGCGCGACAGGTGCCCGATCTGGTGCTGCTCGACATCTGGATGCCGGACGTCGACGGCATCACGCTGCTGCGCGAGTGGTCGGCCGCCGCCACCGACGGCTGCCCGGTGGTGATGATGTCCGGGCACGGCACGGTCGAGACCGCCGTCGAGGCAACGCGTCTCGGTGCCTTCGATTTCGTCGAGAAGCCGCTGTCGCTCGCCAAGCTGCTGCGCACCGTCGAGCGTGCGCTCGATGCCGGCCGCCGCCACCGCCCGTCGGGAAAACTCCTCGGCGCGCCGCTCGCCGTGCCGCTCGGCAAGAGCAAGCTCATGCAGCAGCTGCGTGCCGAGGCGCAACAGCTCGCCGCCAACCCCTCGCCGGTACTGCTGGTGGGCGAGCCGGGCTCGGGCCGCGAGGCGCTGGCGCGCTACCTGCACGAGCAAGGCCCGCGCGCGGCGGCACCGTTCGTCGCACTCATCGCGAGCAGCCTGCGCGAGGTTGACGCGGAAGCGCGGCTCTTCGGGCGCGAGCAGGGCGATGGCGCGACGCCGGGACTGCTGGAGGAAGCGGGCAACGGCACGCTCTTCGTCCACGAGCTCGAGGACCTGCCCGCGGGCGTGCAGCGGCTGCTGGTAGGGGTGTTCGAATCGGGCCTGTTCACACGACTCGGCGGACGCGAGCCGGTCGCTTTCCGTGCGCGCATCCTGTCGACGGCGCAGCCCGGTATCGAGCAGCGCGCCGGAAGCGACGGTCTGCGCCGCGACCTGCTCGCACATCTCAACGTGCTCATCATGCGCGTGCCGCCGCTGCGCGAGTATGCGGAGGACGTGCCCGACCTGCTACGCCACCAGGTGGACCGCCTGGTGGATGCCGACGGGCTGCCTTTCCGGCGCTTCTCCGTCGCGGCGCAGAATCGCCTGCGCAACTATCCGTGGCCCGACAACGTGCGGGAGCTGCGCCACCTGGTGCACCGGCTGCTGATTCATGGTGGCGCCGAAGAGATTCGCCTCGAGGAGATCGAGCGCGAGCTCGCCGTGCAGGCACCGCCCGATGAGCCGCTGGTGAAACAGGACCTGCTGGCGCTGCCGCTGCGCGAGGCGCGCGAGCAGTTCGAGCGCGCATATCTTCAGCAGCAGCTGCTCCTGTGCAACGGCAAGGTGGGACAGCTCGCCAAGCGCGTCGGCATGGAGCGCACCCACCTCTACCGGAAGCTGCGCTCGCTCGGCGTCGATTTCCGCAACATCAGCGAGGACTGAAGCTCAGTCGCCGACGCGGATCACCAGTGCATCCACTTCGGCCGCCTGCAGCTGGCGGCGCACCTTGTTGAGCTCCTCGAGGTTGCTGATCGGCCCGATGCGCACGCGATGCCACACGTCGGCATCGACCGCGACGCGCTGCACTTTCGCCTCGACGCCCTGCATGGCGAGCTGTGCCCGCACGCGCTCGGCGTCCGCCTCGTTGCGGTACGAGCCCGCTTGCAGCACGTACACGCCCGGACGCTCGATCTTCGCCGCCGCCGGCAGATCGCGCTTGACGTCCTTGTCCTTCTCCGGAACCACCACCTCGAAGTTCGGCAGCATCTCGTAGAAATCGTATTTCTCCGACGGCTTGCCGGAGGCAACGCCGGCGGCGTCGCCGGGGGCGAGCCGATGCGGGTCGGGGCGCGGCGCGTCGGGCGCGTCGCTGCG
>Ga0187778_10000634_pt1 | contig 24913 bp, 22 predicted proteins | sample 1015_Q2_SP5_20_M_FD_132418 | JGI IMG/M metagenome (GOLD analysis project Ga0187778, IMG submission 132418) | Tropical peat soil microbial communities from peatlands in Department of Meta, Colombia - 1015_Q2_SP5_20_MG | ecosystem: Environmental > Terrestrial > Soil > Wetlands > Peat | place... | reverse complement strand
TCAATTTAAAGAAACCAGATAGCAACGTTGCTATTTGTTCTTGGGTCGGTAGAGAGGGATACCAGATCAAGGGCGTCGCGAACTACAAGACAGAGGGGCCTGACTACGAGTCGATGAAGAAGACGATCAAAAGTATCAGCGAAAAACTACCTGCAAAGGGATGCGCCGTCATGAAGGTGACAGAGGTTTATGACGTCGCTCCCGGACCAAATGCCGGAACCAGCTTAGTTTGATCGAGCCCCATAACGAGAATGCTGTCTGTCCCTTCGCTTGCAGCCACTCGGGGTGCCGCTTGATTTCGTGTACACTATCTCTCAGATAAGAGAGCGCCTTATTATCGTTGACAAAGCGCGGCAAAGCACCGCTTCCAACTTAGATAGAGATGCCAGAAGATATTCTTAGCCTCTTAACAGAATTTGGCCTAAAAAAAGAAGCAGGGGAGGTGTACCTTGACCTACTGCGATCGGGCAGGAGATCGATTGATCAAATAGCCAAATCGCTCGGTATGAGTAACAACGTGGCAAGCAAACTACTCAAGCAGCTTCGCGAAAGGGGACTCGTTAAAGTCGCATCAAGAGACCCCGAAACTTTTGCAGCAGCTTATCCTTCATCACTGACAAAGCCGATTATCGACCAAGAGGACGCAAAGTTACGGCACCTCAATGAGGCAAAAGATCGGCTGCTAGAGACGTGGGACAGCGAGCGCACTCAGGCACAGGACTTATCGGTCGAATACTGCCCGACAGAAGAAGGTTTCGTGATCTTCTATGAGAAGGACCAGATTATTAACAGGCGGCTTGAAACCTTTAGAACAACAGAGAAACGACTCTGGATCATCTCTACCGAGTTTTGGCTTCCTCGATGGAGCAAGGACTTGTGTGACTATTTCGTAGATAGCCAAGGAAAAAGCACAATAGAAGATCTAAGGATTTTGCTTCCGATTACGCCAAACAATGTCGACGTCGTGAAGTCTCTTTCAAAGTACTTCAAAATACGACATTTACCATTCATAAGCGATACTGCGATAGTGATTTCAGACTGCAAAGAGGCGATGTACACCGGCGTGAAGAAAGACGTTAGTGAGCGTGAGAGAGTCGAACTCACGCCGTCATTGTGGTCCAATAACGAGGGGTTCATCGAGATTCAAAGTTCCTTGTTCCAAACCCTGTGGGAACGGGGGATAGACGCTCGTTTTAAGATAGCCGAGATTGAAACCGGCAAACCCGTCGAAGTCACTCGCGTTATCACGGATTACGCTGATATCATAAAGGACTTCACCTCGCTGATAAACACGGCGCAAGACGAGGTGTTCATATGGGCCAGAAGCGAGGATCTAAGCGTTTTGGCGCCGCTTATCCCACGTGATTCTGAGCGTCGAGGCATCAACGTCATGGTGATGACGGAGGTTACGAAGGATAACCTCCAGACGGCGCAAGAGATCGCGGACCACGCGGATGTGCGGCACATCGCTCAGATCGTCCATAGCACCGGTGTGATCATCGATCACCTAGCTATGCAGGTATTGCTCTATTCGACAAGCGAGAGCGGGGCCGAGCTTTTCAACTCGATCTACACGAACAGCCGCAGCTTTGTTGAGACGCAGTACTCAATGATGGAAGATATGTGGGATTCAGGAATTGAATTGCGCTACAGGGAACAGGAGCTGACAACAGGACGCGTTGTGCAAACGATCGAGGTCGTAAAAAAGAGAGAAGACGTTTACAAAGTGTTCTATGAAATGATCGATAGGTCGAGCAATGAGTTCAACGTAATACAAACGCGCATGGGAGTAAAGCGCCTCTATAATCTCATCAAAGATCGAGAGATGCCTAAGATAACCTATCGCCTGCTTGCCCCCATCGAAAGTATCAATATCGAAGAAGCGCGTTTGCTCACGAGATATTTTGAAATTCGGCACCTTGAATCAGAAACGGGGGCTGCCATATTCATTTCCGACGATGACGAGCTGCTTGGAACAAGCTATATCTACGATACCGGAGAGCTGGATAAAGTAATTTACAAATCTGCGTTTTGGACCGATATCTCAGAGTTTATTTTTATAGAGAAGGATCTCTTTAACAGTTTCTGGTACAGTGCGACACCCCTCAGCATTAGAGAGCAGGAGCTGCCCGTTGGCACCGTAAAGGGCATCATTGACGTGGAAAAACCAAAAAAGCAACCGTTTAGACACTAACGTTGCTCGTTTCTTGCGCACACGTCACCAGTGATGCCCAATGATTGGGGCCCGTACGCAGCGACGTGACTTATGCTGCAGTCTATCCGTAGCTCCTTTTTACGAAGATTATACCGCAGATATGATTATCGCACGCCTCGTGACTAGAGCATATCGTTCTTTTGCTCAAGTCATCATTTGAGCGAAAGCAACATCTTTATACGTAACACGACGTGCATAGTTCTTAGGGAGTTAAGACTGTGACGCGTGGAGTGTTGCATAAAGACGTTTCGACCCTTGGCGGCGTCAACGTTGGAAAGGTAAAGGATGTGCTGATCAACTGGGATAATAAAGAGATATCTCTGGAGGTATCGAAAGGATTGCTCAAAAGTGAGACCGTAATTCCATGGTCAAAAATCGTAAGTGTTGGTGACATCATTATCGTTGCGGATGATGTCATTCCAGGAGGGGGTGCGTAAGCGCCTTTCGACTCGGTCACATTCCTCGCTGATCCACGCTTGCTGGATCGACTTGTTTCCATAGACTCGTGGCTTAACCGTCGCTGGTTAAGGTTTATATCAACACAGCCCATTGTTAGCTAAATGGACAATATTGCCATTGTTTTCGATTGCGCAGGCACGCTTCTAGAAAAATACCGGGTAGCAAAGAACGTTGATGACGGAACGTTCTTACACCAGATCGTATCCCTCAACTTCATAGGGACACGAGTGGACTACGTTCTCGCCGTGTTTCAACTAGACGTTCCTAGAGAGTTAGAGGACGTTCCTACAGATTTGTTGATATCTGACTTCTTGAACGACTGCGGAGTCGATCTAGTCGTCGTTTGTGCGAATGCCGAGGTCACCAAAACGGAGGTCTTAGCTGCCGTTGCAAAGGATAGGCAAAGCCGGGTAAAAGATCTCATCGACGTCGTCGACGAAGTCAGCAAAAGCTGTACCGCTTCTTATTTCACTGGCATAGCTGCAGTAATTGACATCGAGCAAAACAGGATCCCGTATGTGCTCGCTACTTGCGGAGAGCTCTTCGAATCGGTGCTCCCGGCAATTGATAGACTAAAGAATATGGGCGCAACAATATACGTGGCGTCTGGAGACGCTAAGAACACACTTTACGCGCTTGCAGATCGTATCGGCATTTTGTATCAGAACGTGCGGGATATCGCAACTCCGGCAGCAAAGGAGCAACTTGTGAAAGAACTGAAGCGTAAGTACGGCTGTGTCATAATGGTAGGGGATGGAATAAACGACATACCGGCGTTAAAAGCTGCTGATTTGGGAGTACTAACGGTGCAACAGGAAGAAGAGCGCCCCGTCGCAATATACGAAGCTGCGGACCTAGTAATAGAAGATATCGCGCTCTTGCCTGATGCATTAAAAAATATTATTACGAATAAGGGGTATAGAAATACGGGATCGAAGGAGGCAACACTTTAATGGCCGTCTTGATAGAAGTGGACAATTTGGTCAAGAAGTTTGGAGAATCTGAAGTATTAAAAGGCATAAATCTTACACTTGACGAAGGCGAAGTGCTCGGTATTATCGGCAAAAGTGGTGCGGGAAAAACCGTTTTGCTCCATGCTATAAGAGGACTGAAAGAGTACAGACCGACAAGCGGAAAGATCTTCTACAACGTTGCATACTGCCAACGTTGTCGGTACATCGACGTTCCGAGCCGCGTCGGACAGCCATGTCCAAGATGTCAAGAAGCGATGAAGTTCTCCCGAGTTGATGCATGGGCTCCGGAGCAAAGTGATTTACAGCGAGATATCAGGAGTCGCGTCGCGATAATGCTGCAACGGACCTTTGCGCTATACGGCGACGAGCGAGCAATCGAAAACGTCATGAGGAGCTTCACCGAACGCGGATACTCGGATGCTGAAGCGATTTACAAAGCTTCGGAGCTGATTGACCAAGTAAGATTGTCCCACAGAATGATGCACATGGCGCGAGACCTGAGCGGTGGAGAGAAACAGCGGGTCGTATTAGCACGCCAGCTAGCACGATCGCCTATCACTTTGCTAGCTGATGAGCCGACGGGCACGCTAGATCGGAAAACGGCAGAGATCATCCACAAAACAATTCAAGAGACGGCGGAGAATAACGATATGGCGGTGCTCGTCACGTCACACTTACCGGAAGACATTGAATCGATAGCCGATCGCGCAATATTGCTCGACGAGGGAAGAATAACGATGGAAGGTGCGCCAAAAAAGGTTATCGACCAGTTTTTGAGCACTGTTGGTGTATTACAAAAGCAGGAAGTCCCCTCTGGAGAGACCATAGCGAGAATAGCAGAATTAGAGAAGAAATACGTGACGCTCGATCGAGGGGTCATCAGAGCCGTCAACAACGTTTCATTTGATATCAGAGAGGGGGAGATCTTTGGACTAATCGGATTGAGCGGAGCGGGAAAAACAAGCGTTTCAAAGATTATGGCTGGCGTGCTGGAACCGACGAACGGCGAAGTGCTTGTGCGGATAGGCGATGATTGGATAGATATGACCATGCCTGGCCCTGAAAACCGAGGTAGGGCAAAACCGTATATCGGCGTCCTCTACCAAGAATATGACCTGTATCCGTTCAGGGATGTCCTTGACAATCTCACGGGCAGCATAGGCCTAGAGCTTCCTGCCGAATTGTCCGAACACAAAGCTGTGCAGACGCTCATGGCAGCGGGTTTCAACCGAGAGAAAAGCGAAAACATACTCACAAAGGTGCCAGACGAGTTGAGCCAAGGAGAGCGGCATCGGGTAGCTCTCGCACAAGTTCTCATCCGCGAGCCTAATATCGTCATACTCGATGAGCCTACCGGGACCATGGATCCCATCACCAAAAAAGACGTAGCTAACTCAATTCTCACGGCGCGTGCTGAAATCGGAGAGACTTTTATGATCGTATCGCATGACCTCGATTTCGTAAAGGAGGTATGCGACAGGGCGGCTCTCATGAGAGGAGGTAAGATCATCTCCATAGGCCCGACAGTGCAAGTGCTTGATCTTCTTACTGAACGAGAAAAAGCGGCTAGCTAACCGACGCTAGTAACGACGCATGTGTGCCAAGTCCATCACCTTTGACGGCCAGAGTTTTGCCCTTGGTCCTACGACTCGTACGTTACGCGACGCGTTCGAGCGCGCAAATACCCCCTATCACAAAGGGCTTGTCGTCGGTGTTGTCAAGGGGAGAAAAACACAGAAACTTGAGGCCATAAAAGAGTACGGCGTGTATTCCAGTAAAGGAGAGATCAAAATTGAAGTCAGTGAACAGAATAAAAGCCTATGGGTTGATACCTACCACAAGTTTGCTGGAAGCAAGGTACACTGGGCACAACCGCAGATCGTGTCGATAGGCCCCGTACCAAGCACTATAGAGGTCGATCGTGCCGAGCGAGAGTACGAGCGCTGGGACGTCATCTACAGCCTTGGTGGATTTGATCCGATAAACACCTATCTATCATTCATAAAAAAGCGCCATAGCGCGTCATATGGCACAAACGTCGTTGTCGGAAAAGCTGTTGCAGGCAAAAACGTCCTTGAAAAGCTTGATAATGGAGACGAGATTCAACGAATTGAACCGATAGAGCGATTTGAACTTATTACCGATAAGTTCACGACATCGGATTTTAATCTCGAATTGGAAGACGGGATGGAAATCTACACGCACTTTGGGGCAACGCTGTCCATGGACGCGTCAGAGGGTGTAGAACACTTTCTCGCACTTGTCAAGGACGGCCACTACCGTGTGGATGCGATGACGAATACGTACGTGCTCTCCACTCGTTTGCAGGGCAGATCATGCCCCTTTGAGATGCTTGACGCGCGAAGTGAAGGGGCGATCACGGTGCGAACGTCTGGCCGCAACCATGGTAACGTGTACATTTACAAGAGGGACACTCCCTCTAACTCAAATCACTCAGTCGTCGGCTACGTAAGCGAAGGATTAGAGCTAATTAAGATAGCCGAGGCCGGGCAACAGTTGCGCGTATTCACTGATCCTACGCGCATCATGTTTTTGGGTTTCAAATACCCACTGATAGAGGATAAGACTAGCCAGCTAGGAATAGACCTTGAGAAGGAGGGCTATGCAGGGGAAGATGCCGTAGTCGTGCGTCAAACACCGCTTAACACGGTTGATATTCTCAAAGCCAAAAAGGTCACGACCTATGCAATTCCACAAGACCACCTTGTCCAAATTGAGCTCTACGAGGACCGAGCTCCTAAGACGATAGCGTACCTGAGGACGGTTACAGGCCTGCGAGATAACCCTCTCGGGTCATTGCAGGCGTATGTCATCTATGGCAAGACGGTCATGTTCCGCGCGCAAACGGCAGAAAAGTTTGACATTGTACCTGAAAACACGCCGGCAACAAAGGTGAGAGCAGGCGAGATCGGTGTCTCAAATCGTTCCTCTAAATACGCGGGACTCATCGGCGTCAGACTCGAAGATAGCGAGAAATACGGACCAACCGGTGAGCGGTTTGCCAGCACTAATATCGTAGGCAGGATCTTGGGGACCGACATACTCAAAGATGCGCGAGAGAACGAGACGATTTACGTCTACGAAGTCCTCTAATTTATATTCCTAGATAATTATAATATTGATTATTGACATACATACATTCGGAAATGAGTGATGAAATGGGATCGGATGAAATTACTAAAATGGTCGTCTTGGCGGATTCTAGTCCTGTCTTGCCCAGCGAGCTCGCACTGCGCGCCTATGAACTATCCACCGATGCGGTGGTGAAAGAGACATGTTTTGGGCTGATTATCACGGGAGTAGAGGATTCAGTAAATCAGCTCATAGCTGAACTGCGTAAGTTAGATCCGACGGGAGTCTTCATCAAAGACCGTGGCTTTCCACCAGGAGATTCGCGAAGGTGCCGTGCCGTGCGCGGCGGAGGTCCGCGCCCTGGCTTCCACCAACTCGAGAAAGAATCAGGTATGCTGCCCAGCATATCGCGTGGCTTGGAAACAATTGAAGAGCATACAGATGAGAGACTACGAAAAAAACACGTAAAGCTCGAGATAGACCGCTTCGCCAAAATTATTGAGGAAGAGTTAAAAGAGGACGTCAATGGCTAAGATACTCATATATCCATCGAACAGCTTGATTCTATCAGATCTCGTGACCAGGTTTGGTCATGAGCCACTTACGCTCATGCGTGTCATACGCAAAAAAATCAAAGAAGTCGGAATTGATTCTCCTCCTATAAACGTCACACCAGATGATCCAAAAAAGGGGCTCAAATACGCCGCGGTTGACGTCCCTCCAGGAGTAAGGGGGCGCATGGCCCTGCTTGATCCCCTAATAGAGGAGGCCGAAGCGGCTATTATCGTTCACGACGCCGAGTACTCTTTTGGATGCATGGGATGCGCACGGACGAACGAGCTCGTCAAATACGTCATCCGTAGGAAAGACATACCACGCCTTGAGCTCTCATATCCAACGAATGATGATGAGGCGCGAGAGTTCGTACGAAAGGTACGCGACTTCTGTGACTCGCTGACGCCTAAAGCGGAGGTACTCGCATGAGCCGCAAGATAAGGATCGCGCACCTCTCTTGCGGGTCAGAATACAGTGGGATACAAAAGGAGATTGAAAACGCGGTTCAGTGCGTAAACGCCGAAATCGTGTATCCTGAGGTCGATACGGCGACGATCGAAGCAGCCGTAAAAGAATGGGGGCTAGAAGTCGCCAGTCCTGACCTACAGCTCATGATAGCGCGCGCAAAGTCCATCGCAGAAGGCGGCTTTCCTGTTGATGCTGTGTTCATAACGACGTGCTTTCGCTGTGCCGAAGGTGCCCTAACTCGAAGCGAGTTGCGCCGTTACATTCACGAACGAGCTAACTTACCGGTGATAAGTTATTCCTTTACGGAACGGACCACCGCTGAAACGCTCCTTACGCGAATGGAAGCTCTGGTTACCACGGCGCTACGAAGAAGCTTGCTAGCACGTGAGAAACAAACCGGGTTAACCGCCGGAATAGACTCGGGCTCGACGACGACCAAAGCGACTGTCATGCGAGATAACGAAGTGATCGGCGTCGGGTGGGTTGACACCACAGAGGTGCTGAAGAGCGCAGAGAGCGCGTATTCGACAGCGCTGAAGATGGCAGGCGTTAACAAATCTGAAATACAAGCGCTTGGAACAACGGGTTACGGTCGGTTACTGATCGGCGAGGCGATGCACGCTGCACTCGTGCAAGAAGAGCTTACCGTCAACTCCAAAGGTGCTGTCTATCTCGCGGAGAAGCAAAAAGGCCCGGCAACGGTAATCGACATTGGCGGGATGGACAACAAAGCGATCTCAGTTATCGACGGCATACCGGGCAGCTTCACCATGGGCGGCATTTGCGCAGGCGCTTCAGGGAGGTTTCTCGACATGACCGCTCGGCGATTAGGGGTTGATATCACCGAACTTGGCCCCTTGGCGTCTAAAGGAGATTACAGACATCTCGCTATGAATAGTTACTGCATCGTCTTTGGGACGCAAAGCCTAGTCAACGCACTTTCGCTGGGCACGAGCAAAGAAGACGTGGCCAGTGCAGCTTGCTATAGCGTTGCTGAGCAGGTCTTTGAGCAACAGCTTCAAGAGCTGGAGATCGTTGAGCCCGTTATTATGGTAGGCGGCACATCGCTCATCAGCGGCCTCGTAGAAGCGATGCAGGAATTGCTCAGGGTCGATGTTGCGGTGCCACGATACTCCCAATATATCGGCGCGGTCGGATCTGCGCTGCTTGCGAGCGGATTTATCGAATGAAAAGGATGAAACTACAAGGGCGCTGCGTCAAACGCATTGCTTCAATAAGCGGTAGTAGACATGGCAACTTCTGAAAAAGTGAAGGTGAATTCTCCTGATGACCATGGAGCGCGTTTGATAGAGGAGCTTACGTATGACATACTCTCTGATCTCGACGTCGCGCGATCAGTGCACGATATTGAGATTTACGTGGATCCAGATGAACCCGTATTTATCTTATATGGCAAGCTTACGGTCTCACTCCCAGATATCAGGATCTCCGATGTCGCGACAATGACGCACACAGAGGATGGACTGCGGCTCGACATCAAAAACGAGCGCTACACTAATAACCTTCTCGATAGAATCATAGCACGTTACGGCAAGGCCGATGTCTTGCAACTGGACCGTTACACCATACTTGTGGCCACCGATGAGGACATTCCTGACGATATCATTTTTGAACCTGCCAAAGAGCTCAAGCGAAAGGTGATCGATTCCATACGACGCATCGCGCCAGAGGGGTACCGAATAATAAAGCACGACATAACGGATGACTATATCCTCTTCATTGCATCCGAAGAGCCCCTCAAAGAGGAATGGGTAAATCACGGGCGCAGGTTAGCCAAAGGGGTGGGAGCGTAAATGTTAGAGCCTCTAATGTACACGGGTGGCGTTTATCGAAACGATGAGCTGATAGAACTCATCGAGGATCTTGGCGGTCACGTCCTGCAGCAAAACGTCATGCAGCTTGAAGTTGTCCTACTGATACTCGTTCCTGCGGATGACATACAGATAGTAGAGCACAAGGCGGCTGAGCTTTTGGGAACCATAACAAGAGCCCCCCTTATAGGCGCCGAAATTGCGGTCGTCGCTCCAAGCCTCGCTTATCACCATATGCCCCACCCAACGTGTGATATTGCTGAGTACCTCCGAAGAAAAGGAGCAAAAACGAACATAATCGGTCTGGCGAGAGGGGTCGGGCGCCGCGCAGCACAGCTCACCAAGAGCGAACGCGGTCTGATAAACGAGCACGACCTCGCACTTTTCGTTTTCGGAGATTTTCTTAGCTGTATTACCGACGTAAAATATCAACTATACGAGGACCTGGAAGTTCCCACGATAATAACTGGAGGGCCACAATGTGATGCGGTTCCTTACGCATATGCGTACATCGGAGGAATCGGACGACGTGCCAAAGGCTTCCACAGAGAGTCTGAGTTCGCTATTCTCGATGGCGTCGTCGACTCGATTAGTAGAGCGCTTGACGAGAAACGCGAGGACCTAGAAAAGGATCCGCTCTGTGTAAGTCCCGTTCGCGTTATGGAGGAGATTACGCAGCAGATTCCGGAAATCGAGGAGAGTCTCTCCCCCACACCCATTACGATGCACTTAGATGGCATGCGGATCAAGCTTCCATACGATGACTTCTACGAGAGAATACGAGGCGTAAAGTTCATCGAAGGCCCCACCCTATCCGACGTAGCGGAGATAGAGCCCTCGTATATGCGCGGGTACATCATTCTGAAGATTAAAACGAAATCGGTTGCCGGCTTCACCCTATAGCTCATGTCCGTGTAGGATGGCTTACGAGCTACCCGCAGAACGCGACTAAGCGATACGGAATCAGCCCTCACGTGCCGACGGCATCGATGATACGGATTAGTTCCGTAAAACCTTCGATCTCGCGTTGTAGTACTTCATCTCGCGTTAAGCCGATACTCATCTCGCCATCGACAGTCAGCTGCTCAGGGCCCCTTCGCACGATCCTGTACACCCCGTCGGCACGCAGCATCTCTGCAACGTCCTTGTCGTGAACCATCGCCCGACCGGGAATGATAACCGTCTCGTGCAGATCTGCCACATTGAGGGCCGCGATGTCGTCAAGGGTGATAAGGCAGGCGATCTCTTTTTCGGTGCTCACAACGCTAACGTTAGGTGCAATACGCTCAAAAATTGAGCAAAGGTACGGCCCTGCGACCGCCCCGGTGATCACGGTGGCGCACTTTTCAGTTCGGGGCAGATGTCGCTCAGGATTGCTCGCAACGTAGAAAGGTGATCCGATTGCGGGATCCCACAAAGGAGTGCCGGTGACACGCATCTTATAATCGTCGTTTATCGAACTGACTAGCCGTTTAAAGCTCTCAATCGATTGCGACTCGATCCCTTGCATGAGCGGCGCGTTTCCCAAGATCAAACCCTCTTTTGCCTGATTTGCAAATCGCATCAAAATGAGTCCCTTCGCACCCATGTCCTCGAGCTCATCACACGTCTTTCTGAGGACGTCGCCGTCGTTAGTCCCTGGAATGATGACCGCCGCTGCGTAAACGTCGCAAGAGGCACAAAAGCTCCTAAGGCACTCGAGGGAAACCTCCGGTGAAGGATCTGCCATATAGCGTTTCCTCAAAAGAGGGTCCGTGGCAAACACTGTGAACGATACTTCGCTGACGTTGTTATCGATCAACACATCAGCGTCGTCCGGACTATCAAATCCTTTTCCGCTCGTGTATCCGAGATGTATCGGAATTTGGAGGCTCGCGAGCAATTCTGTGAGCTCGGTCAGATCCGCATAACAGCTGACATCCCCTCCCCCACTGATCGTCACCTTTTCAGGATCCGTTGCGCTCATAGTCAGCGTGGCGTGGATATCCTGTGCTACACGCAAGAGCGGCTTGAAGCCCGGGTAACTCTCTGCTATTGCCCTGCCACAATAGTCGCAGCCCTTGCTGAGGGGCGAGCAATGGCGGCACCCGAACGGCGTGAAGTCCTTCACCCGTCTAAAGTAGCAGTAAGTGCAAAAGCCGCGGCAATCGATACCGGGTTTTCCTCCCACATCTGCAAGCAGTTCCATGGAATCGTCTGTGAGCGCGGTTAGTCTGTTAGCTAACAGTTATAGTTTAGAAAATATAAAAGTTTGCAAAAAATAAAAAAAGAGGGGTTAGAACGGATTTGGAAGCCCAATTTCCGCTCTTTCGTTCCTGGTCTTCTCGGAGCGATCCCACTTATTCTGCGCGAGCTTCGTCAGCATCTCCATGCCCGTTTTGCCTGGGTCGATGGGCTTCGTCTCAAAGAGGCCCGCGTCAACGGCGCTTTGGAACAGGTCTTTTCCGACCTTAGTCCGTGGCATTACGGTGGACCACCCGTCGGGCGAACCAATAGAGCCGGTCGAGATATCTGCCGTCCTGGCAGTGAGATCGGGGCATACGTAGCAACCGGGTTGCACGTAGTTGTGGGTGAGTTTCACAGGGACTTCAACACGGTCGCCCACCTTCGTCGAGACGATCATCTTGCCCTTTGAAACATCCATTTTGCTGACCTGCTCGATGTTCACCTTGTGCAGCTCTTCGACGATTGCCTTGATCCCCTCATAGTGGAAGTTCTCCGTACAGAATATGCCAAGAAGGAGTGCCATTTTGTTTGGCAAATGCCGTGCTCCAAACGGGTAGAGTTGCATCTTTCTGATCGCGTAGGTCAGGCAGTGCATCCCCACAAAGCCGATCTTATCGAGACCGTATTCGCGGGCAGCCATCTTTACGACGTTGTTGAGCGGGCATAATACGTACTTTGTGCCTGCTGCCGCGATAATCTCCTCGGCAGTTGTAGCAACGTAGGGCTGTGGGTTCCAAGGCTCATCGGTGGGCATTGCCACAACAGCGCCCTCAATTAAGCCGTTTTCAAGCGCGTGAACAAGAAGACCGCTGACTATACCGCCATCTTGAGATTGCCGCAGAAGCCCCTTGTCCGTCGCTCTTACAGTCATCACATCGGTATATTTACCGAGAACCATTTACTCCACCCCCATGATGCGTTTCTCAATCATTTCAAAGGTTGGCTCAAAACTCCTTGGACACTGAGCATAGCAATTGCCGCACTTGACGCATAGCTCTTGATTTACGTGAGGCCTGCCGTAGTCCATGTCAATTGCTCGGGTCGGACACGCCATGGCGCACGTGCCACATCCTATGCAGAGTCCCTGCCCAACGATCTTGACGAGTAGATCACACCCGCACGCAAATCCTGCAAGCTTGGCAAGTGGCGTGAGGTAATCAAGGTCACCGCCGACCGCAGCCAGTATCGTGTTCGCTATTGCCTCTGGGCCCGTGGGACATCCAGGAAGCGCGAAATCGACTTTCACAAGGTTTGCTATCGGGACGTACGATTCGTGTGATGGCTTCGCCGCCTGGCCGCCGACGCTAAAGCGGGTGATGTTACCAGTAGTGGCACAGCCGCCGAGTGCAACGACGAACTTCGAGTTTTGCCTGATCTTGCGTATCTCATCGACCTGCCTTTTGTCCTGTAGACAAACTGAGCCGTGGACGATTGCGATATCCATCTGCTCATCAGGGATTTCGCGTTGATCCACGAGCGTCGTCTCGTAGCGATAGTCTATCGCATTGAGCAGATCAAGCAGGATATCGTAGTTATCCGTCAGCGATATAAGACATCCAGTGCAGCCACTGAACACTGCCGTGAGCACTTTGGGTTTGGTGGGTGTCATTTCTTTCACCTCCTCCTTTGCTTCTGCAGGCTTTACCGTGATTTCCGGTTCTCCGGGCTCGGGTTTCTCTCCTTCAGCCGGTGGATTGGCCCGCTCCATCTCTAGGATGTTATCGGCGTCGGATTTCTTCTCTTTCTTCTTGAAAAATGGACTCATAAAAACTCCTCTACTTCCTTTTGAATTAACGTTATAGCGTCAGGAATTGACCGTTCAACCGCTTCGGTCATTCCATATTCGATTTGCTCCCAGCTCTTCGGCTGACATGCAAGGATTGTTACATCGCAACGCTCTTTAAGCTCGTTCAGCGGGTGTGAGGTCTGCCAGCACTGATGGTCGGCGTACCGATCCTCGTCTATGGCATCTAAGGTAAGCCACTTCAACTGTCCTGGAGTGCCTCCAAAATCAATTGAATCAACGAGCACAAGCCTCTTACATTCGAGAATCCCGAACACGAAATAGCCTCTGCCAACGTCGACGACTTTCAAATGGCGTGAGCCATTGAATGCCTGTTTCAGCTCAGGAACGAGCGCTGTCGCAAACCCGTTATCACCATAAAGCGGATTTCCACAGCAGGCGATAACCGCCTCTGCATCGCAAATCGAGTCGCTCACGTTAGATCAACTTATTCCCAATGACATTCCTTTCAGGATCTAAGACGATCATGTGCGTTGCGCACGAGTTGCACGGATCATAAGCGCGGACTATGACCTCGGCGTACTTGTAGTGATCCCCCTCGAGCGCCGTGCTGATCGTCGGGTAGTTCCACATCGTGGGCACAAGACAGTTGTAATAACGGATTCGCCCCTCCTTGACGCGGGCCATGTGAACATTAGCGCCACGTGCTGCCTCGTTGATGCCTACTCCGAGCTTGCCATCGCCTAACCCGGCAACGCGTACTTTTGTGGTGCCGCTCGTGTTGAGTTCATCAAGGATATTCTCCGCTCGATGTACGCTCGTTTGGTTCTCACGGACACGCGCCACTTGGATGCCCATTGCGCCTTTTTGCGTGAACCCCTTGAACTTGACTGCTCTTGCGCGAGGCCCTACCTCCACCGGTTCTCCGGCAATGAGACAGATCTCGTTGTTTGCCTCTTGCCCGACTTCAAGGGAGCTGTACCAGTTGTTTGGTAACTCCTGACTGAAGTTATCCATTGGGAACGCTGTTCTGTCGCCGTGCGTCAAGTGGGTCGCGAAGACGTTATAGTCGTGCATTCCTAGATCAGCAGGATAATCGGAGTCCTTGAAAAGTCCTAGCATGAAATCAGTATGCTCTTTTGCAAGGGTCTCGTACGTCCTTAGATTGCTCATCAGCTTGTTCTTCGCAACATCGCTGATATTGTGTCGCATTCCACCTATAACGATGTCAGGGGCATGCAAACCCTCGCCGCCGACAACATCGATGATGTTCTGGGCGATTTTCCTCATTCCCTGGCATCGCTTCATGGCTTCGGTATAGACGTTTTTATCAAATCCGATGCCACATCCAAAGTCTGGAAAAATTAAAATGCTGTGAAGCGGGTGGCTATGCATCCTGTTCGCTATGCCAGCCAGTTCTCGCAACAACATGCCGTCTTTTGGGGGCTCAACGCCAATTGAGTCCTCAACCGCTTCGACTGAAGCGCACGAATGGGTGATCGGACAGATGCCGCAGATACGTGACGTCGCTGTGGGGGCGAACTCCATCGGTTTTCCAATGAGGAACTTTTCAAAATTTCTCACCGGCGTTATGCTGAAGTAGTTGCCTTTTTCCACTGTGCCGTCATCGTTTGTCTCTAGAACTAACTTGGAGTGCCCTTCGACACGAGTCACGGGTGCCATTTCAACTACGTTGGACAAACTATTGACCTCCTTTGGTACCTTACAAGAAATAATTGAGATTTATTGACGCTAATAGTATAAAAATATTAGAGCTGGTTCTTGCTCAAAAAAGCGGCATACACGCGGCCAATCCCTATACACAGATGTTGCCAATTCACGGATGTCTTACGGTTACATAGTAGATGGCTCCTTTACCCGATTTTTGGCGATTTAATGAGCTTCAAGAGTCCTTTAGAGACGATCAGAACTGTGCAAGTGACAGGTACAGCCTGCTTCTTGATTCACGGATTCTTTTAACCCTCTACATGCACTTGAAATTCACATTGGAGCGGTGCAAAAAGGTGATGACTGCCTCAACAACCTCTTTTAACGCGTAGTCTCTGGCAGCGACTACCTTATTCTTCTCTAACAAATAGCCTATCTCGTCGTCACTTTTGTCATTAAGAAGAATGACGACTGAGCCGTGCACCTTGCACGTGGCGCGATAGATATCGTCGGCGTCGCCATCAGTGATTCCGATTATCGGGATCCCGACTCGCGACAAAATGTCGCTGCAGATTGCTGTGGTATCGTCTCCAATAGTAATGGCGCACACCGTCCTTTCGCTAACGGATTCGAGCGTTCGATCGGCTGCGTGGTTAATAAACACCACCTCTCCACGATCCAGATTACGCATAGGGAAAGCGGCCTTCGATGAGCATTCTACCCTGTTATCTTTCCTTAAGTACCCGGTCTTAACGTACGCCGTTTCTAAATCGATATACCCGATCTTTGTAAGTCCGTGTTCCTTAATTGCAGCGCCTTTGATGTCGACAATCCTGCCGTTTTGAGCCACAATTATTACGTGCTCGTCGATGACAGTTCCCACAACATTACCTTCAACCAGGATGCGCTCTCCCTTTTTGGCTCCGTGCACATATCGCAAATCAAGACCGCCTGCGTGGTCGACAGGCACGATCTTTTTTTTCATCTCCCGAAGCTTGAGAACCAGGTTATCGGCCAAATACTGCGCAACGTAATGTACCAGAGGAGACTTGTCGCCGTCAACGCCCCTCCAAAGGAGAATCCGCCCGTCGCTTGCCCCGAGCCGTTCTACTTGAATTACCGATCGTTCCACCTTTGATGACACGATCTGTCCGAAAACCGTGCCGGTTACCATTGTTTTGCCGCAGTTTGCGAGCACTATTACATCCATATTCGAGAAATACGTGAGAGCGTCGCTTGTGTGCATTTTTCGCGCCGTATTAATAGCGGCCACAAGAGGGCTGTCGAGAGCGGCTACCCGGGCCATAGTGCCTCCGGTGAGTACGTGCAGTGGTCCGAGCAGCTGAAGCGCTTGGACGATTTCGACGAGCTTGCCTGAGTCGATTACTTCAGGACCGTGGACCACGAGTCCGGTCTCGATGCGGGAATGACATGTGCGGGGCACTTCAAATGCTGTCCTCCTATGCGATCAAATGTAGCTTCTGTGGGTGTGAACAAATAAAAATGTGGGTTCACCATCAGTTAAGAACGCTGATCAAAAAACAGCGTGTAGCTGCCTCAATCGGGTCGTAGGCCGCTATTCTACTGTGACACTTTTCGCGAGATTGCGCGGTTGATCGATCTCGGCACCCTTGTTCTTTGCGGTGTGATAGGCGAGGAGCTGAAGTACTACTGCCGTCAGTAACGGCGAGAAGAGCTCATCCACGTCGGGCATCGTAATTACCGAATCGACGTACTTGGATATTTCATCGTCCGATTTATTGGCGATGGCGGTAACGTGCGCATTTCGTGCCTTTACCTCTTTTATGTTGCCGAGCGTTTTGTAATACGTCTTTCCTTTCGGCACGATCGCAACCACGGGTGTGCCGTTTGTTATTAGGGCAAGAGGTCCGTGTTTTAGCTCTCCTGCAGGAAATCCCTCTGCTTTTATGTAGGAGATCTCCTTCATCTTCAGTGCGCCTTCAAGGGCAATGGGATAGCTCAGTCCACGTCCGATGAAGTAGCAGCAGTCCGCTTCACAAATTTGAGAGGCGCACTTTTCTATGTTGGCAACGTCATCGAGAAGCAATTCAATAAGACCAGGAACCGCCTTTAGTGAAGCGATGACATGTCGCGAGGCCTCGGCGTCGATGAGATTCTTCACACGTGCAACGTAAATTCCAAACATGTAAAGCGTAAGTATCTGCGCGGTAAACGTTTTCGTAGCAGCGACTCCAATCTCTGCGCCTGACCTCGTAAAGAGGATCTCGTCGGCTTTTCGCGTGATTGTGCTTCCGGCGACGTTTGTAATCGCAAGAGTGACATATCCCTGCGCCCGAGCCTCATTCATCGCAGCGAGCGTATCAGCGGTTTCACCTGATTGGCTGATACAGATTGCCAAGGACTTGTTACCCGGTAGCGGATTGTTGTATCGAAATTCTGAGCTATATTCTACCCTCACCGGGATGCGCAGCAAGTCCTCAAGCACGTATTTTCCGAGAATTCCCGCGTGATACGACGTGCCGCAAGCTATGATACTGATGCTCTCAATGTCCTTAATTTCGCGTTCGAACGCGTACAACTCCCTAAAGTCAATGCTGCCCTCGAGTTCGTACAAGCGATCTTCCATAGTTTCCCGAAGCGCTTTCGGCTGTTCGTAGATTTCCTTGAGCATGAAGTGTTCGTATCCACCTAGCTCGGCGTCTTGCACGCTGCCATCAGCAATGATCACGTTCTTCAGGACGTTTAAGCCTTGGAGGGTCGATACGGTCACGTTATCTCGTGTAAGTCGCACGACCTCCCCATCGTTAATGTACATAACCCTGTCAGTGAACCTTCTCAGCGCGGGTATGTCGCTTGCGATGAAATTTTCTCCATCTCCCAGTCCGACGATCAATGGGCTGTCTTTTCTGGCGGCAACCATGATCTCCGGCTCGTGATCCGAGATAACAGCGATTGCGTACGAGCCGTCGACCCGTAATAATGCCTCACGCACGGCTCGTTCGAGATCCCCGTTATAGCATTCCTCAAGGAGGTGTGCCAGCACTTCGGTATCGGTTTCCGAGCTAAAAATGTGACCTCTGCTTTTGAGTTCCTCTTTCAACACTTGGAAGTTCTCTATAATGCCGTTATGCACGACCGCGAAACTACCGCTGCAATCGACGTGCGGATGGGCGTTCGTCGAGGTCGGGATGCCGTGCGTGGCCCATCGGGTATGTCCAATGCCGACAGAGGAATTGTTGTCTCGACCCAAAACACTTTCGAGTTCTATGATTTTTCCTTCGGTTTTTGTTACGTCGATTTCGGTGCCGTTCAGTGTCGCAATGCCTGCTGAGTCATAACCGCGGTATTCGAGCCGTTTTAATGATTCGATTAGTACTGGCGTGACGCTTCGATAGCCGATACATCCTACTATGCCGCACATTCAATCGTCTCGTTAACTTGTTTCGATAAGGCCCACACAACAAGCGATCGTGATGGGCTATAAAAGTTGCGATTTCTTCCTGGTACAGCGTATCATCAGTTATCGGTTCGTGTAAGCGAGCTTGAAGAGATCCAAGCTAGCGTTTATATATTGCGTGTCTCGTAACTACTTGTGTCCTTTTTAATGTTTGCATAGCTTTTTATCGTAAAATCGCTTATCTTCCACAGTATGAGGGTCTTACTCGTAGGCTCAGGCGGCCGAGAGCACGCAATGGCTCTGGCAATAACCAAGAGCACCGAGCAGCCAACGCTCTACGCCGCTATGAGATACAAGAATCCAGGCATAGCCCAATTATGCGCGGACTACTTGCTTGTCGACGAAACCGATGCGGGAAAAGTAGCAGATTACGCTCGGAGAGTTGATTTAGTGATCATAGGGCCTGAGGCGCCCCTCGCAGAAGGAATTGTCGACGCACTCAATGATCGCGGTATTAGAGCCTTTGGACCTACACGGAGGGCGGCGTTGATCGAATCAGATAAGAGCTGGGCTCGCGCTTTCATGGCACAAAACGATATACGAGGCTGCCCGAGATACGCGCTATTTAGCGATTTAAATGAGGCAGGCAGGTTTATCAAAGAGCACATTGATGAGGGTGACTTAGTCATAAAGCCCATCGGTTTGACTGGCGGGAAGGGCGTTTTAGTCATAAAGGACTATCTCGAAGGCAAGGACTACCTAGAAAAGCTAAAAGGCCCTGTTATCGTTGAAGAATGCCTCTCAGGGGAGGAGTTTACCATCCAAGCGTTTGTCGACGGAAAAGTCGTCGTACCCGCCCCGGCAGTCCAGGACCATAAACGCGCGTTTGAAGGAGATAAAGGACCCAATACGGGTGGAATGGGCTCTTATACCGATAAATCGTTTATCCTCCCCTTCATGAATGAAGATGACTATCGAGCTGCCGTCGCTATCATGCAAGATACGGTGGACGCGCTCAGAGCCAAAGGTTTCACTTATAAGGGAGTGTTGTACGGGCAATTTATGTTAACAAGGGACGGGCCTATGGTTGTTGAGTACAACTGCCGATTTGGAGATCCCGAGGCAATGAATATATTACCCCTTCTTACGTCCGACTTTGTTGAGTTAGCAGAATCCGCTATCGATGGCACATTGAAGCGGGCTCATTACGATCTCCACGCGACCGTTTGCAAATACGTCGTTCCTGCCGGTTATCCTACTAACCCGCAGCCTACCGAAATTACAATCGACAAGGAGCACATAGATGCCATGCTGTTTTATGCAAGCGTTGACGACCGCGAGGGTAAAATCATCACAACTACCTCTCGGGCTTTAGCGGTTTTGGGCATAGCGGAGACAATCGAAAATGCGGAGGAGGAGGCAGAGCGGGCATTGCGCCACATAAAGGGCGACGTATTTGCGCGGCACGACATCGGAACAGGCAAACTGGTCCAAAGCCGTATAGAACGCATGAAGCAGATCCGGGCATCTAGTTAAGACCTGCGCCTCGAGGCATACGATGAAGAGTCTCATTTCTATCGGCGATCTCTCCAAGGATGAAATTGTAAACATCATAGAGCTTGCTCTCCGCTTAAAGGAGGAACGGTCAAAAGGTGTGTTCTCTAACAAGCTCGAGCACAAAACGCTGGGGATGGTATTTGAGAGACCGTCGACCCGAACGAGGACAGCGTTTGAAGTTGCAGTAGTTGAGTTAGGCGGGTACCCCCTTTACCTCAATTGGAACGACCTTCAACTCGGACGAGGAGAAGCATTGGGGGATACGGCACGGGTCCTCTCGCGGTACGTGAGCGGCATCGCCATGCGAGCAAATAGCCATTCAACTGTCGTCGAAATGTCCGCCAACGCCTCGGTCCCGATTATTAATGCGCTCACTGACCTTGAACATCCGTGCCAATTGCTCGCAGATCTGATGACGATCTACGAGAAGAAGGACGCGCTCGGTGGCATGAAACTCGCGTGGATTGGTGATGGCAATAATGTGTGTAACTCAGCGGTGCTCGCGTGTGCCATCGTGGGTATGGATATCGATATCGCGTGTCCGCCCGGCTACGAACCGAACGCAGAGATAGTGAACAGAGGACGACAGCTGTGTCAAGTGAGGGTGCTCAACGATCCATTCAAGGCAGCCACCGGAGCGGATATCCTGTACACGGACACGTGGATCTCTATGGGTGACGAAGATGCCTCTGAACAGCGCTTGCGCGATTTCTCAGGATATCGTATCGATGAACAAGTGCTTGGCGTCGCAAAAGATGATGCGATCGTTCTCCACTGCCTTCCGGCTCACCGGGGATGGGAGATTACCGATGAAGTGATCGACGGACCGCATTCGGTCGTTTTTGACCAAGCTGAAAATAGGCTCCATACGCAAAAGGCTCTTTTGTTGGAGCTTCTCACGTAGCTACCAGGGTTCTTTCTTTTTGCCCAGCTTATAACCAATTACGTTTACGGTAATGTGCAAGAGCGGACTCAACACGATCACGATAACCATTATAGAGATCGTGAAGTTATGAATGAACCAGTCGCTAAAAAATACATAAGTGAGGACCCACGCGCCGAAGACAAAGTCCAACTGGTCAGCAACGGGCAAGGGCTTACCCCTTCCCACACCCACCCTTCTCTTGAAAAAGCTCTTGGCGAGGTCCCCGAGCATCGCGCCTAAAGACAAGGTCACTACGACGTAAATGGGCTCAAATGAAGGGACACCTATGCCTGTGCTGTCCTTGACAAGTTGTAAGATCAGACCGACCGCGATTCCTGATAACGTCCCGCCGATTAGGCCCCTGAACGTTTTGCCAGGCCCGAAAATTCGCTTGCCGTCGATAAATACTCTGTTGAAATCTACTGGCGTTTCTCCTGCAAAGAGCACAGCGCTTGAGTTTGGCACGTAGGCCGGCAGCATGAGCCATAAAGCGTTGACGATGAGCTCGAGCATCGAATGGGGGAACGCGTATCATGCCTATTAAACCTGTCTTTTCTCCCGGCAACAGTCTGTCGGACATCCGTAGGGATGATGGCGTGATTATACGGCCATTGTATCGTTGTTTCAAAACACAAAATAATAATACTAACACAATAAAACACTCTGTTACCTAACGCGGGGGGGCTGCATGTCTATTTATGAAGCGCCAGCAGGATTGCCAAAACAAACGAGCTCTTTGTGCCCAGACTGTCTGAAGCCTATTCAGGCAACCATCTACGAGAAGGATCGCCAGGTGTGGATGATCAAAGAGTGTCCTGAACACGGAACGTTTGACGAGCTTTATTGGTCTAACGCTGAGATGTATCGTAAGGCTGCGCGTTTTTCATACAATGGCGGAGGGATAGATAACCCCCAACTGGTCCTCCACAGGGAGTGCCCACTTGAATGTGGTCTTTGTGACGTCCACCTAACCTCCACCTGTCTTGCGAATATCGACGTTACCAACCGATGTAACCTGCGATGCGAATGGTGTTTTGCCAATGCCCACGCACGAGGGTACGTGTATGAGCCGTCTATTGAACAAATAACGGAAATGCTTAGGATGTTGCGCGAAGAGCGACCAGTTCCAACGCTTGCGGTGCAGTTTTCGGGTGGTGAGCCGACCTTAAGGGACGACCTTCCTGACATTATCAGCGCAGCGGTTGATATGGGTTTCATACAGACTCAAATTGCCACAAACGGTGTCAAACTGGGAAAAGATGAGACGCTTGCTGGAAAGCTCAGAAACGCGAGGCTGAGCACGGTATATCTACAATTCAACGGCGTATCTAAGGAGACCGATGGACTCATTGAGCTCAAAAAGAGGGCCATCGACAATTGCAGGCGTGTTGGCCAAGGCATCGTGTTAGTTCCCACAATCGGTCGTGGATTAAATGATCACGAAATAGGCGAGATCATCCGCTTCGCGGCTCAAAACGTCGATGTGATACGAGGGATCAATTTCCAACCGATGGCGTTCACTGGCGCTGCCAACGACTTAGAACCCGCGGCGCGGAACGCGCAGCGATTTACCTTGCCAGACCTTGCTATGAACGTGGAGCAGCAGACCGGAGGACAAGTAAAGGCAGACGACTTCTACTCTGTGCCTTGTGTCGTTTCCATCTCAAAGCTAATTGAAGCCTACACTGGAGAGCGACAAATAGAGTTCAGTACGCATCCCCACTGCGGCCTCGCGACGTACTTGTTCATCGAAGATGGAAGGATCATCCCGATAAACAGGTTTGTCGACGTTGACAGGTTCTTCGCGCTGACTCAAGAATTAACCGAGAAACTCAAAAAAGGCGGCGTCTTGCGGAAACCAGTGGCACTGATGCGAGGAATACTTGCGCTGAACTCACTTGTCAGAGATGAGGACCAACCTAGGGCCGTTCAGTTTAGAGAGATGCTCAAAAAAGTCCTGCTGACGCACGATTACAAAGCCCTCGGCGACTTTCATAGGAGCGCCATCTTCATCGGAGGCATGCATTTCATGGATGCCTACAACTACGACATTGAAAGGGTAAAGAAGTGTGCGATTCACTATGCGGTTCCCGGCGGATTAATCATTCCGTTTTGTGCGTACAACAGTGGTCCAAACTACCGGAACTTAATCGAAAAGAAGTACAGCATCCCCTTGGATGAGTGGGAGCGCGACAAGGGTAAGATGCAGCTTGAACCGATAACGTGAGCATGGAATAGCCCGGCACGGATTCGAACCGTGGTCGTGAGATCCAGAGTCTCACATGATTGACCGCTACACTACCGGGCTTTCGCGAGCCTTCTTTCGCCTTGTAATGCCCTCGTGGGCATTGCTCTGCTATCGCATGTATCGTATCACTGTATATTTAGTTAACGAAAGCGCCTCCTAACGAGGTGATGTCGTGAAAGCGCTGACACACTCGATCTTTGCCTTCGTTTTTTGCGTAGTGATCTATCACATTTGCGTTCCTTGCGTGGCGGCAAATAGATCACTCGTCCTCGTATCGGGCACCGTTGCGCTGGCACTGGGGCCGCTTCCTGATTTGGACGCGCGCACGTCGCTTAAGTTTATCGGCCATAGAAGTGGTATTTCTCACTCGTTTTTTACGGTAGTGCTGTTGTCGGGGCTTGCTTACGTGCTCTTCTCGAACTATCCGCCGCTTGATCTAATCATCATCCCAGCAGTCATCGGAGCAATTACAAGCCACATTCTGCTTGATGCGCTCACCGTATCAGGTTGCCCGCTGTTGTGGCCGTTTACGCGCCACCGCTTTTCAGCTCGTTTGTGTAGGTATGATAACCCGCTGGTCAACGCAGCGATCACTGTACTGTCCCTCTTTGCAATTCTCGTCTTCGTCTTGTATAGCTAGTCCACGAAAAACGTGCCTCTCCTTGACCAAGAGATGAAGAAGAATCAAGTTCCTGTGGAAAGCTTGTTACCGTAAGCGGACTAACACGACCGCCAAGGTTCTCAAGTGCACTTGCAGCGTCGCGGCGCCTGAAGGAGTGCCGAAGCAAGGCTTTGGTGTCTCCGAATATCACGTCACGATCCGGAAGATCCTCAACGGCTTCGGCGGCATCAAGCGAGCTCGAGTTACAAATAGGCTTCCTGAGCTCTACTCTGCTTCTCTTGTACCCGCTATGGCAATGCCTCTCGGCGGTCTGTTTTGTTGGATAAAAAATGCGTCCCTATAAGATATATGAAGCGAGATAAAGGCGCACCAACGACGTGTTTGAGAGCAAAGCGAACTCAACTCGAAAACGGCAGAATTTGTTCTGCAAGCCGTTTGTGAGCGTCCTTTCTTCTCCTTCATATATCCTATAGAGGGTAACATACAGCAAGGTGAGGCAACTACTTATTCCTTTCACTAAATATGCTTGCTTAAAAGATCTGAAGCCGCAGAAAAATGCTGTGAAAGTGACGAATTACCATTTTCCGCGCTGCTTATTCTTATATGTGAGCCAGAAAGTTCTGTTGGAGAGTCTATAGCAAAGGGAGAAGCAGCTGCTCTTCTTTTCTTTTTCGCCCCTCTCTATCAGCTTTCGTTTTTTACATCCCCGTATCGGAGGGCGTTTACATTATGAGGGCGCTCGCCGGGCCGCCAGTTGACAAAGCTCTTGCTCAGAACGTATGACGTGAGCTCTCGAAAGCGCTGGCGCTGGATGCTTAATTTATCATCATGAATGACGATCCGGCGTTGATGACTTCGTGTTCGAAACCGTCAGCTCTCTGCCAGTTAGCAGCGAACACCTTTTTAACGCAGTATGGCGCGTAGCATGTTGAAAACTCATGGGTGATA
>Ga0187778_10000633_pt1 | contig 24921 bp, 18 predicted proteins | sample 1015_Q2_SP5_20_M_FD_132418 | JGI IMG/M metagenome (GOLD analysis project Ga0187778, IMG submission 132418) | Tropical peat soil microbial communities from peatlands in Department of Meta, Colombia - 1015_Q2_SP5_20_MG | ecosystem: Environmental > Terrestrial > Soil > Wetlands > Peat | place... | reverse complement strand
CTAGTGCAGGCGCCGTGGCCGAGGCGGCGCCTGCGTCCGCGATGTTCCTGAGCGTCGCGAAATCCGCGGCAACGCCAGGCACAAGCGAAGACTTCGTCGTACAGAATGTCTGTCTGCGGGCATCGATCTTTGTTTCAGATCTCATCTGTATGGCCATCCGGAAAACTCCTTGTATTCGACGGCTGGTCACGTATGAGATGGATAAGAACTTGGTAAGCCTTTCGTAAATTACTTTTCCTCGCGCCTTGAACTAGTCGGCTCGCCGCAACTTTGCCTCGCTCGAACACCTACGCATCACCGTCGCCTCCGGCCCACCAAACCCGGCCCGCGCACGCAGTCGCAAAGCGCCCGCCGATACTGCGACTCACGCATCGCCGCTCGAAACGGTGAATCGTGGGACACACACTACGGTCAGTGCGAAGCAGGGTCAAACTCAATAAAGTGATTGCGCGAATCGAATGCAGCCGAAGAATTGCTTACAAATTACGTAGAAACGTTTAACGTTGGGCGCTTTACGGAATCCTTACCAACAACTAATGGCTTTCTTATTTCAACGTGCAACATTCAAGAATGGATCGGCGCATTTGGAAGACATCGACATATGGGTGCCCATTAGTTTATGCAATCAACAACTATACAAACCCCGCCAAGACCGACAGCAATGAATCTCGCTAAGGTATTGCTCGTCGACGACGATCCGCAGGTTCGCCGCGCTCTGCGAACAACGCTGACGAGCGCAGGCTACGTCGTCGTGGAAGCGAGAACGGGAGAAGAAGCTCTCGAGGAAATCCAAGCGGAAGGCGCCGTCGATATGGTGCTCCTGGATCTCAAGATGCCGGGTATGGGCGGATTGGAAGCGTGTCGCAGACTCCGGAAGATTTTTGATGTTCCGATCCTTGTAATCAGCGTTCTTCGTTCACAAGAAGACAAGGTCCAAGCGTTCGACGCCGGCGCTGACGACTATCTCGTTAAGCCCTTCGGCATTCAGGAACTGTTGTCGCGCATCCACGCATTGCGCCGGCGGGTGTCCGGCTCGGAACCGATTCCACCCTATGAATCCTCGGGTTTGAAGATCGACTTCGAGCGCCGCCGAGTCGTTATCGGTTCAGAGCAGGTGCACCTGACGCCGAGCGAGTTTGAGCTGCTGCGATATCTCGTCCTGAATGAAGGAAAGCCGGTTTCGCACCACACGCTGCTCCAGTCGTTGTGGGGGCCAGAACACACCAGCGACGTGCAACGACTGCGAGTTACGATCAATCAGCTGCGCCGAAAGATCGAGAAAGACCCGAGCCGCATGCGGTATATCCACACAGAACATCAGTTCGGATACCGATTTGAGCCGATGGCGCAGAAATCGGCGAAGCGAAAGGCCACGACTTGAGCGTCATTCTTCGATCGTTGCAACCGAACGCAAGGTTAGGAGCGAACGCCGAAAATGGCCGTGGCATGCCGCTACTGGCTGCCGCACAGTCTCAGGTGCCGGGTGTAGCTATGAATCGGGAACCAATCTTGATTGTGGACGATAACCCCCAGATTCGGCGGGCTGTCCGCACGATTCTGGTCTCTCAAGGTTTTGCCGTAATCGACGCTCGGAGCGGAGAAGAGGCGCTCGACCTCATTCGGAAGCAGCGCGTCGAGCTGATTCTTTTGGATGTGAATCTTCCCGGCATGTCGGGCATCGAGACTTGCAGAGAAATCCGCAGAACCAGCCAGATTCCGGTGATTGTTTTGACTGTGCGGAACAGCGAGCGCGACAAGGTGCAGGCATTCGACGCTGGGGCGGATGATTACATGGTCAAGCCGTTTGGAAGCGCGGAACTCACGGCTCGCGTCCGCGCAACTTTGCGCCGGGCCGGGACTGAGGGCCCGTCGACTTTCGTAGCCCCGGGACTCGAGATCGATTTTGAGCGGCGCACGGTTTCAGCAAAGGGCCGAGTTGTCCGGCTGACTCCCAAAGAATTCGAACTTTTGCGCCAACTTGTGGCGAATCAAGGCAAGACTTTGACTCATCGCTGGCTTCTACAAACGGTGTGGGGTCCGGACTACGGTCAGGAAATGGAGTCACTTCGAGTGCTCATCAATCAGTTGCGGAAGAAGATCGAACCTGATCTCAAGAAACCTCGCTACATACTCACGGAACCATGGATCGGCTATCGCTTCGATGTGCCAAAGGAGTAATGGCTGACGAAACCCAAGTCCGACGTCTTCTAGCTTGCCGTCCTCAGCATTAAGCGGAATTGCGCCCGGCCGCCTCGATGCGTCCGTTGTCTACGAAATTCAGGAAACGCCTCGCCAGCTCCTGAATGCGAGCCGTTTGGCGCAATCGGACAGCTTCCGACGGGATTAAATCCCTGCCCACACCCAGAGCCGTCGCGCCAGCCGCTATCAGACCAAGCGCCGTCTGTTGCGTAACTCCTCCGGCGGCGATCAAACGTACGTCGGGGAAAGCAGCCTTGATCGACCGAATATAGCTGGCGCCTCCGGCCGCGTCGCAAGGCACTACCTTGACGAAGTCCGCGCCGGCGTTCCAGGCGGCCAGGATTTCAGTCGGGGTAAAAGCACCAGGCACTACCGGCATCTTTTCATTTGCGGCGAACTCAACTGTGTCGAGAATCAGAGCATCGCTCGTCAGGAACCGTGCTCCCGCGTCGATGCACCGGCGGGCCATTGCTGGACTTGTGATCCCTCCCGCTCCGACAATCGACTTGGGAAGGTAGCTGGCTACGTGCGAAATGATACTGAGGTCCTCGGGGGCTTTCGCACTGATCTCGATGACTCGCAAGCCCGCCTCAGCAAGTGACTCCGCAACATAGAGGGCTTCTTCTGCCGACCTTACTCGCAGCGCCGGAATCACGCCGGCGTCTTCGATGAAATTCACAATCTGCTCTTTGTCGAGCGTCGCGCTCGTCGAGCCTTCAAAGCCAGGATTGTAAGTGGCAGGTTGCATAGCTTGCGGCGTCATAAAACCCCCTTGCGGTCGAATTGAGTAGTTGCCCCCGGCCCGCACGCTAAGTACAACATAAATTCTAGGTAAGCGTCCAATCATAAAAATCTATATATGTGACAAACAAAATATTCAGGTGCTCTGTCCGGGAGGGTTACAAAGTTGCCGATTCTTTTGCGACAGCCAGGCGGGCAGACTAAGGGCGAGGAAAATCAGACGCGGGGCACCACGCCGCGCGGATGGCGAATGCCTTGGCCATCCGCGGCAAGGCGTGGAGATTGAGACTGCCGAGCTTGTCGTGCACTACTTTTCTTTGTGGCTTGGTTCCACAGTGGCTACGACTAGTTCGTTCTCGCTCAGATCGCCGGTCACTGTAACGGAAGCGCCAGCATACTTCGCGAGATCCTTCTCGGCGCCGGAGAGACGATAGTGCTCGTTTCCGGCGACAAGCACATACGACGCGCCCTGGCTAACCCACCATTGAACGCACGACATTCGCGTCTGAGCCTTGCAGGTGTTCGGCAGTAGACACGTCGTGCAGCTGATGTACCCACTAACGGTAACATGCTGCGATGACGGCGCTGCGTTGGCGCTACCCGCGAACATCGTGCATAGCGCGACAAAACCAGTCACAACTACCAGCTGAAATATCGCCTTCCTGATCATGGATTTTCTCCTCGGGGGTCAACTTCTTTCCCACAGCGCGCGTCGGGACGAACTCGAGCTTGGCTTACGCGACGATCGGACTGTGTGAGCCTCCTGAGGCATAACCTACGCAATTCAGATACGAAATACGTAATATGTCGGTAAGCGCAACATAAAGATCAAATCTTAAGATTTCTCCTGAGTTCCGATCCATCCCATTCACGAAAGCTATGGTGCAGATCAATATATGTACGACATATGTTACTTGCATTTCCGCCACATATATAATCAGAATGGATTACGAATCATAGTCGGCTGCGAAACAGAGGAGCCAATTGATCTCGTCGAAAGGCACACTGTGAACCAGCGCTGTTACGTGGTTAATGTCCTTGTTCTCTCCATCATGCTGTCCGCGAGTAGCGCCTACGCGGGCGGCAAGAATATTGCGACATACGACGGTGCGGTCGACTTTGGCGCCCAGCTGCTCAAGCTCGACGATGGCTGCCTTTCCATTGACGGCTCGGCAAATTCCGGAAACTTCTTCAATGATCTAAAGCGGACGGATGTCAACGGCGAGCTTCAGTATCAGAAGCGTGGTCATGTTGTCACTGAATATCCGGCGTCGTTGACTGTTGTCATCAGAATTCTGGGAGACAAGTGCGCTGCGAATCTCTCGGACTCGCCCTCGGCGGTTTTTAACGGGCGTTCGTTTTCGTTGAGGCTAGGTGCGGAGTGGAAGCACGACTTGCAACTGAGGCCTGTCTCACGGTCGCCCCTAGTTGCTCATTGCGCCGGATCATCGACCTTGGTCATTTCCGACCATGACTCCACGGTTCCTTCGGTGACGTGTGAGATGACAGTCGAGAGCCGGGGGGTTCCGTTGGACGATCACCTCATCGTGTCACTTTTTGCCACCGATGGGACACGCCTTACGCGTCTCTCCGTCCGCCCCTGAAACGCCGATCTCTCCTGCCGTACGAGTTTCCAATCCTGAAGCGGCCGGATATGAGGACAGCGAAAATAAACCCTTCGTAGGGCTGCTTCGTTGCGGTCAGTAGACAGTCGCTGAAGCGTCTTTGGAAATCGTGGGCCAGCCTCGTTGCAGCGCATGCACCGACAGAACAATTCGATGAGTGAGTTGCAACCTAGACGGCTCGCGCCACCTGGTCGATCAAGACGGCTTGCCTAGTTGGCTCAACAGCGACGCCATCGCGAAAGGCAACCAGCGCTCCGGAAGTTGCAGACACGCGGTCGCCCGGAACCAGAATGCCAACAAGATTGAGCGGATCGGCTGCCGAGACGGTGATGACTTCACCCGTTGGCTCTTCTGAGCGGCTCGCTCGTAGCGATTCGACCGCCACTGGCAACGCGAACTGTTCCCCCAGAACACCGCTGACGAATCTTCCGCCTCGCACTTCTCCGCGATCCTCGAGTCGCCTGAGAGCGATCAGCACTTCACGCCATCGTGGCAGCAAGCTCTCGCGCGTCAAGAGTTCGCGGAAGACGACGCCGTAGCGATGGAGAAGCATGCGGCAAACCGCTTCGATCGACTCTGAGCGGTCGGCATCGGACACTTGTCCGGCAGGGAACAGCAGTGACCAGCGTCCGGTGCTGTGACGCGGCCGCGCCGTGCGTCCACGGCCTTGCCCCGAGCGCCGCTTTGGATCGATCAGCGAGCGCAAATTGTCGAATCCGTCGGCGGTCACCACACCGGCGGCCACCAATTCCCAAAGTGCAGTTTCCACTTCCGATTTTAGTTTGCGCGTGGTGCGAACGATGTCAGGGAAAAATGAAGCGCCATGCTGTTTCAAACACTCGAACACTTCCCTGGCATTTCGGCTGAGACCACGCGCCTCCTCGATCGCCAAGGCGCCCGCGCCTGGCAGCATCCATCCGGAGTCATCTCGCACAAAAAAAGTGATCGGTGCAACGCTGGTCGGAACAACGCGATGTGAATGGCCGGCTGAAACGTGAAGCATCGCCGGATGTGGTGAAAATCGGCCCCATCCTATGGCGCCTGTGAGCGAAAGTTGGTCGAGAGAAGCCGGATCGTAAGCAGCGACACGACGCGACAGTATCTGCGATTCCCAAGCGTTGGCTGGCGCTTCATAGCCTTGCAGCTGTCGAATCGCCTCCAGTGTGCCGCGCTCTCCCAGAAGCTGCGTGCCCGGAGCGACGTGCTGCCACCGCAAAAGCCAGCGCATGAATTGAGCCGCGCTAACCGGCTCGATCTCTCTCCGAAGATTGCCGATTGTCAGGCGATGGATGCGGGCCAGCAGCCGGCGTTCGCACCACTCGATCTCGCCGGTTGTATCTGTGAAATGGCCGCGTAGAATTGCGCCGCTCGCTTCCAGTCGAAGCAGAACCTTGTCGACTTCGGACACAGGCAAACCGAGTAAGCCAGAGAGTTCGCCCGATCGAACCGGTCCCCCATGCTCCATCCATCCCGACACGAGCGCCAAAGCGGCGTCTTCGCGGGAAAGATCTTCCTCCGCGATTGCCGCGGGAGAAATTTCAAATCGCGCCGAAGGGTAGATTTGACTAAACAACTTCGCTCGCTCCGCCGCAACCCAGTCGATTCGGTCGCCGACAATCGCGCGGCCCACGCGGCGCTCGCGCACAAGTTCGTCGAAGTAAGGCGCCCATACAGTCGCGGATTGCATGAGCCGGTCTCGCAGAGAGCGACGAACGTTTGGCAAAGAAGATTCGTACGCACTCGCGTCGTTCGTCGCGTGCGCAGCAATGTCTGGAAACGCGACCAGCGTGAGCAACGCATCGTGCAGTTCTTCCGCGTCGCGCACATCCGGCCATGCTTCGGCGCAGACTTCGTCGATTGCCGCAGGATCGAGCCGGCCGACTTCGGAAACGACGGAATCGGGCAGCGTGCGCCGCATTTCGACCGCCCGAGCGCGGCGTTCTTCCAGAGGCGCATCGTCGAGATACGCAAACGGGTTGGAGTTGAGAATCTCGTGCGAAAACTGAGACGGAATCGGAGTATCGACGGCGACACACTTTATTTCGCCCAACGCGATTCTCGCGAGGACCTGATTGAGTCCTTCGATGTCCATCGCTTCCGTCAGCGCATCCTTCATCACTTCCTGCACCAGCGGATGATCGGGAATATTCATGTCGCCGGCGATATTTTCCTGGCAAGCCGCCGCATCAGGGAAAACGGAAGCAAGCAGATCGTCGGCCCGCATGCGCTGGATTTGAGGAGCAACCTTCTTGCCTCCCTGGAATCGCAGCAGAAGCAGGGCGCGATTGGCATCCCACCGCCAGCGCGCCGTAAAGATCGGGGAAGCCAAAACGGCCTGTTCAAGCACGTGCGCTACCGACGCTACGTGCAGGAACCGAAACACGTCCGCCAGCGGAAAGCTGTGCTGCTCAGCGAGAGAAATGTTCAGTCCGTCATCGGTTGCGGCAGCTTGCAGCTCCAAATTGAACGAGCGGCAGAAGCGTTTGCGGAGAGCCAGTCCCCATGCTTTGTTGATTCGACCGCCGAATGGAGCATGGATCACCAGTTGCATTCCCCCGCTTTCGTCAAAAAATCGTTCCGCGACAACCGTTTTCTGCGACGGAACCGCGCCAAGCACGGCGCGGCCGGCGACGACGTATTCCACCAACTGTTCGGCACCTGCATCATCGAGCGCGCACTCCTGTCTGAGCCACTCGATTGCGGCGCGAGCTTGAGGCAGGTTTCTCAGGTTGGGATCCGGCGCGATTCCTAGCGTCAATGTGCCGATTTTTTCGCGCAAGGCAGATACCTGTTCGGAAAGCTCGGCTGTGCGGGCCGGTGCCTCTCCGCGCCAGAAAGGCACATTCGGTGCCGCGCCCTTGGCATCCTCTACCAACACTTGGCCCGCATGTACGCGCCGGATTCGCCACGAGCTGTTTCCCAGCAGCATGATGTCGCCGCTCAGGCTCTCCACCGCAAAATCCTCATCGACCGTGCCCACAACGGTTCCTTCCGGCTCGGCGACGACGGTGTAGAGCGAGTTGTCGGGAATTGCGCCGCCGTTGGTGATTGCTGCCAGCCTGGCGCCACGTCGTCCGCGGACCATGCCGTTGACCCGGTCGCGATGAAGGTATGCGCCGTAACGGCCGCGGCGGGCATTGACGCCTTCCGAAAGCATCCCAAGAATCTGGTCGAAATCCGCGCGCGCCAAATTGCGATACGGGTGGGCCCTGCGAACGATCGCGAACAGCTCGTCTTCCTTGAAATCGTCCGCTGCACACATCGCGACGATCTGTTGTGCCAGAACATCCAGAGAATTTTCCGGGATTTCGAGGCAGTCGAGATCGCCTCCGCGCATCGAACGCACCAGAGCCGCGCATTCGAGCAGCTCATCTCGTGTCGTGGCGAAGATTCTTCCTTTCGGAATCGCCCCATGCCAATGGCCGGCCCGGCCGATGCGTTGCCAACCGACCGCGATCGACCGTGGCGACCCGATTTGGCAGACCAGATCCACCGCTCCGATGTCGATCCCAAGCTCAAGCGATGCGGTGGCGACCAGCGCCCGGATTTCTCCCGCTTTGAGCTTCTTCTCAGCCGCGAAGCGCAACTTCCGCGAGAGACTGCCATGGTGCGTTGCGACGGCTTCGGTTCCCAGACGCTCAGCCAGCTGATGAGCGACGCGCTCGGCCAATCGCCGAGTGTTCACAAAGACCAGTGTGGATCGATGCTGGCGGACCAGTTCGCCAACGCGGTCGTATATTTCATCCCATACTTCGTGTGAGGCGACCGGCGCGAGCTCACTGCGGGGAACCTCGATGGCCACATCCACGTTCCGCTGATGTCCAATTTGAACGATCACGGGCGCGGGCCGGCCACTGCCTGTCAGAAATTGGCCCACCAACTCGATGGGCTTTTGCGTCGCCGACAATCCGATTCGCTGCGGTGGCTTCGAAGCCAGCACCTCTAAGCGTTCAAGTGAGATGGCCAGATGCGAGCCACGCTTGTCGTTGGCTATCGCGTGAATCTCATCGACGACGACGGTTTCGACCGACTTGAGAATTTCGCGGCTTTTTGCTGCTGTCAGAAGAATGTAAAACGATTCAGGCGTCGTAACTAGGATATGCGGAGGATTTGAAAGCATCGCCCGCCGCTCGTGCATCAGCGTGTCGCCGGTCCTCACTGCGGTGCGTATCTGCGGCATCAGCATGCCGCGGGCTCCGGCCATTTCGAGGATCTCGCCGAGCGGAGTCTCGAGATTCTTCTGAATATCGTTCCCGAGCGCCTTGAGCGGCGAAATGTAGAGGACTTCCGTTCGGTCGGTAAGACCGCCGGCGAGCGCCTTGCGGACCAGGCGATCAATGCAAACCAGGAAGGCGGCCAGCGTCTTTCCGGAACCCGTTGGCGCGGAAATCAGCACCGTCTCCCCGGACAGAATGTGAGGCCACCCCTGTTCTTGCGGCTCTGTGGGCGACCCGAGACGCGAAAGAAACCATTCGCGAACTAATGGGTGAGCCCACTCAAGCGATTGAGGCGACGGCGTTGTTTCTTGTCCAGGCATCGGGAATGTGCACGAGACCGCGGGAATGCGGCCCAGGCGTTGCGCTTTGCATTTTACATGCCTCAGGCCTTCGTGTGCTTTTCTTGTCGCCCATGGACACGCCCGAGGGGTGGAGGGTTTTGTTGCTCGCCATTCGCTTCCCCCAGATCAGCGACGGCACAGACAGGTTTATTGATTTCCGAAAACAAGGATCTCGAAGTTTCCTGAGTCATTCGCCGGAACAAACAAGCGGTGAGTAGCAAGATCCAGGGCCATCGTCTTGGACCCTTTATTTGTGCTTACGTTCTCAAGGAAAGTGTACCGATCGGGCGTGTCCTCGTGAAAAATCGCGACATTGCCTTCTCCAGTTGAATAGTAAATGAGCTTCGTTGCCGGATCGAAGGCAGATGCATCCACGTGGTCTCCGATCGGAGCAGTCGCGACTACGTTGCCAGTTTCTGCGTCGACCACTGCCATCACATGACTGCGACATCCCACAAAGAGGCGACGATTCTGCCCATCCATCGCGAGGCTAGAAGGAGCCTGACACGGAGCGACCGACCAGCGGTTCGAGATCCGCAGGGCGCGCGAATCTATGCGGAGCAACTGGTTTTGGTCTTCCAAGTTCACATAGACGCTTCCGTGCCCGTCCGCAACTGAGAATTCCGGCCCTCCCCCAAGGTCAATCGTCCCGGCCGAGCTGAGGTCTGCGGCATCGAAAACGCTTGCAGTGCTGCTTTTTCCGTTCATGACGAAAACGCGTTTCGTCGCGGCATCGTAAACAATGGCGTCTGGGTCGTCGCCGGTGGTCAATACCCGGGTCGTTTTCAGAGACGCCAAGTCAAACACGAGGACGGAATTTGCTTTTCCAGCAGTTATGAAACCCCGCCCGAACTCTCGCGCAAGCGCGATACCATGAACGCCAAGCGTCCCTGGTATGGAGCCCACGAGGCGATGCCTGTCGGCATCCAGTACCTCGACCCGCGTCGCATGCGACACGTAGACGCGACGCGCCGCATCATCTACCGTCAGGTAATCCCAACCGCCCGACCCCGGTATCGCGATTTTGGCCAGCAGGTGGTAGCCGGACGCAGCGCCAAGCGAAGCCCAGGCTGCAATTCCAATCGCTGTCAGTTTGATGCCCCGCTTGCAGGCTTCTTTTGCAGTAATTCTGATATTCATCGTTTTCAGCCTTTGAAGCGTTTGGCCTTTCAGTGGCACGTACCCGAGCCCGAGTCGGTGAAGCTCTTTCCCGCCACGGGTATGAAACGCCAGTCGTAACCGCCGGCGCGAAGCGTCAGCTTCAGGACGCCAAATGTGTCCGCGTTGCGGATTTCGCTGTTTGGCCGCGGCGGGCCGAACGGTCGGTGATTTTTTCCACCTGTGCCGACCACAATCTCCCGGATCCCGCGCTTGGGATCGGAATTGCCTTCCGGGGTCTGCGGGGCAAACCGCTCGTAATCGTGATCGTGGCCGTTGATGACGACGTCCGCGTGCGCAGCGTACAGATCATCCCAAAACGGTTTCATTTCCGGATCATTGCCATGCTTGGCCCCCGAGCTGAACAACGGCTTGTGCCAGTAAGCGAGAGTGCACGCCGCTGGATGATCCTTCAATTCGGCGCGCAGCCACTTCTCCTCGGATGATCCTTGGTTGCATCCTCCAACCTGGGCGCATTCGCTGTTGAGCACGATGATGTGCCACGCAGCCAGGTCATAGCTGTAGTAGCCCAGCTTTGGGTCGCCCGCGTTCGCGCCAAAGTAATCGAAGTAAGGTGTTGCACCGCCGGAATGAAATTCGTGATTACCTACCGAAGGCCGGGTGCGATTCTTGTGCCGCCCCCACGTCGGCCCATAGCACTTGGCGAATTGCTCGGCTGTCCCTTCTTCGTAGGCGTTGTCGCCGGCCGTGAAAACAGTGCCCGGGATCGCATCGAGCAACTTCGCTGTGGCCTCGGCGCCAGAAAGATCGGCGCAATCTGCGATGTCACCCGCGCCGACAAGCACGGCTGGAGTTTCATCTGCGAGAGCGACGGAATTGCCGCGAGTATTCGCGCCAATCAAAGCCCCACAGACGAAAACGACTACAGCCGAAATCCATACCGACGAGACAAACCGACGCCCACCGCGCAGCTTACGCATCGCGCTCTCTGTTCCCCTACCGCGCAAGCGGCGTCCAGCGGAATCCAACGGAGATCGTCGGTTTGTAGTATTCGCGTTGGTCGACGTAAATCGGGCTACCTGTATAGAAGCCGAAGACCTCGTTGCTGATGTTCTCGCCCTGCACGAGCATCGTCAGGCCGTGGCTGAGGCGGACGGCGGCTTGAGCATCTAGTTGAAGATGAGGATAGAGGTAGATGTCGCCTGCCGGGCCGTGGGGACCAAGACTCGCAGGATCAGCGGTGGTGTTATCCTGCCACTGATATTGATAAATCATTCGACTGTTGTATTCCAGGCCGGCATGTATCGACAGCCGCTGGTAGTCATAACTGGGGCCGATGTTGAAGGAGTTAGGAGCTTGGCGCTGAAGAGCCGGAGTGTCAGGGCGTCCCGGCAAACCGTAGGCCTGAGAGTAGGTGTACGTGTAGTTCGCAGCCATACCGAGCCCGCTCAAGACGCTCGGCAGGAAGTGGAAGTTCTGCAGGTAAGCAATCTCGATCCCACCGACGTGTGCATTTGAGCCGTTGATGATCGTGCTGGTTGGGCAGGTTGGCGAGGGGCAGAGCGGGCTCGTGGTACCGAGCGAAGTCGTGTAATAGATCGGGTCGATGAGCTGCTTGTAGAAGTAGCCGCCTTGAATCACTCCATACGGTTTCAAATAGTATTCGTACAAAACGTCGAAATCGTTGGCGTGTTCGGGCTGCAATTTCGGGTTTCCGACCGTAATAGTGTACGGGTTCGTCGACTGATCGACGACTGAGTAAGGAACCAAGTCGTAAGGATTTGGCCGGGAAAGACCGCGACCGTAAACCGCGCGGATATCGGAATCGGAAGTTAGCTGGTAGCGAAGTTGCACACTAGGAAGTGGGTCGATGTACCACTCGTTGTTATGAACTGGTGAGGTGCTGAGCCAATTGCCCGCGTTTGGCCCGGACGGCACAGTAAGCACCTGGAACCCGAGAATTTCCAGCTGCGTCGCCTCCAACCGGAACCCAGTTTGCAAGCGCCAGCGGCCGAATTGCAGCGTGTTCATGATATAGGCGGCCGTGACGCGCTCGGTGAGATTGTAGTTCGCGGAGTCGGATCCCAGGTGAGTATCGCTGACGTCAAGTGTGAAATCGCCGGGATTCTGCAGGAAAAAGTTATTGAGCTTGCTATAGCTGGTGACCGGGCCAATGCTGTAGCTCCCATCGTAGTAATTAGGGTTCTGGAAACCGCTCAAGAACTGGCTCATTAAATACGTGTCATTGGGATCCCACACCGGAGAAACGGCGTTCTGATAATCGTGGGCGTTGCGAATCTTCGCGCCGAATTGAAGCGTGCCATCATGAGAGCCCCAATGGTAATTCCGGCCATATGAGACTGATCCCTGGAGGTTTACTTCGTCGGTTGGACCCGTCGAGGTATCGAATTCGCTCATGTAATACTGCGTTGGATCGAAGATCGGCGAACCGGGAGCAATGCAGCCGGGGTTCCATTGAGGTTTGTATGGATTCGTTGTGGCGGCCGGCTCATATTGGCAAGTGGCGGCCCCCAAATACTTGAAGGTTACGCCCGGATTGCCTGCTGCGCCGTTTTCCCGGCCATTTGAAACAGAGAGGTCCCACGCAAGCCAGGAATTCGAGAATACGTGCTTGCCTCCGCCTGAAATGCTTCCGATCGAGTAATCCGGAATGCGCTGCGAGGTCGTGAATTTCGGCGAGTCGGCTGTGATGATGGGCGGTGTGCAGGGTGGTTGCCCGGGCGTCGGCTCGCACACGTCATCGTTCAATGTATATACCCACTTGTTGCCGTAATCCTTGAAGTCGGAATACAAATAGTGCAGGTAAATGTCTGAGCCCTCGCCGAGCCGGTAGTCGGAACTTCCACCCATCCCCCAACGCGTACGCTGATATCGGTATTCACGCAGGTCAAGGCTGTCATAGATAGGCGTCGCGTAGCCGGGATCGATCCCAGGCTCGATGTCATCAATGCCGCGGCCGTTGTAGTCATACGTGAAGCCTACAAGCACGCCAAAGCGTTTGTTTGCACCGAAGCGCTGACCCACCGTAGCGGTTGTCTGTCCAATTTCACGTCCGCCGATGATCGGCGTATAGCCACCGATGCCGGTGAGGATTAATGTCGGCTGGTCGCCCGCACTCTTAAGCTTCAAATCGACGGTGCCGCCAATCGCATCGCCGTCCTGACTTGCCGAAAGAGTCTTGTCCACGTCAATCGACTCGACAAGATCAGCCGGAATGACGTCCAACTTCACCTGGCGAACTGCTACTTCGGGCGAGGGCACGTTGATTCCGTCGATCGTCACGTTGGTCAGACGCGGCTCGGTGCCGCGTATTTGCACGTACTTCCCTTCGCCTTCGTCGCGCTCGAGCGTGACGCCTGGAAGCCTTCCGATGGCGTCGGCGATGTTGGCGTTCGGAAGGCTCGTGATCACATCTGAAGTGATCACATTGGCGACGTCTTCCGAAGTGCGCTGCACCTGAATCTCCTCGGCTTCCCCCTGCAGATCCGCGTGCACGAGAATTTGTTGATTCGCCGGCGCGACCGTCAAAACGGCAGTGATCTGTTGCGTCTGTCCGGCTGCAACGGTTACATCGGCCGTGAAGTCCGAGAATCCCGCATAGGAAACCGTGATCGTGTATTTGCCAGGCGCAAGGTCGCTAATCGTGAACTCGGCGCGACCGTTCGTTACGGCTGTAGTGCCTCCCGGGTCGATCTTCACCTTCGCTCCCGGCAAGGCAGCGCCGCTTGTGTCCTGCACCAATCCGGTCACGCTCCCTTTGGCACTTTGGGCTCTCACCAGATTCGGAAGCGACAAACCGCAGAGGATCGCCGCGCAAACTGCGGCAAGGCAGTAGCCCCGTAGTGGGGAGTATCGTGATTTCATTCTCGATCCTCCTAGGAGATGGCCCCGAGTCGCCCGTCGGCAACCGCAACAGGCCGGCCGTGATGCTCACTGTGTGAAGGCGTATTAACGGCGAGAATTGCTACTCGCAGATGAACGGATGCTGGTTGGGCATTTAAATGTGCCTGAAATTTCTTTCAGATAGGCATGAAGCCGCCACGTGCCGGCAGCTTTTGAAGGTGGGGCGGCGCTTCATTGACTCGATGCGAGTGGAAGGCTAATGCTGAACAAGGAACCCTCGCCGACTGAACTTTCCGCGTGAATTTTTCCTCCGTGGAGTTCGACAATGCGCAGAGCTATCGCCAGCCCTAAGCCTGCACCGCCAGTTTCTTTTGAGCGCGCATCGTCTGCGCGATAAAAGCGCTCAAAGATATGAGGGAGATCGTTCTCCGGAATGCCGATGCCGGAATCACGAACGTCCACGTGCGCTGTACTTTGCCCGTTGCGAAAACGAATGCTGACTTGCCCGCCTCGCGGCGTATATTTCACGGCATTTTCCATGACGATTCGAAAGACTTGATCGATTGCCGCTGTGTCACCCAAAACCCAGGCCGGCCTGTCGCCAAGCTCGTCTGTGACGCGAATATCTTTTCCCGCGGCCAATATGCTCGCGTCTTGGGTCGTCCGGCGCACGCGAGCCACGAGGTCGATTCGCTGGAAGTCGAACCCCGTGGATCCAGCGTCAGCGCGCGCCAGAGCCAATAGATTTTCAATGAGACCGGTTGTGTCTTCGGCGGTGTTCAGGATATGGGAGAGGGCCTCGCGATATTCGTCTTCTGTTCGTGAGCGGCGGAGCGTCAGCTCTGCCGTTGTACGAATCAGGGCCACGGGCGTCCGCAGATCATGCGACGCGTCCGCCGTAAATTGGGTGACTCGATTTACAGATCTCTCGATGCGTCCGAGCATGTCGTTCAATGTTTCGCTAAGCCTCCGCAATTCATCGTGAGACCGGGGAACTGCGATCCGGCTCGAGAGATTCTGTACGCCGATCCCTTGGGCAGTCTTGATGATTTCGTTTACAGGAGAGAGCGCTAGCCCGCTGAGCCAGTAACCAATCAATGAAGCAAGCAGCACGAGAACGGGCAGAGTCTTTTTCAAGATCGTGCGAAATCGATCAAGTGCTTGGTCGAAGGGCTCGGTGCGCACGGCGGCTCGAACGTGGTAGATCTCACCGGCAGCCTCAACTGACTGCATCGCGATTCGATATTGAACGCCGTCTAGATTGGTTGTAACGAAGGCGACCTCTTTGGTTGTCGAAGGCAAATCAGCAGTAGGCTTTGCGAATGATGACGATTGAAAAAGAATGTTGGCACTATTATCCGTCACTTCCATCAGACCGCCGCTGGCCCAGAGTCCGGCAAGCTCATTCAGCTCATCCTTGAGTTCGTAAGCGCCTTTCGGGGCAGTTTGGAGCAAAACGTTCTTGATACTCTGCAGATTCGCGCGGGAAGCATCATTGACCGTCGTTTGGACGCCGTACTTGAAGCCATAATCACTGATCCATGCCAGCGAGACGAACGACACAATGAGAACGGCGCAATACCAGGCAGTGATGCGGGCACGCAGGGGCAGCGCTATCATTCCGCACCTGGTTCGAGGCAGTACCCGAGCCCGCGAACGGTGCGAATTAGTTTCACCGGTTCACCATCATCCACTTTGCGGCGCAGCAGGCGAATGAATGCGTCAAGTGTGTTCTCTTCTACGGCATCGCCATGTCCCCATACGAACTCAAGGATCGCTTGCCGCGTCGCCACGCGGTTCTTTTGTCGCACTAGGAATTCGAGCAAGCGAAACTCTTTTGGCGTCAGATGAATTTCGCGGCCACCGCGAAAAACTCGGCGCTGTTCTAAGTCGAGCGTGAGATCGTCGACCTTTAGAGCAAACCGCGGGAAATCTATTACCCGGCGCGAAAGTGCTCGAATGCGCGCGAGCAAAACGGCGAACGAAAACGGTTTCGTCACATAATCATCTGCTCCGGCCTCGAGCCCCTTCACCACGTCCGGCACTGTGTCTCGGGCAGTGAGCATCAGGATGGGAACCCGTTGCTGATTTTCGCGGAGTCTTCGCGCGACCTCGAGCCCATTGATTCCCGGCAACATCACATCAAGAACAATCATGTCGAACTCTTCGCGCTGCGCCACATTGATTGCAGAGAGACCGTCCATAGCCAGGCTCACATCGAAGTGCTCCTCCTCAAGGCCTCGCCTCAGAATCTGCGCCATTCCTCTTTCGTCTTCTACGATAAGAATCTTCATTTTGGACGGGCTCGCCCCGGCGTTGGCCTGCATTTGGGGACCTCAAGGTGAATGTTCAATGAATGCCGCGTCAATAAGTCGTCAAACGAAAATTCCAACGCAGCGCCCCCTAATTCTTCCCCAGTCAGCAATTCGAGGCGGGGTTCGAAGAAGCAACCGATCCGCAGCGCATAAGTATTGCTGCATACTCGCGAGGCGGGGAATGACATTTCTGGGCTGCGAAGAGGTTCGTACGCCGCACGCACGTCTGATTAGTCGCGACCGGCACCTGTCTCCTATCGGTTTGCGAAACACGCGTGGATGGCGGTTAGTCAGGACTTGCCCCAATGGTCACAGCCCCGCCCTCCTTCGGTGATGGCCTACTTCCAATTTGTAGGAAGTCTTTTTGAATCTTTTCCTCGAAGACACCCGCGAGATTTCGACCATGCAGAAGGGTAGGGAACCAGTCGTATGAAAAACGTGCCGATCCAGCATCAAACGGGGCTCGTCAGCGGCAATGCGCCGGGCTGTTTGGCGCATGCGTTCGAGGACCAACGCTAATGAAACAGAAGGGGTGCAAATTCGTTCAGATAGTTCCGCCAATTCACCCAGGTATGCCCGCCGTCGCTCTGATGCTCTTCGACGCTGAAGCCGTGGGCCTTTAGGACGGCCACCATCCGCTGGCTGGTAGGGTAAGCCAGTTGATCGCCTGTGCCTACACCCACGAATAGAACTCTTAGACCTTTTTTCCATACCGCATTGTCCAGCGCCGCTTCGTGCTCCTTGACGAACGAAACTTCGCTGCCGTTGAACCACCCGGAGCTGAGGATGCCAACGTACGCGAACTGGTCGAGGTGAGGAAGGGCGATGTTCAGCGTCTGCAGTCCGCCCATGGAAAGTCCGGCAATGGCACGGTGAGGGCGATCGGCAATCACGCGGTAATGTTTTTCGACGTAGGGCAACAAATCGTTCAGGAAATCGTTCGTAAACGGCTCCTGCTTCATAATCTCACCCGCGCTGAACATCCGGCTGGTATGCCCGGCGGGCATCACCACGATCATGGGCCTGGCCTTTCCGGCCGCTATCAGATTATCGATGATGAAGTTGGCATGGCCGACTGACGTCCACGCGTCGTCGTTGTCCCCCGCCCCATGGAGCAGATAGAACACGGGGTATCGGTGCTTGCTGGTCTCATAACCCGGCGGCAAATAGACGTGCATTCGGCGCATGTTGCCCAGCGTCTTCGAGTGATACCAAACCGTCTCAACCGATCCGTGCGGAATGTCCGGCTTCATGCTGAGAAAATCCGCACCCGGCACGGTAAAAACACTCTGCACATTGTTGAGACTGCCGCTGACATCGGGATTGCGGGTGTCGATGGCCAGCAGGCCATCCACCACATAGGTATAACGGTAGACGCCGGGCTCGACCGGCCCGACCGTGACAGACCACACTCCGTTGTCCGCCTTTGCGAGTGGAATAGCTGCGAAAGGCGTCATTCCGTTGAACTCGCTATGTAGCGCCACTTGACGGGCGTTCGGAGCATACAGTCGGAACGTGACGTGGCCGTCGGCAGTAACCTCCGGAGAAATCAGGGTTGCGTTCGGAGTCGCTGGCGGCTGGAGTGGGCGTGTTGCGTCTTGAGCGGATTGCTGCGGCGCGGCTTGCGCGCAACAGGGACGACACACTGCAATTCGAGTGAGTAACAGAATGGAGCAAACGAGCAACACTTTCCTGGCAGGTGAACTGGCGACTCGACGCATGACTCCCTCCTTCGCGTCGGCAAGGGGATGTATGGATCTCGAGGATGGCCTTTATCATACGCCTGCTCTCACCGAAGCCAAGTGGCGAGAACCTCGGATGCCCGCCACGTAAGGAGCAGCCGACCTTTCCCCAGTTCGATTTGGGATTCCAGCGCAGACTCTTCTATAATTGATAGGTTTTGCATCCGGAGGAAGGCCTGGCATAGCTATGTTGAAAAGCATTCAACAGCGGGATCTGGAGAAGAACCGCTGGATCAAGATCAGTATGGGCGTGATCCTTGGGATCATCATTCTCGCCATGGTGGTCACTCTCATACCTGGCCTGTTGAGCGGTACAACCGGCGCCAGCAGCCCTGACGCGGTCGCGACGATCGCCGGAGAGAGCATCACCGTCAACGATTTCCAGCAGCAGTTCGATCAGGCGACGCGCAATCAGACAATTCCGCCGATGCTGCGAGGTGCCTACGCCAGACAAGTGCTCGACCAGATGGTTTTCCAGCACGCGCTCGAATACGAGGCCGGTCGCCTTGGCATGAGCGTGACTGCGGAAGAGGAAACGGAGCGCATCAAGGAAATCCTCCCGACCGCGTGGTCCGGAAACACGTGGCTGAAGGATCGCTACGCAACTGAGGTGGAAACCCGGACAGGCATGTCGGTCAGCGAATTCGAGACGCTGCTGCGAAATGAGATGCTGCTCGATAAGTTCCGTGAACTTGTCACCGACGGAATTACGGTTACTCCCGACGAAGTCGCGCGCGAATTCCGCTGGCGGAACGAGAAGGTCAAGATCGATTTCGCCTTGATCAAGCCGTCTGACCTTGCGTCCTCGATTCATCCGACTGACGCCGAACTTGCGGCCTGGTTTGCGAAGAACGCCTCGCGCTATCAAATCCCGGAAAAGCGGTCGGCGCGCTATGCGCTGCTAGACCTGTCGAAACTGCGCGCCAATACGCAGGTCAGCGATGCCACGCTTCGCGCCTACTACAACTCGCACCTCGACGATTACAAAGTCGAGAATCGCGTAAACGTCGAGCACATCCTGTTCAAAACGGTCGGCAAGACTGACGCGGAAGTGGCCGAAATTCGGAAGAAAGCCGAGGACGTGCTCAAGCAAGCCAAGCACGGCGCGAACTTCGAGGATCTCGCGAAAAAATATTCCGAAGATGACGGCACGAAGGACAAGGGCGGCGCCTTGGGTTGGATCGTCGAGGGCCAGACCGTACCCGAGTTTCAACAGGCTGCTTTCGGCCTGCCGAAGGGCTCGATTTCGGATCTGGTGAAAACGCAGTACGGCTTCCACATCATCAAAGTTCTCGACCGCGAAACCGCCCACACGAAACCCTTCGAGGAAGTTCGCGATTCCATCTTGCAGCCGGTCTTGGACGAGAAGGTGAACGCCGAGGCGAGCGATGTCTCCAGCCAAATGGCTACTGCCGTGAGGCAGTCGGACCGCCAGTCCCTCGACGACCTTGCGAAGAAATTCAACCTTGAGGTCGGCGTAACCTCACCTGCCAGTATGACCGATCCGATGTTGCCGCTCGGCAATTCGCCCGAGTTGCATTCGGCGCTGTTCGCACTCCACACCGGAGAGCTCAGCCAACCGATCGAAATCGATAGCGGCTACGTGATCGTCACGGTGAAGGACATTGAATCCGCTCACCAGGCGACGCTGGCCGAACTTCACGACCGTGTTTTAGCGGACTATCAGAACGAAAAGTCCGCCGATCTCGCCCGTTCGAGCGCCGAAGATCTGTCGAAACGCGCCCTGGCGGGGGAAGATTTCGCCAAGGCTGCGAAGTCGCTCGCTCTAACGGTAAGAACTTCTGATTCCGTCGCCCGTTCGGGATCGGTTCCCGATATCGGCAGCGGCAAGCAGTTTGCCGCGGCGTTTAATATGTCGGTTGGGCAGGTTGGTGCACCCACGCAGAGCGGCACGAACTGGTTCGTCTACCGGGTGGTGGCGCACGAGCCCCCCAATCTTGCCGATCTGGCTACGCAGCAGAGCGACCTCCGGCAGCAGATTTTGCAGACAAAGCAGGGCGCGGCATTCGAAGCGTTCCGCACTGCCCTTCTCGATCGGCTCACGAAGGAAGGAAAACTCAGCTACAATAAGGATGTGGTCGACCGGATCATGAAGTCGAGTTGATCCCTCCAGCTTTACGCAAATAATTGAAAATAGAGCGCTTATCTTGTGGGCGTATTCACTTGCCCCGTCTCCGCCACTTCGCTAGAATCTAGGTCTCCGCAGAGCCTGCCCCGAAGCCAGCGGGGCCCGACCTGCAGGCGGGAGCCTCCCATGCCTGACGACTCTGGCAGGACCAGCAACCGATCCTCCCTGAGGAGATTTCTATGCCGACGAAGCGATCCAAGGCGAGCAGGCTTGAGCTCATCCCCCGAAGGGGACGAACAATTCGGAGAAATATCCGTCCGACAACAACCGCTGTTGCGTCGGGAAGAGAGAAACTGAGGAACGCGATGCCTGTAAAAAGCACGGCCAACGCGAATGAGTATGTCTGCGCCATCGAGCGGAATCAGAATGGCAAGTACAACGTCCGGGTTCGGGCGACATTCGGCCCGGCGCGGCGGGTCACCGAGGATGCGCAGCCGAGCCGGAGCGCGTGGACGCTGCCGGTCTATTTCCTCGCGTCCTCGTTCAATGCCGCGATGAAGAAACTCGAGGAGTCGCTCCAGCACCTTCAGAAGAACGAAGAGCGCCTTCGCTTTTGGGGAGTGGAACGCACCGACGACCCCAAAATGGCCGGCGATCTCTTGCAGGAATTCGGCCTGCGCCTCGACCGGCGGAAAGACTTCCCCCGCAAGGTAGCTGAAATCGGCGTGCCGCGCGAGCGAGCCGTTCCGGCATCGATGCTGGCGCCGTTGCGACGTGTACTCGCGGACTCCATCGCGCCGGAGCGTCCTGTCGAACGTGACCGCGATCGGGCCCTCGCAAGCGACTAGCGGCGTCCCAACCGCGATCACCTTCTCAGCAGCTTGAATGCGAAGTTGACGCCTTGCTTCTGGTTGACGGCGAGATCGATCCAGAGCATCGCCAGAGGTTCGAGCAACCGCGAATTCCGCAGCGGTCCAACATCAACGGGATCGAACCCAGCCGCTTCGATCAGTTCCCGAACTTTCGATTTCGCACCCGCATCGTCTCCGCAGTAGTAGCCGTCCGCCCGCTGACTGCCGAATTGCGCGTTGCCGTAATTAGGCGCGCCGGTTGTGTTGAATGCCTTCACAACGCTCGCGCCGCTGGCCCACGTGGCCACGTGTTCACCCGCGGAGGTCGTCAATCCGATCGTCAGACCCGATAGATCCGGAGCGAGAGGATTGGTGCAGTCGATCAGGATTTTTCCGGCGAGGCTGCCGCAGCTTTTGATCGCGGCTTGCGCCTGAGGCCACGGCACGCAAAGTGCGACAATTTGCGCCGGCACAGCGGCGTCTTTGTTCATCGCAGCATGCGCTTTTCCACCGAGAGCAGTTACCGCGGCACGCGCCCTCTCGCTATGCGGATTGGGCACGCCGAACGTTACGTCGTGTCCCGCGGCAACCCAGACGCGAGCGAGACCGGCACCTACGTTTCCCGCTCCCAGAATTGCAATCGAATACTTCTCCATCAGCAGCCCCCTTCATAATTCTGAAATTCCTTGTTGAATTCCATCGGATGACTGGAAAAACCGTAAGGATGCGCCCGAGTTTCGAGGCTTATTTTCCGCGTAGGAGAATTTCGCAGTGCGCGACAACCACATCGTTGAGTGACAGGCGGTACTTATAAGAACCTGGGTTCAGGCCTGGGCGCGTCGCTCCGCTGGAAAGCCGCACGCCGGGCGGCGCCTGAAAAACATTTGAGGCAAAGGGCGAGCGCTGCGGATCGAATTCTATCTTCAAATTTCCGGCGTTGGAATACCAAACGACCTGATCGCCGGGATCAATCCCGACCACATCCGGCAGCACGCCAACCATCACCATTTTTTCGGTAGCCATTCGCGAGCCCTCAGAATTCCCCGTTACGACGCAACTTCGCGGACGGCCGCGGCGATGTGCCGCGCCGAAATGCCGAACGCGTCGACCAGCTCATCCGGCTTGCCCGAATGCGGCATCTCGCGGACCGCAAGGCGTCGATACTTCGCAGGCGGCGCGCCAGCCTCGGCGAGAGCGCCAATCACAGCTTCGCCCAACCCGCCCTCCGGCCAATGATCTTCAACGGTCACGAGCCTTCCGCCGGTGGCTTTCATTTGTTCTGCGAGCGCTTTGCCGTCGATCGGCTTCACGCAGTAAAGATCAATCACCCGGATCGCCGTGCCCTGCGATTTCAATTCATCGGCAGCTTTCACCGCTTCATGCAGTGTGATACCTGCGCCGATCACCGTGACTTTGTCATGTGCGCTCTGCCGGACGATCTTGAAACCCGGAATCGGGAACTTCTCATCTTTTGAATAAAGTATCGGAGTCTTCGGGCGGGACGTGCGCATGTAATTGATGCCGCTGCGGCGTGCCATCGCTTCGGTCAGACGCTCGGCGGACACCGCGTCACTCGGGTAGAGCACCGCGGAGCTGTGAATCGCGCGAAACATCGCGATGTCTTCGAGCGCCATCTGCGACGGTCCGTCCTCCCCGATCGATACGCCGCAATGCGAGCCGCAGAGATTGATGTTGGCACGGCTGATGGCGGCCATGCGGACGTTGTCGTAAGCGCGTGAGAGGAAACAGGCGAACGAATCCGCGAAAGGTACTTTGCCGCGCGCCGCAAGACCAACCGCGACGCTCACGAGATTCTGCTCGGCGATATAGCCCTGATAGAAATGATCGGGATATGCGTGCTCGAATGTTTCCGAGAAGGTCGAGTTCTTCACATCGCCTGAAATCGCAACGATATTCCGATTCACGGCGCCAAGCCGCTTCAGAGCAATTCCGTACGCTTCGCGCGTCGCAACGGGCTTGCTGGGATCGTAGTCCGGCGCAGCAGGCGCCGGGAAATCCGGCGGCTTCGGCAGAGACTTTCTCTCGTACGACTTTCCGGAGTCGGCCGGAACGTCGATGGGCCCGCCGAGTTCCTTGATAGCTTGCGCGAGCATGTCTTTGGGGAGCGGCTTGCCGTGCCAGTTGTCTTTTCCCGCTACCTGGCTGAAACCATGCCCCTTGACGGTGCGCGCGAGAATCGCCTGCGGCCGTCCTTTCGTGGCTTTCGCGTGATCGAGCGCGGCGAGCACCTCGACGACATTGTGCCCGTCGATCACTTCGGCCGCGAATTCCTCCGCTTCGAATTTCTTGCGATAGATTTCCATGTTGTGCTGATACATCGTCGCCTGGCTCTGGCCGAGCGCGTTCACGTCCGCGATTACGGTCAGATTGTCGAGCTTGTAGTGGCCAGCGAACGCTGCGGCTTCCCAGATTTGGCCCTCCGCCATTTCGCCATCGCCGAGAAGGACGTACACCCGCGTCGGGCTCTTATCGAGAAGCGCGCCGATCGCGAGCCCCACTCCAACAGAAAGTCCCTGGCCGAGCGAACCAGTGGCCGCATCGACGCCCGGAATTCGCGGCGTGGGATGCCCTTCGAGTTCGCTTGAAAACTCGCGCAGCGTCATGACCCGCGAATCGGGAAACACGCCCGCTTCGGCGAGCGCGGCATAGAGAATCGGAGCGGCGTGGCCTTTTGAAAGAACAAAGCGGTCGGAATCGCTGCCATTGGGATTTCTCGGGTCGATCCTCATCGCGTAAAAGAAAATCCCGGCCATCAATTCCGCAGCGGACATGCAGGAAGTCGGGTGGCCCGAGCCCGCGGCAGTCGTGGCCATCATCGAGAGAATGCTCAAGCGTCGAGCCTTCTCCTTGATGGCATTGATCGTCGACGCTGAAGCTCCCGCTTGCGAAGTCACGCTCATGCGTTTCGCTCCTCCCTACCTGACTTGAGCTGAGAAACGCTGCATATTACACGGTTCGGGGCGAGTTCGCGACGCGGTTTCAACCCCAATTCACGCGTAGGGAGTTCCGGGTTGGAGGTAGAAAACCCTATCGAATTTTTTGACACTTGTTTGGAGTCGCGAATGAGTGTTTTCAACAGCTTGCGGCCGAAAACACCTGGCAAGGCTTGACACTTGTTTTCAGCGTACAGCGGTTGCGCGCCGGAAATCGACCTCCCCGGATTTTTGGCGATTAGAGTGGAGTGTCGAGCCGTATTTTCAATGAGTTGGAGCGAACCTACTTTCAGAATTTGGCGATTAGAAATTAGAGAGTGGGACGGGAATGGAGCTGAAGTTGAGCAAGAAGATGCGCAGCCAGGAGTGGTTGTGCCACGGGAAAACCCTCCGCTGACCGCCTGTTGCATCGCTCATCGCTCCCTTCCGAAGGCCACATCGGCCTTCCATTTCTCATCGCGAACTCCAACTTGGAGTCAGCGATTTTAGGCTGGCACGATGTGGAGGCGAGTGCAAGCGGTTGTTCGTGTGGACTCCGGCCAGCCTTCGATGAGTCGCGGGAGAATCTATCCTCGGCCAATGAACAACAGATCCCTCGTCGGCCAAAATGCGGCCTCGCTCGGGACGACAATCCTGATCGGACTGTCAGCACAAGCGGTTGTTGGTGTGGACTGTGGAGCCGTCAGGCGAAAGCGGGAGGTTGGCGAGTAGATCAAAACGCGAGGCGAGAGGGCGTCCGGCAATTGGCGGGAGATGTACTCTAATTATGGGACCCTCTCGCCATGAAGAAGTTGAAGTTCGTGATGTCGATCCCGGGCGAAACGATGTACCTGCGCGCGCAGGCGGCTGCGGCGCAAGCAGTTG
>Ga0187778_10000632_pt1 | contig 24930 bp, 28 predicted proteins | sample 1015_Q2_SP5_20_M_FD_132418 | JGI IMG/M metagenome (GOLD analysis project Ga0187778, IMG submission 132418) | Tropical peat soil microbial communities from peatlands in Department of Meta, Colombia - 1015_Q2_SP5_20_MG | ecosystem: Environmental > Terrestrial > Soil > Wetlands > Peat | place... | reverse complement strand
GCGCCTGCCCCGGCGCCTGCAGCGGCTGGTGGCGGCTACGCCGTTCAGGTTTCGTCGCAGCGGAGCGAAGCCGAAGCTCAGGACTCGTTCCGGGCTCTGCAAGCCAAATATCCGGACGTGCTTGGTGGACGCCAGCCGATCATTCGCAAGGCCGACCTGGGCGCCAAGGGGGTCTATTATCGAGCCTTGGTTGGGCCCTTTGCGTCGGCGGAGGAGGCCACGGGCATGTGCTCGAACCTCAAAGCGGCCGGCGGCAGCTGCCTCGTCCAGAAGAACTGACCGGCGCTGGCTGCGCCGGCGAATGGCCTGTGTGCTTGAATCGCTGCCGCACTCACTATTTAGTGGGGCATGAACTCCGGTCGCCGGTTCGCAATCGGGCTAATTCCGCAGCCGGCTGACAGCGCCTGATCTGGCCTAAGTTACTATAAATGCTAGCTTTTATCACTGGCCTCTCGGGACCTGCGCTCACGAGTACAGAACGCCGCTTTCTGCAGGACGCTGACCCCTGGGGCCTCATCCTCTTCAAGCGCAACGTTACGACGCCCGACGATGTGCGGCGCCTTGTCGGAGACGCCCGTGCTGCGCTTGGGCGCGAGACGCCGGTCCTGATCGACCAAGAGGGCGGCCGAGTCCAACGCCTCGGGCCGCCCCATTGGCCCGCTTATCCACCGGGGGCAGCTTACGGCGTGCTGTTCGACCGCAATCGCTCAGCGGGGCTTGCGGCGGCGAGGCTCGGGGCGCGGCTGATCGCCGAGGATTTGGTGCAGCTCGGCATCGATGTCGATTGCGCGCCGGTTGCGGATGTGCCGATCGCGGCAGCCGATCCGATCATCGGCGATCGGGCCTATGGCGCGGATGCCGCCAAAGTATCCGCGCTCGCTGGCGCATTCGCCGCCGGCCTCACCGAGGGCGGCGTTCTCCCGGTCCTCAAACACATCCCCGGCCACGGCCGGGCGACCGCCGACAGCCATCAAACGCTGCCCGTGGTCACTGCGGACCGGCCGACGCTCGAGGCGACCGATTTTGCCGCATTTCGTCCGCTGCGCGCGTTGCCGCTCGGCATGACCGCTCATGTTGTGTTTAGCGCCATCGACCCGGTCGCGCCGGCCACCACTTCGGCCAATATAGTGAGGAATGTGATTCGCGATTCGATTGGCTTTACAGGTCTGCTGATGAGCGACGATATATCCATGGGCGCCTTGTCGGGCTCGCTCGGTGAGCGTACCCGGGCGGCCATCGCGGCCGGCTGCGATATCGTGCTCCATTGCAACGGCGCGATGCCGGAAATGCGCGCGGTTGCCGCCGAAGTGCCGGTCTTGCGCGGCGAGGCCGCGCGCCGGGCCGAAGCGGCTTTGGCCGTGCGCAGGCCGCCCGTGCCTTCGGACCTCGCGGCGCAGCGCGCCGAATTCTCCAAAGTCATGGCAGGCGTGCAGCCTGCGACAGGCTCCGCATGAACGCCGAATACGAGTTTGAGACTGAACTGCCCGAGCGCGCCTCCGACGAGCCGTCGCTCATGGTCGATGTCGAGGGATTCGAAGGCCCGCTCGACCTTTTGCTGACGCTTGCGCGCCAGCAAAAAGTGGATCTGGCCAAAATCTCCATCCTCGCGCTTGCCGACCAGTACCTCGCTTTCATCGAAGCGGCGCGCAAGATGCGCCTTGAACTCGCGGCCGATTACTTGGTGATGGCGGCTTGGCTCGCTTATCTGAAATCGCGGTTGCTGTTGCCGGAGCCGCATCCGGCGGAAGGGATGAGCGCCGAAGACATGGCCAATGCGCTCGCGCAGCGGCTCCGCCGTCTCGAAGCGATCCGCCAATTCGCCGAGCAATTGATCAACCGGCCGCAGCTCGGTCGCGATATTTTCGAACGCGGCCAGCCGGAGCCGATCGCCGAAATAAAGCACCCCCAATGGTCGGCGACGCTCTATGACCTGCTTTCGGCCTATGCCGCGCGCCGCCAAATTCAGTCGCGATCGGTGGTCCGTGTCCCCGAGCGCACGGTGTGGTCGCTGGCCGAGGCGCGCGAAGCACTTGAACGGCTTGTCGGCAAGTCCATGGATTGGACCCCGCTCGACCGATATCTGGTCGCCTATCTGGTGGAGCCCGCCATGATCCCGACGGTGCTCGCGTCGAGCTTTGCCGCGGCGCTGGAATTGATACGCGAAGGCGAGTTGGAAGCGCACCAGCATGGCGCCTTTTCGCCGCTCTATCTGCGTAAGAAACAGAAAGCCGACGGCGGTCCTGCGGAAGACGCGGCCGTGGAACCCGGGAATGGCTAAGAGGGAGAAGAAACGGATGGGGAAAGTCGCGGAAATGCGTGTAATCGTCGGCGATAAGCAGGATACGGATCGCGCCGAAGAGCTGCGCATCCTGGAGGCCTTATTGTTTGCCGCTACGGCGCCTCTGGACGAGCAAGCCTTGGCGTCGCGCTTGCCCGCCGGCGCCGATGTGCGCGCGCTGTTGATGCAGTTGCAGCGGGACTATGACTCGCGAGGCGTCAACATCGTGCGCATCGGCGGCAAATGGACCTTGCGCACCGCGAGCGACCTCGCATGGCTCATGACGCATGAATCGGTGGTGACGCGAAAACTGTCCCGCGCCGCTATCGAGACGCTGGCTATCGTCGCCTATCATCAGCCGGTCACGCGCGCCGAGGTGGAGGAAATTCGCGGCGTGAGCACGTCCAAGGGGACGCTAGACGTGCTCCTGGAAACGGGATGGGTGCGGCTGCGCGGCCGGCGCAAAGCGCCGGGCAGGCCCGTGACCTATGGCACCAGCGAAGCGTTCCTGTCCCATTTCGGGCTCGACGCTCTCGGCGATCTGCCGGGGCTCGACGAACTCAAGGGCGCTGGTCTGGTCGACGCCACCATGCCGGCCGAATTCGCCGTGCCAGTTCCCTCCGACGATCCGGCATTGCGCGACGACGAAGAGCCGCTTGGGACTGAGGACCTCGACCTCGGCTTAGCGCCGCCAACCGGGCGGGCCGAGGAATAATCCGCCGCTATTGCCGGTCTTACATTGCGTCGATGCGGCGTTGACTGCGTCGTGGCAGCCGTCCGGTTAAGCTTGTTTTTGCCGGTCGCGACGCCTAGTTTCTGGCTCAAATCGACATCTTGCCCCAGGCGCGGCAAAGCGTAAGGGTAGCCCTAAGCGTCTGGCGGACGGAGGATTTCATGGGTTCGTTTAGCATCTGGCATTGGTTGATCGTCGGCGCCGTGGTTCTCTTGGTGTTCGGGGGACGCAATAAGATTTCGGACATGATGGGCGACGTCGCCAAAGGCATCAAAGCCTTCAAGAAAGGCATGGCCGAGGACGATTCCGCCGATGCGGCAAAATCCGAACCGCCGATGAAGACCATCGACCACGAATCCTCCGCCGAAGTGAAGCGGCGGGCGGAATCCGAGAGCAAAGTCTAGCTCTGGTGCTCTCGCGCCGATTGCGCCGCCCGTGCATCCCGATCGGCGGCTGCGGCTAACGGGCGCAGCCGGAGAGTTTTCATGTTCGACATCAGCTGGTCCGAATTTCTGCTCATCGGCGTCGTCGCGCTGATCGTCATCGGGCCAAAAGAGCTGCCCACCGTGATGCGCACGATGGGCCAGTGGACGCGCAAAGTCCGCAGCATGGCGGCCGACTTCCAAAATCAATTCCATGAGGCCATGCGCGAAGCGGAAATGGCCGACCTCAAAAAACAGGTCGACGACATCGCCCAGGACATCAAAAATTACGATCCGCTCAAGGACGTGCGCGCCGACGTCGAAGCGATCGGGAAAGATCTAAACAGTGATCTCAACAAGGATTTGAACGCAAATCTCGGTACGGATCTCAGCAAGGATGCGGGCAAGGATTCGGTAAGTCCAGCCACAATCGCGCCGGTCGAAGAGCGTCCGCTTCCCCAGGCCGCGGCCGAGCTGGAACGGCGGGCCGCCACGGCGCCGGCGGCGTCCGAACGTGCCGCGGAGAAGGCTTCACCGGACAGCGTAGGACACGCGGAATGAGCCGCGAGATGAGCCCCGAAGACGAAGAGAAGGAGATCGAGGCCACCAAGGCGCCTTTGATGGATCACCTGATCGAGCTGCGTTCGCGGCTTATCAAGGCGCTCGCGGCGTTCGCCGTCGCGGCCGTTGGCTGCTTCTTCTTCGCGCGGCGCATCTACAACGTGCTCACCTGGCCGTACATCTGGGTCGCCGGCGCGGAGAACTCGAAATTCATCTATACCGGGCTCCTCGAATATTTCGTCGTGCAGCTCAAGCTCGCGCTTTTCGGCGCGGCGTTTATCTCGTTCCCGGTGGTGGCGACGCAGATCTACATGTTCGTCGCGCCCGGCCTTTACCGCAACGAGCGCGCGGCGTTCCGGCCCTATCTGATCGCGACGCCGATCTTCTTTCTGCTTGGCTCGATGGTCGTCTATTTCGTCGTCTGGCCGATGCTGGCGCGCTTTTCGCTGAGCATGCAGCAGCTCGGCGGGCCCGGGGAGGCGACCATCGAGCTTCTTCCGAAGGTTGAAGATTATCTGTCGCTGATGATGAAGCTGATCCTCGCCTTCGGCATCGCCTTTCAGCTTCCGGTGATTTTGACGTTGCTCGGCCGCGTCGGCATCATCACCTCCGATCAGCTCAGATCGAAGCGCCGCTACTTTATCGTCCTTGCCTTCGTCATCGCCGCGATCCTCACGCCGCCGGACGTGTTGAGCCAGATGTCGCTTGCGCTGCCGCTGGTTGCGCTTTACGAGGGCTCGGTTTGGTCGGTGCGGATGGTCGAGCGCCGCGCGGCTGCCGCGCGCGCCGCCGCCGCCGCAGCCAAGCCCGCGGAATAAGTGGCGGCTTTTGATTCGTCGTGCCCGGGCTTGACGCGGGCATCCACGTCTTAATTATCGAGACGACAAACACATGCACGACATCCGCTTGATCCGCGAATACCCGGACGCTTTCGACCGCGCGCTGGCGCGGCGCGGGCTGCAACCGGAATCGAAGCGGCTGATCGCGCTTGACGAAGCGCGGCGCAAAAAAATTCTTGAGCTCGAAACCGCGCAAGCGCGCCGCAACGCGGCGTCGAAGGAAATCGGCGAGGCGAAGAAAAATAAGGACGAGCAAAGGGCGGCGGGACTGCTGGCCGAAGTCGCTGCGCTCAAAGAATCGATGCCGGCAATGGAGGCGCAGGAGAAAGCGGCGTCCAAGGCGCTGGACGATGCGCTTGCGGAAATCCCCAACCTGCCGCTCGACGATGTGCCCGATGGGAAAGATGCGAACGATAACGTCGAGCACCATCGCTTCGGCGCCAAACGTGACTACGCGTTCGCGCCCAAACAGCACTTCGATCTTGGCGAGGCGCTCGGCCAGATGGACTTCGAGACCGCGGCCAAACTGTCCGGTGCGCGTTTCGTCGTTCTCCGGAAGGGCCTGGCGCGGCTCGAACGCGCACTCGGGCAATTCATGCTCGATGTGCACACCAGCGAACACGGCTATACCGAAATCGCGCCGCCAATTCTGGTGCGACCGGATATAATGTATGGAACGGCGCAGTTGCCTAAGTTTCGTGAAGATCAATATATTGCAACGAATGATCTTTTCTTCAGAGAATCATCCAACCAAGCAATAGACGAGAATGATAGAGGACTACTACCGCAAGGGGTTGATGTAGCGCACCGCACAGGTGAGCTCATGGCGGCAAAAAACTTATGGCTCATCCCGACCGCCGAAGTGCCGCTGACCAATCTGGTGCGCGAATCGATCGTCGACGAGGCGGCTTTGCCGATGCGGCTCACGGCGTGCACGCCGTGTTTCCGCGCCGAGGCCGGTGCCGCCGGCAAGGATACCCGCGGGATGATCCGCCAGCACCAGTTCACCAAGGTGGAACTGGTCTCGATCACTACGCCTGAGCAATCGCGCGACGAGCACGAGCGGATGTTGGCTTGCGCGGAGGAAATTCTGCGGCGGCTCGATTTGCACTACCGCGTCATGACGCTTTCGACCGGCGATATGGGCTTTGCGTCACAGAAGACCTACGACATCGAAGTATGGCTGCCGGGGCAAAATATGTTCCGCGAGATTTCATCATGCTCGGTGTGCGGCGATTTCCAGGCGCGGCGCATGAACGCGCGCTATCGCGCCAAAGCGGACCGCTCCGTCCGCCACGTCCACACGCTCAACGGTTCGGGCGTCGCCGTAGGCCGGGCGCTGATTGCGGTCATGGAAACATACCAGCAGGCCGACGGATCGATTACGGTGCCGGATGCCTTGCAGTCCTATACGGGTGGAATGAAAACAATTGAGCGGCAATGATTTCTGCGTTCGCTGGGAAACCGCGTTTCCATGCTCCCCTTTCTACTTGGCGAAAAGGACCGGCCGTAATTCATGCGCATTTTAATCACCAACGACGACGGCATTCATTCGCCGGGACTCGACGTCTGCGAAGAGATCGCGCGCGCATTGTCCGAAGACGTCTGGATCGTGGCGCCGGAACACGACCAGTCCGGCGTCGCCCATTCGCTGTCGCTTAACGATCCGCTTCGCCTGCGGCAGGTCGCCGAGCGGCGCTTTGCGGTGCGCGGCACGCCGACCGACTGCGTCATAATGGGCGCGCGCCATGTGCTCGACGGCAAGCAGATCGATCTCGTGCTTTCCGGCGTCAATCGCGGCCGCAATGTCGGCGAGGATGTGATCTATTCCGGGACGGTCGCGGGCGCCATGGAAGGCGCGTTGCTCGGCATTCCTTCGATTGCGCTGTCGCAATCCTATAAATCGAGCAGCGGCCGGCCGCCGTTTTGGGAGACGAGCCTGCGCTTTGCGCCGGACATCGTTCGCCGCGTGCTCGGCGGCAATGTGCGCCAGGGCATGCTCATCAACGTGAATTTTCCCGACTGCCGGCCCGAGGAGGTCAAGGGCGTCGCGGTGACGCCGTTGGGGCGCCGCCGCCAAGAGCGTCTGCATATCGACAAGCGCTTGGACGGCCGGGGCAACCCCTATTACTGGATCGCCTATTCGCGGCTGAACCCGTTCCAGGCGGAGCACGGTTCGGACATCGCGGTGCTTGACGAGCGCTGCATCGCGGTCACACCGCTTCGCATCGACATCACCGACGAACCGACGATGACGAAGCTTGCGGAGCTGTTCGGGAACAGGATTTAGGGCATGATCGGAAAAAGTGGAAACTGGTTTTCCGAAAAGATCATGCCCCGCCAAATACCTGGAGCCACAATCGATTCAGGTTGAAACGATTGCGTTCCTAGTTTCCGGCAATGGCGGTTTCGATTGCACGCGCCAGCGCGTCGGCCTGAAACGGTTTTTGCAAGGTCGGGATCGCGCGATAGGCTTCGGGAACGCCGCGCTGCCCGTAGCCGCTGGCGAATATAAACGGCACGCCGCGCTCGACCAGAATTTCAACCACTGGCGTCACCGGATGGCCGTTCAAATTGACGTCGAGGACGGCGACGTCGAAAGTTTCCTTTTTCGCCAGCGCGACGGCTTCGTCGATGCCGCCTGCCTCCGCCGCGACGGTGTGGCCTAGATCCGTCAGCATACCTTCGAGCAGCATGCGAATCATTGATTCATCCTCGACCACGAAGACGCGCTTGCCCGCAACAATCTTTCCCGCGTCGGTCATTGAGGACCCCGTGCTTGCGCCGAAACGCCCCACTTCGTCTTTGGTTCCATTTCAGGTCCATTTCAGGTCCACTTCAGGCCCGTGGCGGGCCCGAAGCGCCGCCGGCCTTCGATCATCCCCTTAAGGAATCCATCCGCTCGCCGCCGCACAATACAAGCGCCAATGCGGATGGTACAAAGCCGCGGCGACGGCGACAGGCGAGGCCACGGTGGGCGCACCCCAAGCAACCGACGACGTTGAACGGATGGAATTCCAGCTCGCGCTGCGCCGGCGGGGCATCAGCAATCAAGCGGTGCTGCGCGCGATGGAGGAGGTGCCCCGCGAAAATTTTGTCGGCTCGGATTTCGCGGCCAGCGCCTATGCCGACCAGGCGCTGCCGATCGCGTCCGGACAAACGATCAGCCAGCCCTTTGTGGTCGCCTATATGACCGAACAGCTCGAAATCGAGCCGCAGCATCGCGTCCTCGAAATCGGCACGGGGTCCGGCTACCAGGCGGCCGTTCTGTCGCGGTTGGCGCGCGAAGTACTTTCGATTGAGCGCTATCGAACGCTCGCCGATGCGGCACGCGCTCGGCTCAAGGCTCTGGGCTATGCCAATGTGATCGTGCGCCTCGGCGACGGCATGGCCGGCGCACCGGATTTGGCGCCGTTTGACCGCATCATGGTGACCGCTGCGGCCGAAGACATTCCCGCGGTCCTCGTCGCGCAGCTCGTCGAGGGAGGCAAGATGATCCTGCCGCTCGGCCCGCGCCACGAAGCGCAATACATTGTAAAGCTTAACAAGCAATCCGACGGTCAATTAACGCGGGAACAGCTCATTGCGGTGCGATTTGTGCCGCTGTTACCGGGACAAGCACGCGAATTGTAGCCGCAAAGACGCACAACCGAATATTTCGAAAAACCGCCCCGCACTTAAAGCCCTGTTTACCGCATCGTTGTTAATTCACTCATCCTTAGTGTTGCGTCCGAGTGAGTAACCATGCCCGCATCGCCTCGGTCGGCCATCTGGCCGCAACTTATTGCCATTTCGTTAATCGGGTTAGGGGTCGCAAGCTGTAGTGCGGACTCGGGCCGTTTCGACGACTGGTTCGGCTCATCGTCTGCGTCGCGCGATCAATCCGCTTCAGCCGCACAATCGGCGCCGGCAAGTCATGTCGAAAGCCAACCGCTGCCTCGGCTGGGTACGGCCGATCCCGGCAGCCGCGTCGCCGCTTATTCACCCGCCGAAGTCACCGGTTCGGTCGGCGCTGCGGCGGCGCCCCAGCCACACTGGACGTGGGAGGGCGGCACGGCCGTTACCATTCGTCCGGGCGAAACGCTGGACGTGGTTTCGCGCGAGCATGGCGTGCCGGTCGCCGCGATCATGCAAGCCAACAATATTAGGAATGCGTCGGACGTTTACGCCGGCGAGCGCCTCGTGATCCCGCGGTATCAATCGCCGGTCGCGGTCCCGCAAACGCATATCGCCTCAGCCAAGCCGGTTCCGGCGGCGCATGTCGGAGCGCCGCGCAGCGCGCTCGTCGCGCCGTCGGGCGTACACGTCGTCGCCGCAGGCGAGACGCTAAACAGCATCGCGAGGCTCTATCGCAAGCCGGTGATGATGATCGCCAAGGCGAATAAACTTCCGCTCGACGCGCGAGTGAGGGTCGGCGACCGCATCGTCATTCCCGAGATGAAGGAGGCGTCGCGCACGCCGCCGCCCGTTCCGCCGCGCGCCGAGCCGTCACCGACGCCGCCAACCGGCAGCCTCGCCATGGCGGAGCCATCGCATGGCGTGCGCATTGCCGAGCCTGTCCCCGAGACCTCCAGTCAGCAAGATTCGACAAAGACCGCAGAGCCAGCCGGTAACATGCCGAGCTTCCGCTGGCCCGTGCGCGGCCGGGTGATCGCCGCCTTCGGGCCGAAGCCCAACGGCTTGCAAAACGACGGCATCAATCTCGCGGTGCCCGAGGGCACGCCGATCAAAGCCGCCGAGGATGGCGTCGTCGCCTATGCCGGCAATGAGCTGAAGGGCTATGGCAATCTCGTACTGGTACGCCACGCCAACGGCTTCGTTACCGCTTACGCCAATGCCAGCGACATCCTGGTCAAGCGCGGCGAGACGGTCAAACGCGGGCAGGTGATTGCGCATTCCGGTCAGACCGGGAATGTCACCTCGCCGCAATTGCACTTCGAAATCCGCAAGGGTGCGACCCCGGTCGATCCGGCGCAATATTTGAACGGAGCGTAACGGCGCGACGGGGAAGCAGAGACGGACGGCCGCGCCGCCGTCTTCTATTCTTTCTCTGTCGTCGTCACGCCCAGCCGGCCCGCCAAATCCTGGACGTATTGCCAGGCCACGCGGCCGGAGCGCGCGCCGCGCGTCGTCGCCCATTCCAGCGCCTCGCGGTGCAGCTCCGTCCCATTGAACGGCACGCGGTAATGCGCGACATAGCCCTCGACCATGGCGAGGTATTCGTCCTGGCTGCAGCGATGAAAGCCGAGCCAAAGTCCGAAACGATCGGAGAGCGAAACCTTTTCTTCGACCGCTTCCCCCGGATTGATGGCGGTTGAACGTTCGTTCTCCATCATGTCGCGGGCGAGCAAGTGGCGCCGATTGGATGTGGCGTAAAAGATCACATTCTCGGGACGTCCTTCGATGCCGCCTTCGAGCATGGTCTTAAGCGATTTATACGACGTGTCTTCGGCGTCGAAGGAGAGGTCGTCGCAGAAGACAATGAAGCGCTGCGGCGCATTGCGCAAAATTGCCATGAGTTCCGGCAGCGACTCGATGTCCTCGCGATGAATTTCGATGAGCTTGAGCCCGGCCTTGGGGTGAGCGGCTCCGATCGCGGCATGGGCGGCTTTGACCAGCGAGGATTTCCCCATCCCCCGCGCGCCCCACAAAAGCGCATTGTTCGCCGGCAAACCCCGGGCAAAGCGCTCGGTGTTCTCGACCAAGAGATCGCGCACCCGGTCGATGCCTTTCAAGAGCGACATGCCCACGCGGTTGACGCGGCGAACGGCGGTGAGCCGCCGCCCCTCCGGGTGCCATACGAAGGCCTCGGCGGCGCCAAAATCCGGCGCGCCCGACACGGCTGGCGCCAACCGCTCCAGCGCGCCGGCGATCCGGGTGAGGAGCGCGGCATCGCCATCGCGTGAGGCGGCGCCTCTGCCGGCGCGAACGTCCTTTTTGGTCGGTCTCTTGATCGGGCGTGGAGGAGATTTGGCCATGTTTGCACCGGGTTGCGGCCATCCCTTAGCGGGGCAGGGGACTGGCGGCAAGCATAAGCCCCGGCGCTGCGCCAAAAGCGCGCCAAGGCCTCGGCAAAACCGGGCGCAACGTTGCAATTGGGCCAGTGGCGGCTATAGTCCGCGCCGATTTTGCGCGCAAAATCTGCCCTCGAACGCGGGCGGCGCGCTATTCCTGCGGCCTCGGAGGACCAATGTTCATTGCGCCCGCATTCGCCCAAAGCGGCCTGTTCGGCGGCGATTCCGCCGGCATGATTACCTCATTCATGCCGCTGATCTTAATCATCGTGATCATGTATTTTCTGATCTTGCGGCCGCAGCAGCAAAAGTTGAAAGCGCACCAAGCCATGATCAAGGCTCTACGGCGCGGCGACACGGTGGTCACCAATGGCGGTCTTGTCGGCAAGGTCACCAAAGTCGTCGATGACGATCAGATCGAGGTCGAAATTGCCGACGGCGTGCGCGTGCGGCAGATGCGTGCAATGGTGAGCGATGTGCGCGCCAAAGGCGAGCCGGTGAAGGACGACAGCGCAAGCTGACGAGGAAAATCGAAATCCATGTTGTTTTTCACGCGGTGGAAGGCGGCGGCAATCTTGCTCACGGCGCTTGTCGTGTGCCTTTTCGCCTTGCCGAATTTCTTCTCCGAGAGCGTAGTCAAAAATTGGCCGAGCTGGGCGCAACGTCACATCGTGCTCGGCCTCGACCTGCAAGGCGGCTCGCATCTCTTGCTGGAGGTCGATTCGGCTGCGGTGCGTAAGGAGCAGTTGCAATCGATCGACGACGACGTGCTGAGGGTTTTGCGGCAGGCGCGCATCCCATTCACCGGCCGCGCCGTTCGCGGTAACAGCGTCGAGGTGCACATCACCCGCGATACCGACATCGACAGCGCGCTCGGCAAGTTGCGCGAACTGTCCCAGCCGCTGTCCGGTTATCTCGGCACGACCGGGCAACGCAACATCGAGGTGAAAGACAGCGGCGGTACGATTACGCTCACCCCGACCGAGCCGGCGATCACCGAGCGGATTCGCCAGGCGGTCGATCAGTCGATTGAGATCATCCAACGCCGCGTCAATGAGCTCGGGCTGGTGGAGCCCACCATTCAGCGCGAAGGCGTGAACCGTATTCTCGTCCAGGTGCCCGGCCTACAGGATCCCTCGCGGCTTAAGCAGATCCTCGGCAAAACCGCAAAGCTCGATTTCAGGATGGTCGATCTTTCGATGTCGCCCGATCAGGCGGAGCAGGCCCACCCGACGGATTCGGAGGTTCTCGATGGCGAAACGCCGGGTCAGAAATATCTCATCGAGAAACGCGTGCTGGTATCCGGCGCCGATCTCGTCGACGCGCAACCGGGCTTCGATCCACGTAACAACGAACCGGTCGTCAATTTCCGCTTCAATTCGACGGGCGCGCGCAAATTCGCCGAGGCAACGCAGGCCAATGTCGGCAAGCCATTCGCCATCGTACTGGACAACAAGGTGATCTCGGCGCCGGTGATCCGCGAGCCGATCCTCGGCGGCTCGGGCCAGATTTCCGGAAACTTCTCCGTCCAATCCGCCAACGATCTTGCGATCCTGCTGCGCGCCGGCGCGCTGCCGGCGCCGTTGACGATCATCGAAGAACGCACCGTGGGTCCCGGCCTCGGCCAGGATTCGATCAATGCCGGCGAGCACGCGGCCTATGCCGGCGCGGCGCTGGTCATCATTTTCATGTTCGCGACCTACGGGCTGTTCGGCCTTTTCGCCAATATCGCGGTCGCGGTGAACGTCGCCATGATCTTTGGCGTCTTGTCTCTTCTCGGTGCGACGCTGACGCTTCCAGGCATTGCCGGCATCGTGCTTACGGTCGGTATTGCGGTGGATTCCAACGTGCTGATCTACGAGCGCATCCGCGAGGAAGTGCGCGCGGGCCGCAGCGCGATCAACGCCATCGATGCCGGGTTCTCGCGGGCGCTTGCGACCATCCTCGATTCCAACATCACCACGTTCATCGCGGCGGCGGTTCTGTTCTATATCGGCACCGGCCCGGTGCGCGGTTTTGCCGTGACGCTTGGCGTCGGCATCATCACCACTTTGTTCACTGCCTTTACGCTCACTCGCCTGATCGTCGCTTACTGGGTGCGCCTATGGCGGCCACGCGTTGTGCCGATATGAGCTTGTTCGCGCAGCGGGGATTGCATTTCCGGTAAAGATCATGCTCAGAGAAAAAAACGTGATTTTAAGGTAGCGCCGTGCGTCTTCTTCGCATCGTTCCGGACGATACCAAATTCGACTTCATGCGCTTCCGGCGCATCAGCTTTCCCGTGTCGGCGATGCTGTCGATCGCGGCCATCGTGCTGTATTTCTTCCATGGGCTAAATTTCGGCATCGACTTTATCGGCGGCACGCTGATCGAGGTGCAGACCAAAGCGAGCCCAGCCGATCTCGCCAAGATGCGCGCCACGATCGGCTCGCTCAAGCTGGGCGACTTCCAGCTCCAGCAATTCGGCGCGCCCGACGACGTGCTGATCCGTATATCCGAACAGCCCGGCGGCGACGAGGCGCAACAGGCCGCGGTGCAGAAAGTCCGCGACGCACTCGGCGACGACGTGACTTACCGGCGCGTCGAGGTCGTCGGACCGAGCGTGTCCACCGAGCTTCTGGCCTACGGCACGATCGGCCTGGTCTTGGCCATCGTCGCGATCCTGATCTATCTCTGGTTTCGTTTCGAATGGCAGTTTGCGCTCGGCGCCATGATCGCCAACGTGCACGATCTCGTGCTCACCGTCGGTTTCATGTCGCTCACGCATATTGATTTCGATCTCACCAGCATCGCCGCGCTACTCACGATTCTCGGCTATTCGCTGAACGACACAGTAGTGATTTACGATCGCATTCGCGAAATGTTACGCCGTTATAAACGTATGTCGATGCCGGAACTGCTGAATGCTTCGGTCAACGCCACCCTGTCGCGATCGATCGTCACCCATGTGACCGTCGCGATGTCGCTTCTGGCCTTGCTCTTGTTCGGCGGCCAGGCGATCCACAGCTTTACCGCAACGATGATGTTCGGCGTTGTGCTCGTCGGTACTTACACTTCGGTCTTCATCGCATCGCCGATCTTGATCTATCTCGGGGTCGGCGCCGGACGGATTGGAGGCGCCGAGGAGCCCGAGGCGCCGCCGACGGCTCCCGCGGCGGCGGTTCCGTCGCGGCCGGCTGCGCCGCCGCAGCGGGCGAGAGCGCGCCGCTAGTGAGCGACCCCCATCTGCCTCGTCAGGCGCTGATCGATGCGCATGGCGGTGGGGGCTTCCGTTTCGCCGGCATGTCGCATCGCGGTTCGCTACTTTGTCTGCCGGACGGCGTCTGGCCTTGGGCCGTCGCTTCGCCCGACGAGGTGACCGATGAACGGCTGGCGCTCGTTTTTGCCCGGGCCGCGGATCTGGATTTTTTCATCTTCGGCACTGGTGAGGCGCCATGGATCATGCCGGCGCCCCTGCAGGCGAAATTTCACGACGCCCACGTCGCGGTCGATACGATGACGACCGGACCCGCCGTGCGAACCTATAACGTGATGCTGATGGAAAGCCGCCGCGTCGGCGCCGGCCTGATCGCCATCGAATAGTGTTAAATTCGCATCATGCAAGACGCGTTTTCCTACTGCGCGGAGCTTGTTCGCACAAACGACCGGGATCGCTTTCTCGCGACGCTGTTCGCACCCGCCGGGCATCGGCACGCGCTCTACGCCCTCTACGCATTCAACATTGAAATAGCGCGCGTCGCCGATCTCGCCCGCGAAGCGATGCCCGGCGAGATCCGCCTGCAGTGGTGGCGCGAAGTCCTGCATGGGGAGCGCGGCGGAGAAGCAAGCGCGAGCCCGGTGGCGGCAGCGCTTCTGAAGACGCTGGAGCGTCATCGGCTCGCGACCGACGATTTGGCGGCGCTGATCGAGGCGCACCGCTTCGATCTCTACAACGAGCCGATGGCAACGGTCGCCGACCTTGAGAACTACGCGGCGAGAACGTCGTCGGCGCTCATCGCCATGGCCACGCAAATCCTCGGCGCCGATGCTGCCGCCGCGGCGCGGCCCGGCGGAATAGCCTACGGCATGGCGCGTGCTCTGGAGGCGCTGCCGCGCCATGCCGCCCAGCGCAAACTCTATCTGCCCGTCGAACTGCTCGCGCGCCACGGCATAGACCCCGACGAGGTTTTCTCCGGGCGTCCGTCGCCGCGCCTTAATGCGGCCGCCGCCGAACTGCGTGGTCTCGCGCGCGGCCATCTCGATGCGACAGCGGCGGCGTTGCGAACGTTATCCCGCGACGCGTGGCCGGCATTCCTTCCGCTTGCACCGGTGCGGCCGATGCTCGATCGCTCCGAACGCCGCGATGCCTTTGCTCCCGCCGCGCTTTCGCCCTGGCGGCGTCAATGGCTGATTTGGCGCGCCTCGCGAAACTCGGCTCGTATCGCGAATTAACGCGATCAAAACGCCAAGCGGTCGCCCAGGTTGCGCCGCTCGGAAACGATGCGGGAAACGATCGCCCGTTCGGCGTCCGTCCGTATCAGGGGGTCGATCAGATCGATCTGATTCATGGCCACGAGTTCGAGAATCTCGCTGCGGATCTTGCCGTCGTCATTTCGCGGCAAGGCCTCCACGACCTGCAAGTGTTCGGGCTTTGCGTCGCCGAGAAACGCGAGAAGCTCGGACTCCTTCGCACTCGCCTCCACGAAAGCATAAAGGCCCGTGCCCCTGCGGCGGTCGGGGAAGGCGACGATCGCGGCATCGCGCACCAGCGGATGGCTCCGCAGCCGCTCGGCGATAATCGGCGCCTGTTGCACGAAGCGGATGCCGCGGCCCTCGTGGTCGGTGAAATTCAAGCCGTGCGTAATCGCATAGTACAGCTGCTTGCCGGTCGCCATCCAGACTCGGGTGATGAGGGTCTTGCGCGCCAGTACGCGCTGTTCGGCGGGCGTTAGCGCGTCAGGTGCGTAACGGCGCTTATGTTTGAGCAAATGGCGCAGATCTTCGTAACGCGCAAGCCGGAACAGCGCGCTGCTGCGGCGAAAACGCGCTGCAAGTTGAAAATCCGTGAGATAAGCGCGCCCGCGCGCGTAAAGCCAGTTCTGTTCCTTGTTGAGATCGTTATGCGCAATGCCGGCGCGATGAAGCTTCCGCAGTGCGGCTTTAGCCGAGCGGAAATAGGCCGTGTCGCCGTAAGGCTTGGCGATGTGCAACGGCACGCCTTCGATCCAGCCGCGGACGAGGCATTGCCGGCCGGCAAACAACAGCGGCGGCGCGATATCGAGCACGCCAGCGACGGCAAGCGCACGGCATTCACGGCGGAACAGCTCTTTCGCCAGCGGCCGGATCCACCACGGCACGGCGTCGAGACGCCGCAGCACGGCATCGACATCGCCGTTGTCGGTACGGAAGCGTCCGCGCTCGATCGTGGAAAAGACGTCGCGCTTGAGCACCGTGTCCGGCCGCCAGCGACCTTCAAGTTCCGCCGGACTATCGGTCATGCCGATTTGCGGCACGGCCGTTCTATTCCGCCGCGACGGGCACGGCGCCGGCAAGCCAGGCTTCGAGCTCCCGTAACGCCCGGGCGCAAAGCGCGCGTTTCTTGGCGGCCGTTTTTGCCGCGCCGCGCAGCCGGTTGCCCGGGTCGTCTGTGGTTCGCGGGCGCGAAAGCGGCGGAAACAATCCGAAATTGACGTTCATGGGTTGAAACGAGCGCGGACCGGAATCGATCGTCTCGATATGACCGCCGATGATATGTCCGAGCAGCGCGCCATGCGCCGTGGTCGGCGGCGGCGGGACCGCTATTTCGCCGAGCCTTTCGGCAGCGGCAAAGCGGCCGGCGATGAGCCCAATCGCCGCCGATTCGACATAACCCTCGCAGCCGGTGATCTGCCCGGCAAAGCGCAGCCGCGGCGCGCTCTTCAATCGGAGCATGGGGTCGAGCAGCTTGGGCGAATTGAGAAACGTGTTGCGATGCAGGCCGCCAAGCCGGGCGAATTCGGCCTTCGCCAGCCCTGGAATGGTTCGAAAGATGCGCGTTTGCTCGGCGTGTTTCAATTTGGTCTGAAAACCCACCATGTTGAACAGCGTGCCGAGCCGGTTGTCCTGGCGAAGCTGAACCACGGCGTAAGGCTTGACCTCCGGCTGGCGCGGGTTTGTCAGGCCGAACGGCTTCATCGGTCCGTGACGCAGCGTTTCACGCCCGCGCTCCGCCATCACTTCGATCGGCAGGCAACCGTCGAAATAGGGAGTCGCGGTTTCGAAGTCGCGAAAGGCGGTCTTTTCGCCAGCCAACAGCGCATCGACGAAAGTCTCATAGTCGTCGCGGCTGAGCGGACAATTGACATAGTCGGCGCCGGAACCGGCCGGACCCGTCTTGTCGTAGCGCGATTGAAACCAGGCGATACCGAAATCGATCGAGTCGCGATGAACGATAGGCGCGATGGCGTCGAAGAAAGACAGCGCTTCTTCGCCGGTCAGCATGCGGATCGCATCGGCCAAGCTCGGTGAGGTCAAGGGACCGGTGGCGACGATGACGCTGTCCCAGTCCGCAGGCGGCACGACGATTTCTTCGCGCCTGATGTCGACGAGCGGCTCAGTCTCGATCGCGGCGGTAACCGCGCCGGCAAATCCGTCGCGATCGACCGCAAGCGCGCTTCCCGCCGGCAACTTATGCGCATCCGCCGCGCGCATGACCAAAGAATCGAGCCGGCGCATCTCCGCGTGCAGGAGGCCGATGGCGCTGCCCTCCGCATCGTCGGAGCGGAACGAGTTCGAGCAGACGAGCTCCGCGAGCTGCGCGGTTTTGTGGGCGGCGGTCGCGTGAGACGGACGCATCTCGTGCAACACCGCGGGTACGCCGTGGCGCGCCAATTGCCAGGCGGCCTCGCAGCCGGAGAGGCCACCACCGATCACATGGACTGGCCGCAATCTCTTCGTCACACCCGGTAAATTAGGCCGCTCGCCGCAATACGACAACATGCGGGACGAACTTGTAGGGGTGCGGTGTTAGTTAAAGCGACTGCGGCGGGGGAACCTTTGCATGCTTGATGTGATGAGGTCCACGGCTCCCCGAAGGACCTTGGCGGCAAGTTTTGACGTCGAAATTCTGTCGCTCGCGACCGCCAATCCTGCCTTCCGGTTGCCACAATCCGAGGCCGCCGCTCGCTCCAGAGAGCTTTTTCCACACCTTAGGAAGCTGTGGCCGCTCTACGACAATACGGGTATCGATCACAGGTACAATTGCGAGCCGATAGAGTGGTATCTGCAACCGCGTAGCTGGGAAGAGCGCACCGCATCGTTCCGCCGGCACGCGATCGATCTATTGGAGCAAATCACGCTCAAGACGACGGAGGCGGCCGGCGTCGAACTCGACGCGATCGACATGATCGTGACCAATACGGTCACGGGCCTCGCGATCCCGAGCCTCGACGCGATGCTGTTCAACCGGCTGAAACTGTCGCCCACCGTCGAAAGATTGCCGATGTTCGGGCTGGGTTGCGGCGCCGGCGTTGCCGGGCTTGCGCGCGCCGCGCGGCTTGCGCATGCGACCGATGGCGCGCATGTGCTGTTCTTGACGGTCGATCTGTGCAGTCTCTGCCTGCGCGTGAACGACCCGAGCCCGGCCATGTTCGTCTCCACGGCGCTGTTTGGCGACGGCGCCGTGGGGCTGCTATTGCGCAATACGAGGAAGGGCTCGCGCGCCGGTCCGCGCATTCTCGCCAGCGGCGAATGGTGTTGGCGCGACACCGAGCACATCATGGGATGGGACATAAAAGAGGACGGTTTCGGCATCGTATTAAGTCCGGAATTGCCGTCGTTGATGAAAAACGCGCTGGCGCCGGCGCTGCACGATTTTCTCGGTCGCAACGGATTTTCACTGTCGGACTTCAATGGGTTTCTATTCCATCCGGGCGGCCGCAAATTGCTTGAGACGATGGAAGACGTGCTGCGGCTTTCGCGCGATCAACTCAAGTATTGCTGGGAGGTGCTGCGCCGCTTCGGCAATATGTCGTCGGCGACGGTGCTTTTCGTGCTCGAACAGGCGCTCAAGGCGGGAGCGCGGGGTCCGCATTTGCTGGCGGCGTTCGGTCCGGGCTTCTCCGCCTATTTCGCCGTAGCCGAGTTGTGATGACATTCGGCTGGGGGGCGGCTCTGCTTGCGTTCCTCACCGCGCAACGCGTCGTGGAGCTTTGGTGGGCCAGACAAAACGAACGGCGTCTGTTTGCCGCCGGCGGCGTCGAATTCGGCCGATCGCACCTCATCCTGATCGTGCTGCTCCACGCCGCCTGGATGGCCGGCCTGTGGATGCTCGCTTACGACCGTTCGATCGATCCATTCTTCCTGGTCGTGGTCGTCGTGCTGCAAATCGCGCGATTTTTGGTCTTGGTTACGCTTGGCCGGCGCTGGACGATCCGCATCATCGCCGTTCCCGGCGAGAAGTTGATTGCGCGCGGCCCTTATCGGTTCCTGCGCCACCCCAACTACGCAGTGGTTGCCGGCGAGATCGCCGCCGTTCCCTTGGCGCTTGGTCTACCGATTTACGCATTGGTGTTCTCCATTATCAATGCCGCCGTGCTCGCGATCCGCATTCCCGAGGAGAACGCCGCCCTGGCGGCGGCAGCGCCCGATCGCAGCCGATACGTCGTAGGATAGTCCTTATCACGGCCCGACCATAGTTGGCTGACCAACCGGGCTCTGCTATAGCCGCCGTCAGCCGTTTACGACTGACCGCGAGGCTTGCCTTGTCCGTCGACACCGAGACCGTCCGCCGCGTTGCGCATCTGGCGCGGATCGCCGTCGCCGAAGGCGAGGTGGAAAGCCTTCGCGGCGAACTCAATGCCATCCTGGCTTTCGTCGAGCAGCTTGCGGAGGTCAATGTAGAGGGCGTCGAGCCAATGACCTCGGTCACGCCGATGAAGATGAAAATGCGCGAGGACAAAGTGACCGATGGCGGCATCCCCGATGCCGTCATCGCCAACGCGCCCGCGCACGAACATCACTTCTTCCTCGTTCCGAAAGTGGTGGAGTAGAGCCGATGTGCTGGGCCTGCGAACAAGACGCAATCTGGCTCGCCTACCTGGAAAGCCAGGGTCTTTTGGAGTCCGATGATCCGGCGGCCGTCGCGGCGCTGTTTGAAGCGTTTCCCGTGCAGCCGGTACCGGTGCAGGCTGAAACGGCCAAAGCGAAAGACAAGACGTCCCCGGCGGTCGAACGAAATCCGTTTTCCTGCGACGATCCTAAAGCTTAATGATCGAGCTCACCTCGCTCTCGCTTGTGCATGCGCGTGATGCGCTGCGCAAGAAAGAATTTTCCGCGATGGAAGTGGCCGAAGCGCATATCGCCTCGATGGAAAAGGCGCGCGGGCTCAATGCGTTCGTGTTGGAGACGCCGGAGCGCGCTCGCGCCATGGCGCGCGCATCCGACGATCGGCTTGCGAAAGGCGAGGGCGGTCCGCTGGAGGGGATGCCGCTTGCAGTCAAGGATTTGTTCTCCACCGCCGGCGTGCGCACCACGGCGTGTTCGCACATCCTCGATCATTTCGTGCCGACTTATGAATCGACGGTCACGGCAAATCTCTGGCGCGACGGCGCGGTGCTTCTGGGCAAGACCAATGCCGACGAATTTGCCATGGGTTCGTCGAACGAAACCTCGTATTACGGCCCGGTCGTATCGCCGTGGCGGCGGCGCGGTTCGCAGGTAAAACTGGTGCCGGGAGGATCGTCGGGAGGTTCGGCGGCGGCGGTGGCGGCGCGTGTCGGCGTCGGCGCGACCGGAACCGACACCGGCGGATCGATCCGCCAGCCGGCGGCTTTTTGCGGCGTCGTGGGATTGAAGCCGACCTATGGTCGATGCTCACGCTGGGGCATCGTCGCATTTGCCTCCTCGCTCGACCAGGCCGGACCGTTCGGGCGCACGGTTCACGATTGCGCAATTCTGTTGCGTTCGATGGCGGGTCACGATCCGAACGACGCGACTTGCGCCGACATTGCCGTGCCCGACTACGAGCGGGCGCTCGGCCGTTCCGTCAAGGGCATGCGCATCGGCATTCCGAAGGAATATCGGATGCCCGGCATGGCGGCGGAAATCGATGCGCTGTGGCGTGTCGGCGGCGCGTGGCTCAAGGACGCCGGAGCCGAGCTGGTCGACATTTCGTTGCCGATGACCAGATATGCATTGCCCGCGTATTATATCGTCGCGCCCGCCGAAGCATCGTCCAATCTTGCGCGCTATGACGGCGTGCGCTACGGCTTGCGGGTTTCCGGGCGCGACGTCATAGAAATGTACGAACAAACCCGCGCCGCGGGATTCGGCAAAGAAGTGCGGCGGCGCATCATGATCGGCACCTACGTACTCTCCGCGGGCTACTACGACGCTTATTATTTGCGGGCGCAAAAAGTGCGCACGCTGATTAAGCGCGATTTCGAAAAATGCTTTGCCGACGGAATCGATGCGATCTTGACGCCGACGACCCCGTCGGCGGCATTTGCCGTCGGCGAAAGGGGGCGCGCCAGCCCTGTCGAGATGTATCTCAATGACGTGTTCACGGTGACGGTCAACATGGGCGGGTTACCGGCCATTTCGGTGCCCGCCGGCCTCGACAGTCAGGGACTGCCACTGGGGCTGCAACTGATCGGCCAACCCTTCGCCGAAGAAACGCTCTTTGCGCTCGGCGCCGCGATCGAGCGGGCCGCCGGATCGTTCGTTCCGGAGAAGTGGTGGTAGATAGCGTTTGTTGCGGCGGTCGCGCGTGGAGCGAAGGCGACATGACACCGGACAATTTCAAGAGGTCGCTTGCCGCGAAAGCGCCGCCCCCGGGACTTTCGGCGGCGCTGCGGGCGTTGTGGTGGTCCGCTAACGGCAATTGGGACAAAGCACATCGGATCGTCATGGACGAGCGCGGCCGCGATTGCGCCTGGGCGCACGCCTATCTTCACCGCGTCGAAGGCGATCTGGAGAACGCCGCCTATTGGTATCGCCAGGCGCGCCGCAAGCCGGCAACTCAGGAACTTGCCGCGGAATGGATTGAGATTGTCGCGTCGCTGCTGGAGACACAGCGCTCCTAGGGCATGATCCGAAAAACCGGTTTCGCGGCAGCGCGCCCATGTCGTACAGCATAGTTGCGTCCGGAAGGATATCGCAACCGAGCTCGGTAGACTTCGCCCGCCGCGTGGGCTAATCGAAGATCGAGCGTTCTTTGCATCGAATTCCGTGACAGGCTTCCAGCGATGAAAACCTTCCTGCTGCGTTTGTTCACGTGGTGGAACAGCCAGACTTTCGGAACGCAGTTGTGGACTTGGCTCTATGGCGAGTTCGTCGGCGAGGACGAGTTCGGCAACCGTTATTATCGGACCAGGAAAGGCAAAATCGATCCGACGCTCGGTTTCGACCGCCGCTGGGTGATCTACCGGGGCATTGCCGAAGCGTCATGCGTGCCGCCGAGTTGGCATGGCTGGTTGCATCACATCGTCGACGTGCCGCCGACCGAGCTGAGCGCGAGGTCCTATCGCTGGGAAAAGCCGCACCAGCCCAATTTGACCGGCACGCCGGCCGCGAACCGGCCGGCCGGCTCGACGCTTGCGCGGGGCCGCAGGCCTATGGCAACGGGTGACTACAAGGCGTGGAATCCCGACAATCATTGATCCGGCGTTGGCCCGATCGGTTCGCGCGCAAAAAATGGAGTCGAATTCGGCTGCTGATATCGAGCGGCTTGATACGGATCTGGCGAACCCTGTTTTCGCCGCATTCGGCATGTTAACGGGAGCAAGGACCAAGGCGCGCCACTAATTGCACACGGGCTGCATTCAACAATCATGGTACGAATTGCCGCACTCGTTGTCGTAGTCGGCGGAATATTTGCCGCAGGCTCGGCCGCGGCCCAATTCGGCAACCCTTTCGGAGAACCGCCGCCGCGTCCGCCGGCCGACGTGCCGAACGGCCCATTCCCGCCTCAGCCGCCGCCGGCCCAATATCCCGGGCAATATCCGGCGCCCCAGCAACCGGGGCAGTATCCGTCACCTCAGCAATATCCGCCTGCGCAGCCGTACTCGCCGCCGCAAAGCGCGGCTCGTTCGCCGAGCGGCATCCAGGCTCAGCCTTTGCCGCCGCCGCCCGGTGCAACGCAGGCGCCGCCGCAAAATCCGCAAGGTGCGCCGCGCGTCGCGCCCGCTCCGCCTGCCCAGCCGCCGTCGCCGCAACCGGCTGACGCCACTCCGCAGGAGGAGGACACCGTCGTTACGGAAACGCCCACAAAAAAAATCGAGAACAACCGCGCCGTTTTCGCCGGTCTCGACAAGATCACCGGGCGGACCATCAGCTTTGACGCGGCGATCGGCGAAACCGCGAGTTTCGGCGCCCTACGGGTTACCGCGCGCGCGTGCTACACTCGCCCGCCAACCGAGGCGACGAATACGGACGCCTTCGTCGAAGTCGACGAGATTACGCTTCAGGGCGAGATCAAGCGCATCTTCACCGGCTGGATGTTTGCATCGAGTCCGGGCCTGCACGCCGTCGAGCATCCGATCTACGATGTTTGGCTGACTAATTGCGCACAGCCGATGGGAGGCTCGGTCGCGCAATCCGCGCCGCCCGCTCCGCCGGCTGCCAATCCGCAGACCGCTCCCGGCCGTAAGCCCGCCTCGCCGCGTGCGCCGGTCGTGCCGCCGTCGAATGCGCCGGCGCCGGTCACCGACGACTAGACCACAATCGTTTCAAAGTTGAAATCGATTGCGGTCTAGGTATTTGATGAGGTGGATCTTTTCGGAAAACCGGTTTCCGCTTTTCCGGATCATGTCCTAGGCGCGATCATCTTTACGCAAGCGCTGCAATATCGCTTCGCCCGAGATCGGGCGATCGAGCGCAAGCGCGCCAAAGTCGCCCTCGCCGACGAGGGCGGCGTCGAGTAATTTGTGATAAATCGAGCGCGATACTTCGATCGCTCCGAATGTCCGCAAATGTTCGGTTACAAATTGCGTATCGAGCAAGCGGTAATGGCCGGCTCTGAGCCGCGCGACCAGATGCACGAGAGCGACCTTTGAAGCGTCGCGGGCACGGTGAAACATACTCTCGCCGAAGAATGCCCGGCCGAGACTTACTCCATAGAGACCGCCGACCAATTCGTCGCCGTCGTAAGCCTCCACGGTATGGCAGTCGCCGCGCTCGAAGAGCTTGCGATAAAGGTTGCAGATGCGGCGGTTGATCCAAGTGCGCGTGCGTCCCGGTTTCGGCTGAGCGCAACCGTCGATGACCGCGTCGAAATCCCGGTCGACGAAGACGGTGAATCGATCCGAGCGAACCGTGCGTGCGAGGCGTTCCGGCAAATGAAAGCGATCGAGCGGAATAATCCCCCGGCGTTCTGGTTCGATCCAATAGAGCGCCGGGTCGTCGGCGCTTTCCGCCATGGGGAAAATGCCGCACGAATAGGCCTTCAGCAGCACCTCGGGCGTGATATCGATCAGTGCGGACTCGCGGCTCGCCATGGGAATCGTTTAACCGGCTCACGGCTTTCCATTCAAGAGGCGGCATTTGCTCCCGAAGGAGAAGTTTCAGCCCGCCGCCATATTTTCCGTTTCCTGCAAGGGCTACTTTGGAACCGGTGCCGGCCGCCCGCTGCAATAGAGGGCGCGCGTGCGCTCATCATTCCCGGCGCGCTATTCGCTTAACCCGCTGCGGGCGAGGAATTCCTCGAGCCAGTGAATGTGATATTGGCCGTCGATGATGTCCTTTTCCCGCGCCAGCGCGCGAAACAAAGGAAGCGTCGTTTCGACGCCATCAACGACGAATTCGTCAAGCGCGCGATTCAGTCGCATCAAACATTCGCTGCGGGTCTTGCCGTGGACGATGAGCTTCCCGACCAGCGAGTCATAATAGGGGGGGATCGTATAGCCGTGATAGACGGCGGAATCGACGCGCACGCCTAAGCCGCCGGGCGGGTGATAATGCACGATCCTCCCCGGCGACGGCCGGAACGAGACCGGATTCTCGGCATTGATGCGGCACTCGATCGCGTGACCGTGAAATTTGACCTGATTCTGCGTCAATTGCAGATCGCCGCCGGCGGCTACGCGGATTTGCTCGAGTATCAAATCGATGTCGGTGATCATTTCGG
>Ga0187778_10000631_pt1 | contig 24935 bp, 23 predicted proteins | sample 1015_Q2_SP5_20_M_FD_132418 | JGI IMG/M metagenome (GOLD analysis project Ga0187778, IMG submission 132418) | Tropical peat soil microbial communities from peatlands in Department of Meta, Colombia - 1015_Q2_SP5_20_MG | ecosystem: Environmental > Terrestrial > Soil > Wetlands > Peat | place... | reverse complement strand
GCCACCGCCACCGCCACCGCCGCCGCCGGCTCCGGCGCCCAGCGCTTGGTTGTTGCGTGTTACAGTCTGATTGAGCGCTCTGTTGAAGTAATCCATCGGCAGCGCCGTGCTTTGGCCTAGATCCCAATCATCCTTGCTAGTGTCGCCAAGCGTGACCCGCGTCACGCAGTCGGGCGTGCAACTATAGGTTTGCCGGGTGGCGCCCCGATAAACGACGACGATCGGCCCACTTGGTCCTCTCACCTCAACGACCTTTTCCATCACCACCACGCCGCTGTGGTCCATCGCGATGACATTGGTTGCGCCGTAGCCCTTCCCCGTAATGACCGCGAGACCGCCGGGTTGAATTGAAAGGTCGGCGATGAGCGGATTGCCGATGACGATGGTAGTGGCTCGTTCCGGAAGCTTGAGAACAACGGCCTGATCAAGCCTGACCGCGATCGGCTCCTCGGCAATCGCAGATGCGGTAGAGACTGCTAGGACAAGCAATGCCCCGAGCCAATGCCACGCGCTGTGAGTTATTCGGCTCGCCACCATCAATACTCTCCAAACCCTCGGTAGACCTAGAGGACTAAGGTTTGCACCAGCCAATACAATTGACTGCAAATTGATGAATGAAGTGCAAATTGCTGACTTTGGCGCGACAGTCAGAGCCGTGATGGTGACGTTTGCTTAACGATTTTGCGGAAAATGCCGCGTTGCGGTGGAGCGGCTTTCCGCAGTACTGACTGCGTGAACGCGCACGAGCTGAACCTGTAAGCCAGCCGGAAATTCGCGCTCGGCAACGCCATAGCCGTCGGGACGCTCATCGGCCGGCATGTAGAACGTGCCGAACAGCACAACCAAGATCGGGAATGTCGCCGCAAGATTCTTCTTATTGCCGCGATCCGCGGCGGTGTGGTGCCAGCGATGGAAGACCGGGCCGGCAATCACATATTTGAATGGCCAAGCGTCCAATCGAGATTGGCGTGGACGAAGGCCGAAGTGCGCAATCGTAAACGGCCCGAGCACGACGAGTACGTTGGGCGAGATGCCCATCAAGACCATGACCACATCGGCGGTTACGCTGCCGAGGAACCAAGTTGATCGGGTGAAAGCGCGCCGCAGAGATCGATTCCAGCTCCTGGGACGAATGGTGGATCGCGTGATAGCGCCACATGCGTTGGCCGTGGAGCAAGCGGTGCGTCCCATAAAGGATAATGTCCTCGCCGACGAGAAAGATACCCATTTGCACGAACAGCGGCGGCGGTGAGCGGTCTGTGGCCGTTGTCGTAGAAGGCGACTAAGGCCCGCCGTGGTTATTCCGAACCAAAGCGCGGCGCTGACGATCAGCATGGCAATGCGCAAGTAGCGGGTGATGACTGGGACGAGAAACCAGTAGCACGGGTCGGTGACGAAATCGCGCTTGCGCCACCAAGGCCGTCCAGGATTTCAGGACCAGAACCACGTAAGGATTGCGAGGGCTGCCGCCAATCCCAGCGACATCGGGATATTCTTTGTAAGAGTCTCGCCGACGCCGACGAGGAAAGCGAGCAATTCACTGGATCATGTTGCAGCCGTGCTGTGGTGAGATGCGTTAGAGTGTACGCGGTTCTGCTATCGAGCGTGCGCATAACAAAGGCGGTGAATGAGCGACAATCGATCATTAGTGAGGTGCCTGAACCGATTCCGTCGCGACAGATTTGTACGCGGCTACCGCGAACAAAGCTTCTAGCTCGCCCGAGCAACGCGCTTTTAACTATATTGCAAAGAGCGATTACTCGGGGATTTGCTTAATTCTCTTGAAATTTCTGGTCGATACCGTGCCGTTCGATCTAAACGGTTTGCAAACCGTTGGATTGCGACGTTTGAATTTAAGGAGCCAACACAGATGAAGTACCTTTTCTCACGTTTCGTTAAGGACGCGTCGGGCGCAACCTCGGTTGAGTATGGCCTCATCGCCGCGGGCATCTCAGTTGCAATCATCTCCGTTCTCCAAGGTCTCGGCAAAAACTTGAATGTGGTCTTCACCGCCATTTCCAGCTGGTTTAACTGAAGTGCGCACTTCTACAATGCTTTTTCATTTTTGGCGGCAATTGCGCGATTTTCAGTAACGCGCTCTCAACCCGCGTTGCGTAATCCGACAAGCAAAAGCATCGAACCGCGCCATGTTGAGCGAGATAATCAGACTGACACTTTTTCCCGCGATGATGGCGTTCGCCGCCTCGAGCGACTTATTGACGATGACAATCGCCAATCGAGTTTCGCTCATTTTGATCGGGGGCTTCGTTCTTCTGGCTGCACTTGGCGGCATGACCGGGGCCGATCTGTTGTCGCATTTCGGCGCGGCGGCTACGGTACTTGCCGCGGGATTCCTCTGCTTCACTTTCGGCTGGATCGGCGGCGGTGACGCCAAGCTGGCGGCAGCTTCAGCGCTGTGGCTGGGGTTCGGTCATCTGTTTGATTATCTCATCTATGCCTCGATTTTAGGCGGCGCGCTGACGCTGCTGATCGTGAAATTTCGTACTTGGCCATTGCCGCAAATTTTGGTTGGACGGGAATGGGCGGAGCGGTTGCATCGGGACGGGTGCGGTATTCCCTATGGGATCGCGCTCGCTGCTGCGGCGCTCATCGTCTATCCGCAGACCGAATGGATGACGCTTCCCGGCCTCTAACTGGCGGCCCGCGATTTATCAGCAAAAGGTTAACGCGATTTGGATACGTCTCGTTAACCATGCCTTGACGATTAGGTGGTGAAATCCATTCACCTCTAACGGCGAGCTTTTTAGCTGGCGTCTCATGGGAAGCGAAGTGTGATGAAAGCCGCGCGTCTTGTCGTACTCGGTGTCGCGATCGCCGCCGGCGGCGGCGCAGCCTATTTGGCTGCGGGTAGCAAAGAGGCGCCCCCTCCGGCACCGACCGTGACGCTGGAAACCATCGAAATCCTGGTCGCGAAGACGGATCTTTCGCGCGGCCAAGTGATCGAAGGCCAAGATATTGGCTGGCAAATGTGGCCGACGGACGCTGCCAATCCAGGCTTCATCAGGAAATCGGCCGAGCCGGATGCGCTCGCCAAATACAACGGTGCGATCGTACGCGTTGCGATGCTGGCCGGCGATCCAATTCGCAGTCCCTATGTTGTCCCGGCCAAAGGGTCCGGTTTCCTGGCGGCCGTCCTGGCAAAAGGCATGCGCGCGGCCGCGGTCGACATTTCACCCGAATCGGACGCCGGCGGCTTCGTTCTCCCCGACGACCGTGTGGACGTCATGCTGACGCGGCGGGACAAAGCCGCCGAGAAAGCAACGGGGGTGGAGAAATACACCACCACCACGGTCCTGCGAAATATTCGCGTGCTGGCTGTCGATCAGACAGTCGATCAGAAAAACGGGGTAAAAACCGCGATTGGCAAGACCGCGACGCTCGAATTGACTCAGTCGCAAGCCGAGACGCTCGCGCTGTCGCGTCAGGTCGGCACGATTTCTCTAGCGCTGCGCAGTCTGCTCGATTCCCAAGCAACCAATGACGACGACGATAGCGGCGAGCACGCCAGCATCAATACAGTGCGTTTCGGCGTGAGCACCCTTGGAGTCGACCATTGAGCGCACGGAGGAAGCAGATCATGACAGCACGGACATCGACCCGCGTTGCCGGTTTCGCGGCGCTGATCGCCGTGTCGTTCATCGCTCCACGCGCCAGCGCGGGAAATCTCGCTTACAGCGGGCCGCCGGCGCAGGCCATGCACATCGTGGCCAGCGATGCCGCTTCGCAATCGATCGCGCTCGGCATGGGTAAGTCGGTTGTCGTCGACCTGCCGCGCGACATCAAGGACGTGCTGGTCTCCGATCCGAAAATCGCCAATGCGGTCGTGCGGTCGTCCCGCCGCGCGTATATTATCGGCGCCGGCGTCGGTCAAACGAACGTGTATTTCTTTGATGCCGAGGGCAGGCAGATCGGCGGCTTCGATATCGCGGTCAAGCGCGATCTCAACGGCATCCGTGAGGCGATCCGGCAAGTGCTGCCGGACGCCGATATCGTGGTTGAGGGTATTGGCGACGGGATCGTTCTATCAGGATCGGTCTCAAGCCCGCTCGAGGCGCAGCAAGCCTATGACATCGCCGGAGGGCTGCTCGGCCCCGGCAGCAAAGACACGCCTGCGGGCAAAATCGTCAACGCCATCGTCGTGCGCGGCCGTGATCAGATCATGCTCAAAGTGGTCGTCGCCGAAGTCGAGCGTGACGTGATCAAACAACTCGGCATCAACCTGTCCGGGTCGCTCGGCTACGGCACCGCGGTCGTCAATTTCAACACCAACAATGCCTTCACGGTCACCGGTGCTACGCCCAACAATTCTATCGCCGGCTCGTATAAATCGGTTACCGCGACATTGCTGGCGATGGAACAGGCCGGCGTCATTCACACGCTTGCCGAGCCAAATCTGACTGCAATTTCCGGCGAATCGGCCACTTTCGTCGCCGGCGGCGAATTCCCGGTATTGAACGGGTTCAGCTGCTCCAACAACGCCGGCGGGCCGTCGACTTGTCAGCCTTCGATCGACTTCAAAAAATTCGGCGTTAGCCTCAATTTCACTCCGATCGTGCTCAGCGAGGGCCGCATAAGCCTCAAAGTGATGACCGAAGTATCGGATCTTTCGCAGGCCAATTCGCTGACGATCGCCATCCCCGGGACGACGCCCAACACACCCGGTTCGTCGGCGACCATTCCTTCGATCCGCACGCGCCGCGCCGAGACGACCGTCGAAATTCCTTCCGGCGGCTCGCTTGCCATGGCCGGTATGATCCAAGATCAGACCAAGCAAGCACTCAATGGTTTGCCCGGCCTGATGGAGCTGCCGATTCTCGGACCGCTGTTCAAAAGCCGCGACTATCTCAACCAACGGACCGAGTTGATGGTGCTGGTGACCCCCTATGTGGTGCGCGCGGTTGCGCAGAAGGAGCTGTCGCGGCCTGACGACGGCTTCGCCGATCCGAGCGATCCCGCGACCGTGTTGCTCGGCCGGCTTAATCGGATCTACGGCGTTGGCGGGGTTCCCGATCCACCCGACGGCTACCACGGCAAATACGGCTTCATCCTCGATTGATCCGGCGGAGGAAAAAGATGCAGACTGCCCATACGACGATCCGCCGTTCCGCCTTGCGGCTTGCAATTCGGGCCGCTGTCGGCGCCGCCTGTGCGCTGTGGCTTGGCGCGTGCGCGAGCGACCAACAGATTGCCGCCGGGCCCGAATATCCGACGGACTACCGCTTGCGCCATCCGATCACGCTGCACGAGGCCGATCAAAGCCTGGAACTCTTCATCGGTTCGAATCACGGCGGACTCAATCCCACTCAGCGCGCGCAAGTGCTTTCGTTCGGACTGAGCTGGAAGCGCGACGCGACCGGCGGCATCGCTATCGAGCGGCCGATCGGCAGCTCCAACGAGCGCGCCTCAGCCGAGGCCACACGCGAAATTGCCGCAATTCTCGCCGCGAGCGGAATGCCGCCGCGCAGTGTCGTCGTGCGCACCTATCCCGCCCCCGGCCTGGCGCCCGCCGCGACGCGGCTCAGTTATCCGAGAATCGCCGCGCAAGCTGGCCCGTGCGGCATCTGGCCCGAGGACATCGGGCCGAGTTGGAATCGGGGCTTCTTCGAGAATCAGCCGCACTGGAACTTCGGCTGCGCCACGCAGCGAAATCTCGCCGCCATGGTGGACAATCCGGCCGATCTCGTACAGCCGCGCGGCGAAACCGCGGCCTATACGATGCGGCGCACGATGGTGTTCCAGAAATATATCGCCGGGGAAATGACCCCGACACAGGACAGCCAAAGCGCGCAATCGGCCAAGATCAGCGACGTTGGCAAATAGCATCGCAGACAATGTTGGTTCACGATGAAACAGTCTAGTTCAAGCGTTTGGGAAGATGTCGGCGATGCCGATACTGCCGGTCGTGTCGAGCATATCGCGCCGGCGCCGCGGGTATCGGTGCAGGCTTTTTGCGAGAGTGTCGACACGGCTGCCGCGATCCAGGCTGCCGGCGAGGATCGCCGCTTGGCCAAAGCCCACCTGCGCGTCCAGATGGGCGGATTGCGGGGAGCAATCGAGGCGTTTCAAGGATCGCCAACGCCGAATGTCATCATTCTCGAATCGGAAGGCCGTAACGACGACATCCTCGGCGGGCTCGATCGGTTCGCCGAATTTTGCGATGCTAGCACCCGCGTAGTCGTCATCGGCCGCATGAACGACGTGACGCTTTATCGGGAATTGGTGCGGCGCGGCGTCAGCGACTATCTGATTTCCCCGATTGACGTGTTGCAGATTGTCCGTTGCGTCTGCGGTCTGTTCTCCGCGCCGGAAGCGAAGCCAGTCGGCCGCATCATCGCCGTAGTCGGCGCCAAGGGCGGCGTTGGGGCCTCTACGATCGCGCACAACATTGCATTCTCCATTGCCCGCGATCTGACGCTCGATTCGGTCGTGACCGATCTCGATCTGGCATTCGGCACCGCTGGCCTCGATTTCAATCAGGATCCGGCTCAAGGACTCGCGGAGGCGGTGTTCTCGCCCGAGCGTGTGGACACGGCCTTCGTCGATCGCCTGCTTTCCAAATGCACGGATCATTTGAATTTGCTGGCGGCGCCGGCGACGCTCGATCGCGTCTACGACTTCGGCGCCGATGCGTTCGACGCGATCTTCGACTCGTTGCGGAGCACGGTGCCTTGTGTCGTCCTCGACGTGCCGCATCAGTGGACCGGTTGGACGAAACAGACGCTTGTCGCCGCCGATGAAATCCTGATTGTGGCCTCGCCTGATCTGGCGAACCTGCGCAATACGAAGAACATATACGATTTTCTCAAAGCGGCGCGGCCGAATGACCGCCACCCCATCTATTGCCTCAATCAGGTCGGAGTGCCGAAGCGTCCCGAGATCAAGGCGGCCGACTTCGCCAAGGCGCTCGATCGGCAACCCGTGGCGATCATTCCCTTCGACCCGCAGCTTTTCGGCGCGGCTGCGAATAATGGGCAGATGATCGGGGAAATCTCCTCTGGCCATCGCACCGCGGCAACGATTCGCGAGCTGGCCCAGCGGCTGACCGGCCGCGCCGATCAAAAGAAGCCGCGATCAAGTCTGTTTTCGCCGCTGATCGAGAAATTGTTGCAGCGGTAGGTACAACTGGAGTTGAGTTCGTGTTTGGCAAGCGTCCAATTGGTAACTCATCCGCGTCCGTCCCGGCGTCGCAAACCGTGACACCGCCGCCGGCCATCGTCCCGCCGCCGGCCGAAGCCCCAACGGGCGCGGGTCGCACGCCTTTCCCTTCCGCAGGCCTTGGCGCGCCGATTGTCAGTGCGCCCAATGGCAAGCCGACTGCCGGCGGATCGCCCAATCCACCACCAGCGCCGCTCCCAACGGCGGTCGATTCGCGCCGCTCGGAATCCTACTACGGAGTCAAAGCAACGATTTTTGGCGCACTGATTGAAGCCATCGATCTTACGCAGCTCGCCAAGCTCGACGCTGATTCCGCGCGCGAGGAAATCCGCGATATCGTCAACGAGATCATCGCAATCAAAAATATCGTCATGTCAATCGCCGAGCAGGAGGATTTGCTCGATGATATCTGCAATGACGTGCTCGGCTACGGTCCTCTCGAGCCGCTTCTGGCGCGCGATGAAATCGCTGATATCATGGTCAATGGGTCGAACACCGTATACATCGAAGTCGCTGGCAGAATTCAGAAAACCAGCATACGATTTCGCGACGACCAGCAGCTCCTCAATATCTGCCAGCGCATCGTCAGTCAGATCGGCCGGCGCGTCGATGAATCTTCGCCGATCTGCGACGCGCGGCTGCCGGACGGCTCACGCGTCAATGCCATCGTGCCGCCGCTCGCGATCGACGGGCCAACGCTCACAATCCGCAAATTCAAAAAAGACAAGCTTACCCTCGAGCAACTTGTGAAACTTGGCACGATTTCTCCGGAAGGAGCGGAAATCCTCAAGGTCATCGGCCGATCCCGCGTCAATACCGTGATTTCCGGTGGAACGGGTTCCGGCAAGACCACGCTGCTCAATTGCATGACGCGTTACATCGACGATAGCGAACGCATCATCACCTGCGAAGACGCGGCCGAACTGCAATTGCAGCAGCCGCATGTGGTTCGGCTGGAAACGCGACCGCCGAACCTTGAAGGCGAAGGGCAGATTACGATGCGCGATCTGGTGCGCAACTGCTTGCGCATGCGGCCGGAACGAATCATCGTCGGTGAGGTGCGCGGCCCCGAAGCATTCGATCTCCTGCAAGCGATGAATACCGGCCACGACGGCTCGATGGGCACGCTGCACGCCAATTCACCGCGTGAGGGGTTGTCGCGTCTTGAGTCGATGATCACGATGGGCGGTTATGCACTACCCTCGCGGACCATCCGCGAAATGATCTGCGCCTCAGTCGACGTGGTGATCCAGGCGGCGCGACTGCGCGACGGCTCACGCCGCATCACGCATATTACCGAAGTGGTCGGGTTGGAGGGCGACGTCATCGTCACGCAGGATATCTTCCTCTATCACCTGCTCGGCGAGGATGCCAACGGCAATATCATCGGGCGACATCATTCGACCGGTATCGGCCGCCCCAGATTTTGGGAGCGCGCGCGGTATTTCGGTGAGGAGAGGCGACTTGCGGCTGCTCTCGATGCGGCAGAGGCCGTCAGTGAAACGGTTAGCTCCTAAAGCGCGGCGGTCGATATGAACACTTACGCCGTCTTCTTTTTGGTGAGTTTGGCGATCGGCGGAATCGTGTGGGTTTTCATCTACCCGCACTTGTCAGGCGAGAAAAAGGCTGAGCGGCGTATGGCAAGCGTCGGGCGTGCCGCCGCGATGGCGGCCCACCCCGCGCGCGCCGCGACAAAAGCGCGACGGGAGCAAGTCGAGGAAACGCTTAAGGAAATCGAACAGCGGTCGAAAAAAGCCAAGCGACCGTCGCTTTCGGTGCGGCTTTCCCAGGCTGGCCTCGATTGGTCGAAACGGCGATTCATAGTCATCATGGGCACTTTGGGTACCGTCGCACTTGTCATCCTAGTCGCCTCCGGGGTCGGTTTGTTGCCGGCGCTTGCCTTCGGCTTTGCGATCGGCTGCGGCTTGCCGTTTTGGATGTTGGCTTTTCTCAGGAAACGGCGCGAGGCGAAATTCCTCGCTGCTTTTCCGGACGCGGTCGAAGTTATTATCCGCGGCATCAAAGCCGGCTTACCACTCCTCGACAGTATCAAGCTGATCTCGGCCGAGGCGGCCGAGCCCATTCGCAGCGAGTTTCGCAGCATCGTCGAAGTTCAGGCGTTCGGTATTCCGATCGGGGAAGCTTGTCTGAAGCTCTACGAAAGGATTCCACTGCCGGAGGCAAACTTCTTCGGCATCGTCGTTTCGATTCAGCAGCGAACCGGCGGCAACCTCTCTGAGTCGCTGGGCAATCTTTCGCGGGTGCTTCGCGACCGCAAAAAGATGAAGGCGAAAATCCAGGCGGTGTCGATGGAAGCCAAAGCTTCCGCTGCCATTATCGGCTCACTGCCAATCGTGGTCATGGGGCTGGTCTGGCTGACAAGCCCTTCCTACATCGAACTGCTTTGGACACACCCGACGGGACGCATCATGCTAGGCTGCGGCGCGGCCTGGATGCTGATCGGCTCACTCGTCATGCGAAAAATGATCAATTTCGATTTCTGACGGTTGGCGATGGCGTCGCTCATGAGTGAATATCTCGATCCGCACACTTTGACGATGATCTGCGCCGCCATAGCGGCCGTGGCGACGGTGCTTACATTGACGATGCCGTTACTCGCTCCGGATCCGCTCGGAAAGCGCATGAGGGCCGTCGCGCTCGAGCGCGAGAAAATTCGGGCGCGCGAGCGCGAGCGAATGATGCAAGCCAGCAAAGTTTCGCTCCGGCAGTCGCCGAGAGTATACATGAAGCGAGCGGTTGACAATTTTAACCTCTCGAAATGGTTCGGCCAGGAGACGGCGCGCAGACAGCTGGTGCAGGCCGGTTACCGCGGGCAAGCGCCTTATGTCACCTACTTGTTCTTTCGCATGGCCACGCCCGCGATCATGTTGCTGTTTTCGCTGTTTTACCTGTTCGTTGTGCTCCATCTGGACTATCCGGCGACTGCCAAAATCGCGATCACGATTGCTTGCGCCTATCTCGGCATGCACATCCCGAATCTGTTCCTCAAAAATAGAATTCAACGGCGGCAACTCTCGATGAAGCGCGCATTTCCCGATGCGCTCGATCTGCTTTTGATTTGCGTCGAATCCGGCATGTCGCTCGAAGCGGCCTTCCGAAAGGTCAGCGAGGAGGTCGGCTCGCATTCGGTGGCGCTTGCCGAGGAGTTCACGTTAACAACAGCGGAATTGTCATACTTGCCCGATCGGCGCCAGTCTTATGAGAACTTGGCGCAACGGACCGGCCTGGAGGGCATCAAAGCAGTGTGCCTGGCACTGCAGCAGTCGGAGCGCTACGGCACGGCGCTCGGCACGACGTTGCGGGTGCTCGCTCAGGAAAATCGCGACATGCGCATGGCGGAAGCGGAGAAAAAAGCCGCCGGGCTGCCGCCAAAACTCACAGTACCGATGATCGCGTTTTTCCTGCCAGTCCTGTTCGTGGTTATTCTTGGCCCCGCGATAATCCGCGTGCTCGCGCTCATGCACTAGTTGGCCGATATTCTACTCGCCGAACCGTAACGCCCGGTGCGATTTGCGGTCGACATGTCGCTCTTGCGGGAAAGCATCTGGCGTAGATAGGCGACGTTGGCGGCCGCCTCATCGGGCGGCAGGTCGGCACGGGCGATGTCCTCCGCCTCGGCAAAACGGCCTTGCAAGCCGACTACAAGCGCAAGGTTTTGCCGCACCCGCGGATCGGCTGGCTGCTGCGCAGCCGCGCGCCGCAGCGTCTCTTCGGCTTTCTTGAGATCCTTCGAAAGCGCGTATGACAGTCCCAGATTGGAAAGCACCGAAGGCTCCCCCGGCACGATTTTGAGCGCGGTGAGATAATGGCGTTGTGCTTCCTCGTGCCGCCCCATCTCATCGAGCACGGCGCCTTGAACGGACAGGATATGCCAGTCAGGCTGCTCCGGCGTATGGGCGCGGTCTAAGACTTCAAGCGCCTGTTGATAGTTGCCGACATCCGCGAGTGCCCGACCATACTCGCCAAGCACGAGCTTATTGGTGGGGTTGCGCATCGAAAGCTGTTCGAGAATTGCAACCGCTTGCGCGCGCTGGCCAGTGGCGCGGAGCGCTTGCGCATAACGCAAGGCGACACCGATATTGGACGGGTCGGCACGATATCTCTCGCCGTAAGCCTCGACATCGCGATGCCAATCGGCATCCGGCCGGTTGGGCGATGCAAGAGCGAGCGAACCTGTCGTGTCCGTGCTTTGCGTCGTCTGGCATCCCGCGGCCGTAACCGCGATTGCGCCGACGATCGCAGCTGAGGCGAGAAGCCGTGGGAAGTGGGATCGGGTTGGAGGCATTCGATCGCTGCCGATATTGCCCGTTTGCGGCAAAGGCGCGGGGCGCGCGCCCGCCCGCAAGCATCGATCAGCAATAAACTGTTAACCCTAACGAGAAGTTAACGCGCAATTTATCGGCTAAAATGTCACCGGCGTTTGCGGCCGCGGCGAATCGGGGAGAATGGGAATGCCCGCGTTCACACCGAGGCATGCGTAATGCCTTCCCTGGCGATCAGCGCATCGGCGGCGGCATCGTAAAAGCTCGCCGCTTCGGGCAGTACGATTGCAGCGGAGCGGACCGCATGGGTCGCGGGGTCGATCCCGTCCGGAATGGCGCCTCGCGCGAGGCCAAGCGCGGCCTTGCGTAAGCGCTGGCGCGCCATGATCACCCCATTGTCGGTGGAAACCAGGTTTTCCTTGCTGCGATCTTGAATCGGTCCGGCGCTTTCCTGGATCGCGGCGTCCTGCATGGCAATGCCTTTAACGCCGCTATAGGACTTGTGATGCTTCTGCGCCACGCGGTCGATCATGTAATCGTTGTCCTTGTTGACGACGGGGCGGAACGAGGCGGGCAGAAGCTTCACGTGGATGCCGCCGCCGCTGCGCATCGTCTCGATCTCACGCGCGCTTAGCGGCCTCGACGGATGATGCGAGAAGCACCAAACCATGCAATTCTCGTCGTCGATCGGCACGAAGGCGTGGCCGTTCAGCGCATTGTCGCCGTAGGGCGGGATCATAGTGTGGAACGGCATGATCCACTGAGTGATGCGCCAGTAGAGCTTGCCCGGCGTCGCCGGCCGGCGCACGCCGATCACCATTCCGCCTTTGGTTTCGATCACTTCGAAGTGTGCGTCGGTCTCGCGGGTGAATTCCGCGCCCTGGCTCACATGCAGCGGATCGCTGCGCAGATCGTGGCGATGCAAAAAGGAAACATGAACCGAATCGATACCGCCTTCGAGCGCCTGTAGCCAATTGCATTCCTGGCTGCGCTTGGACACGAAGCGGTGCGAGGACGGCACCGTCGCCCATTCGAAATTCGGCAACGGCGGCTTTGCCGTGGCCGGACCCATATAGATCCAGATCGTATCGCCGCGCTCGATGCAGTCATAGGCGGTGAGCTTGATCTTCTTGCAGAAGCCGCTCTCGACCGGCTCCGACGGCACTTCGACGCACTGGCCGGTCACATCGTATTTCCAGCCGTGATAAGGGCAGCGGAGCCCGCTTTCTTCGTTGCGGCCGAACCAGAGCGAAACACCGCGATGGGCGCAGAATTCGTCCATCACGCCGACGCGTCCTTGGCTGTCGCGGAACGCGATCAGCCGCTCGCCGAGGAGTTTCAATCGCACCGGCGGGCAGTCTGGCTGGGCGATTTCGGATGACAGCAGGGCCGGGATCCAATAACGCCGCATGAGACTTCCCATCGGCGTGCCGGGTCCGGCTTGCGTGAGAAAGGTGTTTTGTTCGCGCGTCGTCACCGGCGCTTTGTCCCACTGCAACCTCGGCGCTTCCGGCCCATGACGAAGCGGGTCAGTTCATGACCCGCACCGGCTTGCGGTCGAGGAAACCGCGAATGTCTCCGACCGCATCGGCGAAGTAGCGCCGATAATTCTGTACGGAAACATAGCCGAGATGCGGCGTGATGACCACGTTGTCCATCTTGCGCAGCGGATGATCGAGCGGCAACGGTTCGCTGTCGAACACGTCGAGTCCGGCGCCGGCGATTTTCTTCTCGCGAAGCGCGGCAAGTAACGCCGCTTCCTGGATGATCGGGCCGCGTGCAGTATTGACGACAAAGGCCGTCGGCTTCATCACGCCGAGTTCGTCAGCGCCGACGAGGCCGCGCGTCCGCTGCGACAGCACGACGTGAATGGTCAGAAAGTCGGACCGGCGGAACAAATCCTCTTTGCTGACATAGCCGACGCCGGCCTCGCGGCATTTCTCCGCCGTGAGATTCTGGCTCCAGGCAATGACGTCCATGCCGAAGGCCTTGCCGATATTGGCGGTGCGGATGCCGAGCTTGCCGAGACCGAGGATGCCGAGCGTCATGCCTTCGAGGTCGACGCCGATCGTGCTCTGCCAGAGCACCCCGGAATGCATCCGCGCGTTCTCGTAGCCGATGCGCCGCGTCAGTTCGAGCATCAGGCCGATGGCAATTCCCGAAGTCGGGTTGCCGAACGTACCGGTTCCGCACACCGTGACGGCGCGGGCCTTGGCGGCCTCGATGTCGATTGAGGCATTGCGCATGCCGGTCGTGATGAGAAGCTTCAGGTCGGGCAATGCGTCGATGACCTGCTTCGGAAACCCGGTCCGCTCGCGCATGGCGACGACGATCTGAAAGCCGTGCAGTGCGGCGATGACTTTATCGGGTCCGCCGAGATGCTCGTTAAATACCTCGATCTCGATTTCGTTCTTGACCTTCGACCAGTCGGCGAGCTTGAGCGCCACATTTTGATAGTCGTCGAGGATCGCGCAGCGAACCGCCATGATTTCCACCCCTATTTCGCCCCTATGTTCAAAAGCCCAATGGCCGTGCAGCCATTGGCAACTTAAGCCGTCTCACACCCGATGGGCGAAGACAAGCGCATGCGCTTTGCGCGCAAAGTGGGACCAAATATCGGGATTTGAGCGGCTAGGCATGATCCGGCAAAGTGGAAACCGGTTTTCCGCAAAGATCATGCCTCATCAAATAGCTAGAGCGGCAATCGATTCGATTTGAAGCGATTGCGCTCTAAGCGCCGTGTTCGGCGATGCCGTTGATGGCGCGGGCCGGCGTGCCGGTCGGCATGGTTTTGTGGACGAGGCTGCCGTATTTGGCATGCCATTTCGGTCCCGGTCCGCGCATATAGTGCAGATCGGGCCGATAAGCTCCTTCGCCGCCCAGGCAGACGCGCCAGAGCTGGCGGAGCGCTCGCGAAAATCCATGCCACATGACACGCTCCTCTAGGCTTGCGTCGTTGTTGGGCCGCCGCGCATGCGGAATTCATACGCGCGCCTCATTTTCAAACGACCGTTTAACATATATTATGAGGCAAAATCATTAAAAATTGTTATGATTTCGGCTTTCGCCGGAACTCCGACTTAGTCAAACTTTATAGGCTGTTAACAGGCGCGGGGGCGGGACGGGCCTGGTACTGCGGGGTGGAACCCGCCTCCTTGCCGGCGCGCGGCGCTCTCGCTACATCAGAGGCGGATATTTCCCGCAAAGACGCGCTCGTTAGCCGTCCGCCTGCGCCGAAGGCACTGCCTAGAAGCGCGGCAAGAACGGTCAGGGCGCCTAAGCCGAACAGAGAACCAGCCGAAACCGAAGATCGAAACCGAAGATGGCCCGCCAATTCATCTACCACATGCAGGGTTTGTCCAAGACCTATCCCGGCAATCGCAAGGTCCTAGAAGACATCAATCTTTCCTTTTATCCCGACGCCAAGATCGGCGTGCTCGGCATCAACGGTGCCGGCAAATCGACGCTGCTTCGCATTATGGCCGGGCTCGACCAGGACTATTCGGGCGAAGCCTGGGCCGCGGAGGGCGCCCGCGTCGGCTACCTGCCGCAGGAGCCGCAGCTCGATCCGCAAAAAAGCGTGCGCGAGAACGTCATGGAGGGCGTCGCGCCGCAAAAGGCGATCCTCGACCGCTACAACGAACTGGCGGCCAATTACTCCGACGAGACCGCCGACGAAATGACCAAGCTGCAGGACGAGATCGAAGCCAAGGGGCTTTGGGATCTCGATTCCAAAGTCGATCAGGCGATGGACGCGCTGCGCTGCCCACCCGACGACGCGGAGGTGGCCAAGCTGTCCGGTGGCGAGCGGCGTCGCGTCGCGCTATGCCAGCTTCTGCTCGCGCAGCCCGATCTTCTCCTGCTCGACGAGCCGACCAACCATCTCGACGCCGAATCGGTGTCCTGGCTCGAAGGCCATTTGCGCAATTATCCCGGCGCCATCCTGATCGTCACTCACGATCGTTACTTCCTCGACAACGTGACCGGGTGGATTCTCGAACTCGACCGCGGTCACGGCATTCCCTACCAGGGCAACTATTCGTCGTGGCTCGTGCAGAAACAGAAGCGGCTGGAGCAGGAAGGCCGCGAAGAGGAAGCCCGCCAGCGTACGCTGGCGCGCGAGCAGGAATGGATCGCCGCCTCGCCGCGCGCGCGGCAGGCCAAGTCCAAGGCGCGCTACGAACGCTACGAAGAGCTTGTGAAGAAAGCCGGAGAGAAGCAGACGCAGACCGCTCAGATCGTCATCCCGGTTGCCGAGCGGCTCGGCCAGAACGTCATCGAGTTCGACCATCTCAAGAAAGCTTTCGGCGACAACCTTTTGATCGACGATCTGACCTTCAAGCTGCCGCCCGGCGGTATTGTCGGCGTCATCGGGCCGAACGGCGTCGGCAAGACGACGCTGTTCCGCATGATCACCAAGCAGGAACAATCGGATGCCGGCACGATCAAGATCGGCGAGTCGGTGCATCTCGGCTATGTCGACCAATCACGCGATGCGCTCGACGGCAAGAAGACCGTGTGGGAGGAAATCTCCGGCGGTCTCGATCAGCTTCAGCTCGGCAAGCGCGAGGTGAATTCGCGCGCTTACTGCGCGGCGTTCAACTTCAAGGGCGCCGACCAGCAGAAAAAAGTCGGGCAATTGTCCGGCGGGGAGCGCAATCGCGTGCACCTCGCCAAAATGCTCAAATCTGGCGCCAACGTGCTGCTGCTCGACGAACCGACCAACGATCTCGATGTGGATACGCTGCGCGCGCTGGAAGAGGCGCTGGAGGATTTCGCCGGCTGTGCCGTCATCATCAGCCACGATCGCTGGTTCCTCGATCGCATCGCCACTCATATCCTCGCCTTCGAAGGCGACAGCCATGTCGAATGGTTCGAAGGCAATTTTCATGACTACGAAAAGGACAAGATGCGCCGGCTCGGTATCGATTCGATCGTTCCGCAGCGGATCAAATACAAGAAGTTTTCACGATAATGAACGGCACGCCGTCTTCGCGCACGAACCAGTCAGCGATGACCTCACCGAGAGCGATGGACGAGGGAACGGACGGTTTCGCGCCGTTTAATTTTGAGATCGGGAATATTCTTCATTTCGGCGCGCCAGGGATAGCCGCGAATTAAGCGGTCGCCGAGCGCTTATCCCCGTTTCTGCCAAACGCGCCGCCGACGTTCTGGCCAAATCGCGATACTATCGCGGGTTGGTTAGCAGGATCCTATTTCAAGAGGCAGGTTTGAGAGATTTTGTTCGCGTCTTGTTTACCGTATCGAATGAAGGGCTATCCAATTCGAATGAAGGGTTATCGATCGTGCAAATGAAGGCAGTGGCCAAGCTGCCGCGCAGATAGCTTCGCTACGATGGGTCGTCGCGTTGGCCACCGCGCCACTTCCCAGGTGAACGCGTCCGCTAAGGGCTGGCCAATTGATCTGTAAATGATGAATTTACATAAGCAAACTACACTTGAAAACTTGGTTTGCTGATATTGCGGCAGAAGTGACAGCCTACCCACACCGCTAAGAGTCGTATTCGTGATATTGCTTTCAAAATTTACAGCCCGAACTCGCGGTCGCTTCTCGCTCCGCACACAGCTAAACGTATTTGCTGCCATCATTTTGGTGCCCGCTTTGGTCTTTGCAGGCGTTTTGACACTCTGGTCGGCTCGCGTAGAACGCCTTCATTTAGAAGATAATGCTAACAGTGAAGCGCGTGCGGTGACTGCTGTCATCGAACGTAACATCGCCTTCCTCCAAATTACGTTGGAAGCCTTAGCAAGTTCACCTTCTTTAGAGAGCGAAAACTTTAACGCGTTTTTCAGCCAAGCAACAGAAGTCTCGCGCAAGATCAATCTGCAAATTGCTTTGCGCGATGTGCATTCACATCAACGAGTTCTGGATACGGCGTTTCCATTCGGCTTTCCACTCTCAGGCGGAATGCGGTATCCGCAGGCCAACGGCGAGCAAGAGTTGTTACGATCGGGAAAACCAATTGTAACAAATGTGTTTTCAGGAGGCGCTATCGACCAGTATTCAGTCGAGATAGCGGTGCCGGTATTCCATGGTGATGATTTGCGCTTCGTCCTGTCGGCCGACGTTCCATTACAAAGCTTTGCCGGACTTCTCTCCAGCTCGGGCTCGGATACGGACTCTGAGCAAGTCGTTAGCGTTATCGACCGGAACGGAATTTATGTGACCCGCTCAGATCAGCACAGCAAATTCGCGGGCAGGCGAGCAGGGGGTCCTGACACATTTCATTGGTTCAATCGCCAATCGGATGTGCTTGGTTGGACAATTGCCATAGGTATCCCCGATCGCACGCTTTTGGTGCCGATCACGCGCGCATTAGCAGGCTTTGCAGCCGTAGCTTTCGCGCTTGCAATTGTCTCGATTGGTGTTTCGCAGGCTTGGGCGGATAGAATGTCGCCATCCTTTGGCGCTCTGGGTATTGATCGTAAACCGACGCGGGAAGAGTTCGAAGCATTATTTGAATCCTCGCCAAATGGCGTAATGGTTGTGGACGACAAAAGGCGTATTGTGCTCGTGAATGCGCAGATCGAAAAGAAATTCGCTTACTCTCGTGAGGAGTTGATTGGAAAACCGGTCGAAACTCTCATTGCAGAGCGGTATCGCGGAATGCATTTAGAACTGAGGCAAAGGCAAGTATCCGAACTCATGGCGCAGTCTACGGAAGGCGGGCGTGAGGTTTATGGCCAGCGAACAGACGGCACGAAGTTTCCGGTTGATATTGATGCCAATCCCTTAACTTGTGGCACTGATAAATTCACTATGATTACAATCGTTGATATTTCAGCGCGGAGGCTTGCAGCAGAGCGACTAACCACCACAATGGTCGAACGCGACGAGCTGCGGCGCCGATTTATACATGCGCAGGAGCAAGAGCGGTTGCGTTTGGCTCATGAATTGCACGACCAAACCGGGCAGAGCTTAACCGCGATTATGCTGGAAATCAAAAACATGGAAAAAACGCTTAACGAAAACGACCGCGATCGGTTTCGTATGCTTCGCCTGCGACTTGAAGAAATCGGGCACGCGCTTCATCAAGTAGCATGGGAGCTCCGACCGGCATCAATCGATGAGCTGGGACTGCCAAGTGCTCTGGCCAACTACGTCGCGGAATGGAGCAAGCAATACTGCATTGAGGCAGACTTCTACTGCGCGGATCCGCATATCGCCGAGCTTTCACAGGAGGTCTCCACCGTTATCTATCGTGTCGTCCAGGAGGCGCTCACGAACGTGGCCAAACACGCAAAAGCGACTACCGTGAGTGTCATTATCGAACGGTGTCACGAGCGGCTACGGCTGGCAATCGAAGACGATGGTTGCGGGTTCAACACGGATCCACCGTTGGGTCTCGGAGGAGTCAAAAACGGTGGTTTGGGCCTCGCCGGCATCCGCGAGCGGCTGACGTTGGTTGGCGGAGAATTCGAGATTGAATCAAATGAGGGCTTGGGTACAACGATATTTGCTCGCATCCCGTTAGAAAAACAAAGGAGTGCGGCGTGATAAGAAGATCGCGAATTGTGCTCGCCGATGACCACCCCATCCTTTTAGCTGGGTTGCGCAATCTTATCCAACCAGAGGCAGACTTGGAGATCGTAGGCGAAGCTTTAAATGGCTTAGCTGCGCTGAAAGTGATTCGAGAGCGGCAACCTGATATCGCAGTCGTCGATCTTTCAATGCCGGAGCTGAACGGGATTTCACTGAGCCGCCGCCTGGCTTTGGAGATGCCGTCCGTACGGGTTCTCGTGCTCACGTTGCATGAAGACCGCGCTTTCCTGAAACAAGCAATAGATGCGGGAGTGCGCGGCTATGTTCTGAAGCGATCAGCCGCCGAGAGTCTCGTTCATGCGATCCGCGCAGTTCTTGCTTGCGGTCTATATGTTGACCCTGCGATCGCTAATAATTTATTTGAAGTAAATCTAAAGAGGGTCGGTCGGCACCGGAACAATGCAATCACTCTCGAATTGACTGACCGTGAGACTGAGGTTCTCCGGTGTGTAGCGTTGGGATTTTCGAACAAGGAAATCGCTAATCAACTAGGCTTAGGCGTCAAATCAATCGAAACATACAAGGCGCGCGGTCTACAAAAGCTCGGGTTTAAGTCCCGTGTTGAAATTGTCCGCTACGCATCGACCCAGGGCTGGTTGGCAGATGCCCGTTGTCAGTCATGGTAAAGAGATTATCAGCTTGTCAGGTTGCTACTGACAATTGGCGCTGGTTGCTGTGCTGGAATAATGCGCAAAAATCAAGCAGAACTGAGGCTCGTTATGATCGCGTCTTCGACGGGTTCTCGGTGTATGAGCGGGTGAGTTACGATCCCACGCCTTGAAATTTGTCGGTAACAGGTCATGGCCGATCTAAACGGTTCAAAGATAGGGCCGTTAGATTCATTCAAACAGTGACAGGAGAGTCTCATCATGAAAAACCTTTTCTTGCGTTTCGTAAAGGACGAGGCGGGTGTAACGGCCATCGAATACGGCCTTATCGCGGCCTTAGTCGCAGTTGTGATCATCGGTGCTGTGACGGCTGTCGGCACAAAGTTGACTACTACGTTTAACACCGTCGCGGGCAGTCTCTAATAAACCGGGTCCAAATGGTGTCTGACTAAGCCCCGGTCTCTGCTCCTCCGGGGCTTTTTTCTGTTGCGATCTGAGGCTTGCGCAGCATCTGCGGCAGCTTCGCCACATTTGCTGATAGCCGGACCTCGTTGTGCACGCGCCGTTTGGCTGATCGCCGCATCGGGGTTACTTGCCTCGCATTTTAATGTTCTTAGATACGCATCGCTATCCGGATGGGCATGTCGTGCGATTTATGTTGTCAGATTCATCAAAAAAAAAGGCTGCTCTTTTTACGATATGCGCGGGGCGTTAGCTAGAACGAGCGGAAAAGCTCATGCAAGGAGTAGTTTTATGAAGGCAATCATCAAGCGGTTCGTTCGGGCCGAGGCTGGTGTAACGGCCATCGAATACGGCCTTATCGCAGCCTTAGTCGCAGTTGTGATCATCGCCGCTGTGACGGCTGTCGGCACAGGCTTGAATACCACGTTTAACACCGTCGCGGGCAGTCTCTAATAAACCGGGTCCAAATGCTGTCTGACTAAGCCCCGGTCTCTGCTCCTCCGGGGTTTTTTCTGTTGCGATCTGAGGCTTGACTGCGGCAGCTTCGCCACATTTGCTGCAATAGCCGGACCTTGTTGTGTGCGCGAGCCGTTGGCTGATCGCCGCATCGGCGTATTGATGTGGTTAAGAATTTATCACCGGCCGGTGCCCTGCTGGAGATAGATAGTGTTATCGGCATTCCAGGCCGGTTCGTACTTGTCATAGAGGCTGATCTTTTCACGCGCCCCTGTCGGGTAGGTGTAGGTGGTGAAACCAATGCAGATTGGCGTGAAGTTCGTTGGTCCGCGTCAGTTGGCGTGCTTGTGATCTGTCGGTTCGCTCACAGCGCCGCACCTCGGCGTTATTTGCCGCGATCCCACGCGCCTCGTAGGACACGATCAGCTCGGCCCATCAGTTACTTGCCTCGCATTTTTAATGTTCTTAGATACGCATCGCTATCCGCATGACCCTAGTGACGCCGATCCAGTTGAATACATCAGATAAGATGCGCGCTAGAAAATTTGCTGCCGCCCAAGGTTTCAGCCGATGTCGCAACTCCGAGTGGTGCTCAATTAGAGTTGGGTCGTCATTCTTGTTTCCAGGATGACCGGGCATCTGGTCGTGAACCTCGGCTACCACGAATTCGGAAAGTAGAGCGCAACGGCGTTGTTCATCCAATCAAGCATCCCGGGGCTCACCGATATACGCTTCCGATGCAATCCAACATTGACCGGACGTAGCGCAAAGCGCTGCTTTGTGCGTTTGTGTTGCGGCCTCCGTGAGGAGGGAGCGCCCCCCGCAACGTTCCGTTAAGGCTCGCCTGGCTTAATGCCGGAACCAGAGCAGCCGGATTTCTCCTCCCAACCTGATGATAACTAAATCCCCGACGCAGCACCTTGATCGGCTGATATGGAGCTTGATCGCAGCAGTAGCGACGATCGTGTTTGTGTCGCCGCTGCTCAGCCATTTTTCCGTCAAATGGCCGACCTTCGCAGTGCCTGCGCTCGCCTCTTCGGTCCTAATTGGTGTAGCGCGGTTCTACTGCCATTGGCGACCCGATCCGCGTCTCGCTTCGGCATTGGAGAACACCGCGCAGCTGATCGCCTTCGCTGCAGTCGGGGCGCCACTATCATATCTGGCAGCGGCGTCGAACCTGCCGTTGCAGGACAAGCTGTTAGATGCCGCGGACCGGGCGTTTGGTTTCGATTGGCAGGCGCTGCTCGATTGCATGAACGCCTCGCCCTTGATCCATGCGGTGCTGCGTCCCATCTACTTATCGCTTACCCTCCAGATGGCCATAGCAGTGCTCTGCCTCGCCTTCGGAGGCTTACTTCTTCGGTTGCGGATTTACCTGCTGAGTTTCATCCTCACCACACTTATTATAATCGCGATCTCGGCGCTTTTGCCGGCCGCAGGCGCATGGCCTTACTACGCACCAACAACCGCCAATTCGTCAGAGGTCGTCGTAAGCAGCAGTTGGCCGGTGTTTTACGGTTTGCGCGACGGAAGCTTCCGCACGCTGATGGCCCTCGGCGCGGAGGGCATTATCTCGTTTCCCAGCCTACACGCCGCATCTGCGATGATCCTGATCATTGCGCTCTGGCCAATCGCGTTTCTGCGGTGGGCGATCCTGACCCTCAACCTTGCGATGCTCGCTGCGACGCCAATCGACGGCTCGCATTATTTGAGCGATGTGCTGGCAGGTATAGCTCTGGCCGTACTGTGCTTCGGGGTAGCCACTGGAATTGCGACGATGCCAAGCGGTTATCGAACCAGGCGGTTTCGTCCTTCGACCAGAGGCTCGTGTGAGGAAGCAACGCCACGCTTGCAAGCTGAGATCAGGCGACTTTAGTTCATTGCCGCACTGCCGCAGTCCTGTGTCAGTTATCAAATACCAAGTGGCCTGCCCTCAATACACTCGCCGCGTCGCACATTGAGCCTCCCCTACCATGGCCGGGCGCCTTTTGCGTGTGCGAGACACGGTTCGGAAACATGGAAGACCCCAAAATCCCCGAACACTGGCACTCTCGTCATGGTCGCGGCAACGCTTGTTTGTCGGTGAAACAGATGAAAATAAAGGGCCGCAGATAATCCGCTTTATGAAGACGGTGGACAACTCGACCGTGAAATTATCTTTATTCTTCATCCGGCTCGCGTCGCCGTCTCGCGTCCGTCATGCTCGACGTGATCTGAAGAAAGTACAGCCAGAGTCACGTTGGTTCGGTCCAATCCCGGCGCGTTCCACCAGTCTCGCGGCTGGAAATGTCACGACGCTGCTCCTGCCTCAAGAGCGTGGAGCAATTGCCGCCCCTGCAGTGACAGTTTTAGCCATGTTTTTGTATTGTTGTTTTTACAAACGATCGTCAAGCGTCAATGCCGGCTGTACTCGGCCACGCCAGTGCCCGGACGTCCTAAGCCGACCCTCCGATATGGCCGGGGCCACGTCACGATCCGAATCTTTGAATTTTCAGTTCCTGTTAACCGCTATTTCAGCAATGTCGAAACTGCATTTGGGTACAAGCCTCCCATTAGGGTGACTTTAAAAACGCTTCCTTAAAACCGATCCGATTGACGCACTTTCGGCAAGAGTGAATGAATGGTTTTCAACTCCGCAACATTAAGCGCGGTTCGAGTCAGACGCGATGAAACCGCGCTTTACGACTGGATAATGCGAATTCCTATCGTCGCGTATTTGCTGTTCGTCTTGACCGTCGACGTCATCAACTTCTATCACCAGGCTACCACGCAACAGTTCGAATTTCACAGATTAGACAGCGGCATGCCTATCGCAGTGATGGCTCGCGTTTCACAATGGATATTCACTTCGCTTATGACAGTTTTTTTACTTTTGCGTGCTCGTCCCATTGGCAAGTCCGATCAAATATGGCCGCGCCTGCTCGCCTTAATGTCACTCTGTTTGCTCCCCATTTTTATGCTCCTCGAGCGCGCGCCGGCTAATATTGGGTTTAATTCGGCGTCTGTGCTGCTAGGTCTGGTCGGCAATACCATGTCAGCTGTCACCGTTAGTTATCTCGGTCGCTCGCTCAGCGTTATGCCGGAAGCACGATCTTTAGTCACGAGTGGTCCCTACGCCCTTGTGCGACATCCGCTGTATCTCTGCGAGTTCATTGGTATATTCGCTTTGGTTCTTCAATACCGCTCGTTATTGGCGATTGGGCTATTCGCGGTGATTGTTTCGACGCAAATCTTGCGCGGCCGGATGGAGGAGGCCGTTCTGGTTCGCGCTTTCCCTGAGTTCTCATCATATCAAGCGCACACATCGTTTTTGATCCCGCGTGATCCGGTACGCTTTCTTGCGATTTTTGCTCTGGACCCAAGCATGCGCCGTCGCTCAGCGATCGTGATCGGTGGCACCATGATGGTTTCAGTCCTGGCTTTGACGGCGGCTCTGATGTCGGGCTGATTTCAATACTGACTATTTTGCAACATTTAAAGCATCCGAGCTGCATGGCATGCGCACAAGAAAACGAATTTTGATTGTCGATGATTCAGATGCGATGACGGCTATCATCTCCCGAATTTTAAGGGACGCGAATTACACTGACATCGATCGAGCTCATGACGGCGGCAGTGCGCTCGCGGCACTCCGTCGAAATGAATACGATCTTGTCATCACAGACTGGCTAATGGAGCCAATCAGCGGGATAGAGCTTACAAAGCTCATCAGGGCGGATGTGCACTTATCGAAAGTTCGAATAATCCTAATTACTGGAGGATATGGCAAAGAGGATGAGGCTTGGCTTGATGGAGCCGACGGCTACCTCAGAAAGCCCTTTGAGCCGCAAGACCTAACGCACAAAGTGGAAGACGTCCTCTCTGCGGTCGCTCTGCTAGCGTCCAGGTGATGCACAGTTTCGGAAGTAAATTACCTGCTAGTGAATGGGCAACGTGCACATGAGATATGCTTTTGATGCCTATCGGCATGTCGCACTGAGTTGTGCAGCCCTCGTTTTCTTTATCATCGTTCAATACCTTGTCTTCCTTATCTGGAGTACACACAGGCTTCGTGCCGAAGGAAAGCGTGCGGTTGAGCGACTGCGGAAGCTTAGGCGCGAGGAACCGTCAGAGCCCGAGCCAGCTGTGAGCACGGAAGAGCCCTTGTCGGTTAGCGCCGAGGTCCAGCCGATCGTCGCATGCGAGGCACCGTCAGAGCCCGAGCCAATTGTGAGCACGGAAGAACCTCTGTTGGTCGGCGCCGCGGTTCAGCCGATCCTCGCACGCGAGGCATGGTCAGAGCCCGAGCCAGCTGTGAGCACGGAAGAACCTCTGTTGGTCGGCGCCGAGGTTCAGCCGATCCTCGCATGCGAGGCATGGTCAGAGCCCGAGCCAGCAGTGAGCACGG
>Ga0187778_10000630_pt1 | contig 24946 bp, 22 predicted proteins | sample 1015_Q2_SP5_20_M_FD_132418 | JGI IMG/M metagenome (GOLD analysis project Ga0187778, IMG submission 132418) | Tropical peat soil microbial communities from peatlands in Department of Meta, Colombia - 1015_Q2_SP5_20_MG | ecosystem: Environmental > Terrestrial > Soil > Wetlands > Peat | place... | reverse complement strand
CTGGGCGACGGCGGGCCCGTGGGCCGCCGCCTGCACGCGCTGGTGGGGACGCGGCACCTGGAGCCGGTCATCGAGGTCCGCACCCGGCGCCGGCCCTTCGACCTGCGCGTCGCCCACGAGAGCGTGGCCGAGATCGCGCTGGACGAGTCCGTCATCTCGGTGAGCGACGGCGGCCGGCCGGTGCGGCTCCGGCGCGTGGAGGTCGAGGTCTCGCCCGCGTGGGTGGAGACGCTCGGACCACTCGTCGAGCGCCTGCGCACCGACTGCGGGCTCCAGCCCGCCACCTTGTCCAAGTTCGAAGCCGGGTTGCTGGCGGCGGGGCTGCGCATGCCCGCCCCGCCCGACCTCGGCTCCACGGCGATGACCCCCAGCCCGACCGTGGGCGACGTCGCCTATGCGGTGCTCCGCCGCAACGTGGGCGCCATGCTCGCCCACGAGCCCGGCACCCGCCTCGGTGAGGACGTCGAGGAGCTCCACGACATGCGCGTGGCCACCCGGAGGCTGCGCGCCGCCCTGGCCATGTTCGCCGAGGCGCTGCCCGTCCGGGCCCAGCACTTCCGGGTCGAGCTGGGCTGGTTGGCCGACGCGCTCGGTGGGGTACGCGACCTCGACGTGCAGCTCGAGCGGCTCGCCGGCTGGACCGCCGAGGTCCCCGAGGAGGACCGTGCGTCGCTCGACGAGCTCGCCGCTCTCCTCGAAGGCGAGCGCGACCGGGCACGTGAGACGCTGCTCGCCGCACTGGAGTCGCGCCGCTACGAGCGGCTGGTGTCGGGCTTGACGACGTTGCTGCGTCAGGGACCGAGTCGCCGCTCTGGGGTGGCCATGACCCCGGCGGCCATCGCCGTGCCCGGTCTGGTCCAGGCCCGCCACGCGGCGGCGGTCAAGGCGGCACGTCGGGCGCGCCGAAGCGGCATCGCCACGGACTTCCACCGGCTGCGCATCCGCGGCAAGCGGCTGCGCTACGCGCTGGAGTTCGTCTCTGAGGTCTACGACGGTCAGACCGTCCGCTACGTGCGCAAGGTGGTGGCGCTGCAGGACGCGCTGGGCCTCATGCAGGACGCGCAGGTCGCCGCGGCGCGGCTGCACGCGCTGGCCACCGCCAGGGACTCGACCCTGTCGGCGACGACCGTCTTCACCATGGGGGGAATCGCCGAGCGCTACCGGGAGGAGAGCGAACGGCTCCTCCGCAACCTGCCGGACAAGGTGGCGGTCCTTCGCGGGCCGGACTGGCACAAGTTCGTCGCCCTCATGGAACGCCGGCGGGCGGAGCACGAGGCGGCGACTCCCTGGCCGCCGGTTCGCCGGGCGCGTCCGCTGCCGGCCACGGCCGAGACGCCAGCGAGCGGGGCCGCGTTCTCCACCTCGGCCTCCACGGTGCTGCCCGAGACGGTGCCGCGCCCGATGACACCCACCACCGGCGGCAGCGTCACCGGCGGCAGCGTCACCGGCGACGGCAGCGTCACCGGCGGCGCGGGTACCGACGCGGACCCGGGCAGCGGAGGCGATGGCGATGGCGATGCGGGGGCGGCCGGCGATCGGTCGCCCACCGGGGGAGCCGACTCGGGTGCACCCGCCGATGCGGGCCTCCACCTGCGCACCGTCCCCGGGCCACGGGACTCGCGGACGGGCAGCTAACGCCGGCCGCCTGCGGCCCCGGCCGGGCGGTGGGCGGCGACCGCAGAGGGACGGGCACGTCCCCGGAGGGGGGGAGGCACGGAAGACGCGCGACACGCTCCCTGCCCGGCCGCCGCGCACCGCCCGACCAGGACGGCGCGACCTGTGGTCCCCGGCCCCGCACACGAGCCGGGGACCACGGACCAGCGGGCACGTCGCCGACGTCGTGCCCGTTGGTCCGTGACCACGAAGGTCACGGTACCCAAGCCAGGTGAACGGGACGCGACGAGACCAATGACTTCAGGCGAACCTTTCGCGATCGCTCCGCAACCTTTCGCGATCACCTCCGACGCCGGGCCGACGTCTTGCGCGCCGATGAATTCGTGCCCCGTTCACCTTGGCGTGACCGTCGGGAAACGTGGCTCCCGTACCCTCGCACGCGGTGGGCACTCTCTCGACACCGTAGGAGGGGCATCCGTGCGCATCTCCCTTCACACCCTGTCCGACATGGTCCGGCGGCTCAGCGGGGCCGGCGCGCTGCGCAATGCCCGGGGTGAGGTCGTGGGTGCCGCCGAGAGCGTGTTCGACCTGGAGTCCCAGCTGCGCCGGGTCGCCGACCCAACGCCGCCGCGCCGCGCCGCCTGAGGCTCGCGCCGCGCCGCCTGAGGCTCCCGCCGGAGGCACCCGCCGGAGGCACCCGCCGGAGGCACCCGCCGGAGGCACCCGCCGGAGGCACACCGGGGCCCGCGGCGACCAGCCGCCGGGCGGTCCGCCGGCCGCCACTCGGTAGGATCGGCGCCGTGACCGACGGTTTCCACCCGCCCGTGGAGGAGTACCTCGAGACGATCCAATCGCTCACCGAGGAGGGCGTCCCGGTCATCCAGGCGCGCATCGCCGAGCGCCTCGGGCGCTCCGCCCCATCCGTGTCCGAGATGCTCGATCGCCTGACGGCGGACGGCTACGTGGAGCGGGCCGGGCGCTCGATCACGCTCACCGACCAAGGGCGCGCCCTGGCCGACAGCGTGATCCGCAAGCACCGCCTGGCCGAGCGCCTCCTGGTCGACGTGATCGGGCTGCCGTGGCACAAGGCGCACCTCGAGGCGGGCCGCTGGGAGCACGTGATCTCCGACGAGGTGGAGACCCGTCTCGTGGCACTGCTCGGCAATCCCACGACGTGCCCGCACGGCAACCCGATCCCGGGTTCCGGCGGGGGCGACGGCGCGGGCGAGTCCCAGGTGAGCCTGGCGCAGGTCGAGGCGGGCGAGACCGTGCGCCTCGAGCGCATCACTGAGGAGGTCGAGTTGGACATGGCCTCGCTCGCCTACCTCGACGAGCACGGGTTCGTTCCCGGGCGCTCGGCGCTGGTGCGCACGCGTGCGGCCGACGGCACGCTCACGCTGGAGGTGGACGGCTCGCCGCTCGCCATCGAGCCGACTCTCAGCCAGCAGCTGTTCGTCGCCGTCGGCTGATGACGTCGGCGGAGGCCTGGCCCGCGGCGCGCAGCCTCGGGGGCGGCAAGGCCCGGGCGGCCACCGCCTTCCTCGGGGCCGGACGGCACCTCGCACCGCAACTGCGCGCCGAGGCCGCACGGCGCGGCCAGCCCGTCCCGAAGGTCCGCCTCCCGTCCTGAGGGAAAGGTCCGGCCGAGCCCTGGGGCGTCGCCCCTATCGCACGCCGGTGGCGGTGCTCAGGTCGGTGGCGGTCCAGGGATGGCCGCCTGAGCTCGTGTCGACGTAGTACATCAGGTCGCCGCCGGTGCTCCAGGCGAACACGTTCAGTTGGTCTCTCCCGCTGCCCGGGCCTTCCGCAGAGCTCGCGTCTCCGGTGATCGCACCCCCGCCCGCGGCACCGGCACTCAGGTCGTAGGCGTTCCAGGGATGGCCGCCGGCATCGTCGTTCACGTACTCGGTGAGCTGGCCCGCCGGGGTGTCGACGTACAGGTGCACGAACCTGTCGAGGCAGTCCGCGAACGTGAGGCTCGGCGTGCCGGTGACCGGCCCGCCGCCGCCGGCGCCGGCGCTCAGGTCGTACGCGTTCCAGAGGTGGCCGCCGACGTCGTCGTTCACGTACTCGGTGAGCAGGCCGATCGGCGTGGTGACGTAGACGTGGATGAGCCCGTCCCCGCCACAGGGTGTGTCGAGGAGGAACCCCACCGGCGAACCGCCCACGGGCCCGCCGCCACCGGCACCGTAGCTCAGGTCGTAGGCGTTCCACAGATGCCCACCCGTGTTGTTGTCCACATATTCGACTAGGTCACCGCCCGTCGTACGTGCGTAGACATGGATGAACCTGTCGTTCAGGGTGTAGGACTCGAACGCTGTCGCATCCCCGGCGATCGGTCCGCCCGTGCCGGCGCCGTAGCTCAGGTCGTAGGCGTTCCACGCATGACCGTTCGCGTTGTCGTGCGCGTACTCGGTGAGCTGCCCGGACGGGGTGTCGACGTACACGTGCGGAGTGTTGTCGTAGTAGTCGTAGGCGACGGCGGGCTTGCCGACGATGGGTCCACCCCCACCGGCCCCCGCGCTCAGGTCATACGCGTTCCAGAGGTGCCCGCCGACGTCGTTGTTGACGTACTCGACAAGGTCGCCCGCCGGCGTGCGGACGTAGACGTGGATGTAGGGGTCGGTGGAGATGAAGCAGCATCCGTACTCGGCGATCGGGTTCGAGGCGATCAGCCCACCACCCGGCGCCCCGGCGCTCAGGTCGTACGCGTTCCAGAGATGTCCGCCGACGTCGTCGTTCACGAATTCGACGAGATGACCGTTGGCCGTCTGCACGTAGTCGTGGGTCAACCCGTCCACGTCCCAGGTGACCGTGGCACCGTCGCTGCCGCTGGCGGGGAAGTAATTGGAGGCCGCGCTCCAGTGTGGATGCGACGCGGTCCTCGTGGCCGTACCCAGGGCCACCGCCAGGGCCAGGACGAGCACGACGGCCACGACAGCGGCCACAACGCGATGCCAAACGATCCGATGTGTCATCAGCCCTCCGCTCGCCCGCCCGACGCCCATCGGCCCGGGTCGTGGGGGAACGATATGACAGGGGGCTCGCGACGGCAACGACCGTCCCGACCTCGGCCGCTAGGGCCGGGCGACGAGCTGCGCGGCCTCGTAGGCGCGAAGGCGCTCGAACTCGGCGCGCAGCGAGTGGCGCCGGGCACGGTCGTTTGCCAGATTCACCAGCTCATAGGGATCCGCGTCGAGGTCGTACCACTCGTGGTCCTGGTCGTCGAAGTCGCTGTCGATGCCGAAGAGCTTGTCGCCGGGGTCCCTGCCCCACAGGCCGGTGGAGGGCTTGCCCCCGCCCACGCCGTAGTAGCGCGCGTACTTCGTCCGCCCGTCGAAGAAGCCGCGCAGCGCGTAGCGCACGCCGTTGAGCCGCTCCGTCTGCGCCGAGTCCTGGGCGAAGAGGACGTAGTCGCGCACCGACGTGTCCGGGTCCGCCAGCACCGGTGCGAGGTCGACGCCCTGCAGGGTGGGCCGACCGTCGGCGTCCCGCACGGCCGAGGGGTCCACGCCCGCCAGCGCACAGATGGTCGCGGCCAGGTCCACGTGGGTGGCGAGCGCAGGGGTGTGCGTGCCCGGACGGGTCGTGCCCGGGACCCGGACGTACATGGGCACCCGCATGATCTCCTCGTAGACGAAGGGCCCCTTGGAACGAAGGCCGTGGCTGCCGCACATGTCGCCGTGGTCCGAGGTGAAGATGATCACGGTGTCCTCCCAGGCGCCGCTCTCCTCCAGGGCGCCGAGCACGGTCCCGAGGGAGCGGTCGGCCAGGCGGTGCAGCTCCACGTAGTAGTCGAGGTGACGCAGCCACGAGGCGGTGTCCGTGGGGTCGATGTAGCCCCAGAGCCCGTGCTGCTGGTCGTAGCGCCACTGCCGATGGGCCTCGGGCTTGGTGTGGAGGTCGTCGTGGAAGTTGGCCGGCAACTCGTCGCACACGCGCTCGTAGCCGTGGCGGTAGACGGGGAGCGGGTCGTCCTCCTTCCACGCCGCCATCTCGAGGACCTGGCGGATCTTCGCCACCTCCTCGGGGTGCCGATCGGCGTAGCCCGGCTGGTCCACGGGGAACCACATCACGTCGTGGGGGTTGACTAGGGCCACGGTGAGGAACCACGGCGCGCCGTCGTGCGGCGCCCCGACGTCGGCCTGAGCACCGGGCCCGCCGCCGGTGCCGGGTGGCGGCGTCGCACGGCGCCGGAGCCAGTAGGCCGCGTTCTCGGCGATGATCGGGTCGAAGTGCACCCCGGTGCCGGCCCAGCCCATGAAGTGGCGGTCGTTGCCGTCCCAGTCGGCGAACCCGTAGGCCTCCATGTCGGGGGACACGGCATGCGAGAGGTGCCACTTGCCGATGTACGAGGAGCGGTACCCCGCGCCCCGCAGGATCGACCCGAGCGTCGGGATCACGGGGTCGAGCTCCACGTGCTCGGGCATGATCACGTTGTCGACCACGCCGTGGCCGGGAAGGTACCGGCCGGTGAACAGGCTCGCCCGGCTCGGGGAGCACGGCGACGAGTGCGTGTAGTACCGGGTGAACTCGAGCCCCTCGGCCATGAGACGCTCGCGCCATGGCAGCGACACGCCCCCGGGCAGCCAGTCGCGCTGGCGCTCCTGGTCGGAGACCACGAGCAGGATGTTGGGCCGCCGCGTCGCTCCCCCGTCCCCCTGCACGCCCGAGACCGTACCGCCTGGCGGAGCCGCACCACTAGGGTCGGCGCCGTGTCCACGTTCATCACCCGCTTCGACACCAGCGGCACGGGCGTGCGCCTGGCGGTCAAGGACCTGATCGACATGGCCGGCGTGCCGACCACCGCAGGCTCTCGTGCCGTGGCCGACATCGCCGAGCCGGCCGAGCGCGACGCACCGTGCATGGCTGGGGCGCGCGCCGCCGGCGCGCGCATCGTGGGCCGGGCCAACCTCCACGAGCTCGCTCTCGGGGTGACAGGCGTCAACCCCTGGTTCGGCACGCCCGTGAACCCACTCGACCCGGCCCGCGTGCCCGGCGGCTCCTCCAGCGGGTCCGCCGTCGCGGTGGCGACCGACGAGGCCGACGTCGCCTACGGCAGCGACACCGGCGGCTCGGTCCGCATCCCCTCGGCTTGCTGCGGCACGGCCGGGCTCAAGACCACCTTCGGTCGGGTCCCGCTCCAGGGCGTGTGGCCGCTGTCCCCGAGCCTCGACACGATCGGCCCCATGGCGCGCGACGTGGCCGGTCTGGTCACCGGCATGGCGCTGCTCGAGCCGGGGTTCGCCCTCGACCCCGCCGACGACGGGCGCTCGCGCCGGGTGGGGTGCCTGCGGGTGGAGGCCGATCCCGCCATCGAGCTGGCGATCGACGCAGCACTGCGCGCCAGCGAGTGGGAGGTCGTAGACCTGGTGTTCCCCGAGTGGGACGCGGTCTCGGTACAGGCCGGCGCGCTGCTCGTCGGCGAGGCCTGGCGCTCCGACAGGACCGTGGCCGAGACCCGGCCCGACGGCATCAGCCCCGACGTCCTCGAGCGGCTCCGGCTCGGCGCGGGTGTCGACGAGGCGGCGATGGCCGCGGCGCGCGCGGCCCAGGCACAGTGGCGGGCGCGCCTGGCGTCGCTGTTCGGCGAGCTCGACATGATCGCCACGCCGACCCTCACCATCTTCCCGCCCACCATCGCTGAGGGCGAGAACCTGCTCATGGCCCGCTGCACCCTGCCCGTGAACTTCGGCGGCGTGCCCGCGCTGGCGCTGCCGGTGCCCGCGGCGGGCGGCTTCCCGGCCAGCCTGCAGCTGGTCGGCCCCGAGCACGGCGAGGCCGCGCTGCTCGCCGCGGGGTCGGTGCTGGAGTTGGCGGTCGGCGCCTGACCGCGGGGACGCAAGCGGCTCAGGTGGCCGTCATCGCCGCGATCGGGCTCAGCCCCGTGCCGGTGCGGGAGCGGTGCAGCGCCTGGATCTCGGTGAACTCGGCCAGGCCCCACGGGCCGTTCTCCACCCCGAGCCCGCTCCACTTGAAGCCGCCGAAGGGCTGGTGGGGCGCGAGCGCCAGGTGGACGTTGACCCAGGCGGTGCCGCACTCGAGGCGCCCGGCGACCTGCGCGGCGCGCTCCTCGTCGGCGCCCCACACCGAGCCGCTCAGGCCGAAGTGCGTGGCGTTCGCCCGCTCCACGGCCTCGTCGAGGTCCCGGTAGGTGATGACGGGCAGGGCCGGGCCGAACTGCTCCTCGTCGACGATGCGGGTGCCGTCGGACAGGCCGGCGAGGATCGTGGGCTCGAAGAAGTAGCCGGGCCGGTCCATGGGCTCGCCCCCGGTCACCGCGGTGGCGCCGCCGGCCAGCGCGTCGGCCACCAGCTCCTTGACCCGCTCGAACTGGGGCTCGTTGTTGATCGGACCGAGCTTCACGTCGGGCTCGGTGCCCGCCCCGACCCTGACCGCGGCGGCCCGCTCGGCAAGCGCGGCGACCACGTCGTCGTAGAGCGCCTCTGGGACGTAGACGCGCTTGACGGCCGAGCAGATCTGGCCGCAGTTGGCGAATGCGCTCCCGAAGAGACCCGCGGCGATGGCCGCCGGGTCGGCGTCGTCGAGGACGATTGCCGGGTCGTTGCCGCCCAGCTCGAGCGTGACGCGCTTGAGGTCCGACGCCGCCGCCGCTGCCACCTTCTTCCCCGTGGCGATGGAGCCGGTGAAGCTGATCTTGCGGGGGACGGGGTGACCCGTCATCCACGCGCCGAGCTCGTCGCCGCCGCTGACGACGTTCAGCACGCCAGGGGGCAGCAACGGGCGCAGCAGCTCTGCTGCCTGCAGCGTCGACAGCGGGGTGTAGGGCGAGGGCTTGAGCACCATGGTGTTGCCCGCCAGCAGCGCCGGCGCGATCTTCCAGAAGGCCAGGGTCAGCGGGAAGTTCCAGGGCGTGATGGCCGCCACCACACCGAGGGGACGGTGCACCACCTCGACCAAGGCCTGGTCGTCGTCCTGGATGACCTGGCGGCCGAGCTCCGCCTCGGCGAAGTACTGGAGCCAGACCGACGACCCGAACACCTCGACGTTGGCGTCGGCAAGCGGCTTGCCCTGCTCGGCGGTGAGCGTGGTGGCGATCTCGCTGATGTTGGCGAGGAGCACTGCGGCCATCTGCCGAAGGCACTCGCGCCGCTGGTCCTCGTCGTTGCGCCAGTCGCGCGCCGCCTTGGCTGCGGCGTCCATCGCCGCGTCGAGCTGTGCCCGCGTGCACTGAGGTGCGGTGGCGAAGACGTCGCCGGTGGCCGGGTTGCGCACCCCGAAGCTCTCCTCGGTTGCAGCGGCGACGCCGTCGACGGTCATGGTGAACTCGGCCATGGTCTCCCTCCCGGTCCCCCCGGCGCTCGCCGGTCCGCCGGCGCCGCCCCGCCCGGCACGAGGCGTGCCGGGATCTTAGGCCCGGTCCTCTTCGGGCGGCGGGTGCACGACGACCTCGGAGCGCTCGGGGTGCTCGGGGTCGAGGCGGATGTCGTGGCGGTCGTCGCTCGGCGGGTCACCGGAGGCGTCCGCCACCACCACGACCTCGTCGTCGGGCAATCCGTACATGGCGTTGCGCAACCCGATCATGGCCGCGCCGAGGGCTCGCGGCCCCGGCCGGCGCGCCAAGGCGCCCATCCGGGTGGCGGTGGCGTCCGTCTCCTCGCCGTCGTCCCCGCCGTGCCCGGCGCCGTCCGTCGCCACCAACCACGCCAGCCACTGCTCGTCCGTCCAGGCTTCGGGGTCGGCGGGCGGCTCCGGCACCTGGCGGGCATCGTCATCGGAGGTGCGTGACACCGGGCCCCAGCCTACGGGCCTGCGATGGGGTTCAGGCCGGCGCGGGGGTGTCGGGCGGCTCCGGCACGGTGGGCGCGGGACCGGGGCGGCGTCGGGGTGCACCCGGGCGCTCCGCCCGGTCGCGCCAGGCGGACTCGGCCCGGAAGGACACCTCGCGCAAGGGGAGCCCGGTGAGCGAAGCGACACGCGCCGCGTCGCGCTGCTCGGCCTTGACCCGCCCGGGGCTGACCTTGACCCGCACGGGCAGCCCCTCGACGTCCACGGCGTCCATCGCCCGCGTCGCCGGCCAGCGCTCCACCCCGTGCGCCCGCACCCCCAGGGTGCCCGTCTCCTCCTGGAGGCGACGGCGCACGACGCCGGCGAGCGCGAGGTCGGCCAGCGCGCTCACCACGTGGCCGGGCCGGCCCTTCTTCATCAGCACCGGCGTGATCCACGCGTCGAGGGCCCCCGCGTCAAGCAGGGCCGCGACCGCATGCGCCAGGACCTCCCCGGTGACGTCGTCGAGGTTGGCCTCGAGCAGCATCACCTCGTGCCCGCGGCCGGCCGCGCCGGCGGGCACGTCGAGGGCCTCACCCACCACGACCTGGGTGCAGTTGGGCAGCTCGTCGATGGCGCGGGACCCGGCCCCGAAACCGGTCGTCTCGATGCGCATCGGCGGAAGGGGACCGAACCCCACGGCCAACGCGGCCACGATGGCCGCGCCCGTGGGCGTGGTGAGCTCGACGGACAGGTCCCGGCCCCACGTGGGAACGCCCCGCAGGAGCTCCACCACCGCCGGTGCGGGGTTCGGGAGGAAGCCATGGGCGCTTCGAACCGTGCCCGTGCCGGTGGCGACGGCCGAACACCAGACGTCGTCCACGCCGAGCACCTCGAGCGCCGCCGCAGTGCCGACCACGTCGACGAGGGTGTCGTGCGACCCCACCTCGTGGAAGTGCACCTGCTGGGGAGGTCGCCGGTGCAGTCGGCCCTCCACCTGGGCCAGCGCCTGAAAGACGTCCAGCGCCCGCCGGGCGACCCGGTCGGGCAGGCGCGCCTCTTGGACGAGGCCCACGATGTGGGCGTGGGTGCGCACCACCACGTCGTCGGTCACCTCGACGACAGCGCGCGTGGCCGCGATGCCGGCACGCAGGACCGGCTCGGCGGAGAGGTGCCAGCCGCGGAAGGGCAGACGCTCGAGGAGCTCGACCACCTCGTCGAGCTCCGCCCCGGCGTCGAGCAGGCTCCCCAGCGCCATGTCGCCCGCGATCCCCGCGAAGCAGTGGAACCAGGCGGTGGTCCTCGTCACCGGTGCGTCGCTCACGGCAGCAGCCTCACCACCGCGCAGGCGGCACCGAAGCCGTTGTCGATGCCGACGACCGTCAGGCCCGCCGCGCACGACGCGTGCATGGCCAGCAGGGCCGTGACCCCCTCCAAGGCGGCGCCATAGCCGCTGGAGACGGGCACGGCCACCACCGGCGCCGGCGTGATCCCCGCCACCAGGCTGGCCAACGCGCCCTCCATGCCCGCCGCCACCACGACGGCATCGGCGTCGGCCAGCTCGTCGACCGAGGCCAGCAGCCGGTGCACGCCGGCCACGCCGCAGTCGGCGAGCAGCGTCGGCCTGATCCCGTGCGCTTCCAAGGTGGCGACGCACTCGTGGGCGACCGGGAGGTCCGCCGTGCCCGCCGTCACGACCAGCACGCGCCCGGGGCGGTCCGTGGCGCGGCGCCACGTGACGGTGGCCAGGGCACCGGTGGCCGTCACGGTGCCGCCGGGTGATCGGGCCAGGGCGGCCTCCACCTGCCCGGGCGCGGCCCGCGTGAGCAGGACGGGGCCGCCCGCGGGCTCGGCGAGCAGCTCGGCAACGATCCCGGCGCAGTGCTCGGGCGCCTTGCCCGGCGCGTAGACGGCCTCCCCCATGCGCTGGCGCAGGACGCGATGATGGTCGACCCGGGCGTAACCGAGGTCCGCGAAGGGAAGGCGCCGCAGCCGAGCCACGGCCTCGTCGGGGGGGCACAGGCCCGACGCGACGTCCTCGAGCAGCTGGCGGAGGGCGGGCTCGTCCATGTCGGCCACTATCCTGCCCGCACATGGAACGGCCTGCGACCTCGGCCCGTGTCGGCGCCATCGCCTTCCTCGGGCCCGCCGGGACGTTCACCGAGGAGGCGCTGTTCACGCAGGCCGACTACGCCAAGGCGGACGTGGTCCCCGCCGCCACCCTGCCCGACGCGCTCGAGGCGGTGTGCGCGGGGAGTGTGGACCTCGCTTTCGTACCCATCGAGAACTCCATCGAGGGGACGGTCAACGCCACCGTCGACAGCCTCGTCTTCGACGTCGACCTCCTCATCCAGCGCGAGGTGGTCCTCGACGTCCACCTCCACCTGCTGGCTATCGACGGGGCCTCGCGCGGCGGCATACGACGGGTCCTGTCCTTCCCACACGCCACCGCGCAGTGCCGCAGCTTCCTCTCCGCCTACCTCCCGGGCGTCGAGGTCGTGCCCACCAACTCCACCGCCGAGGCGGCCCGCCTGGTCGGTGAGGCAGCCGACGTCTCCACGGCGGCCCTGGCGCCGCGCCTGGCGGGCGAGCTCTACGGGCTCGTGCCGCTGGCGTCCGCCGTGGAGGACCATCCCGACAACCAGACGCGCTTCGTCGCCCTCGCCCGGCGCGGCATCCCCGTCCCGACCGGCCACGACAAGACGAGCATCGTCTGCTTCCAGCGCGAAGACCGGCCGGGAAGCCTGCATGCCATCTTGAGCGAGTTCGCAGCGCGCAACATCAACCTGACCAAGCTGGAGTCACGCCCCACCAAGCGCGGCCTCGGCGACTACTGCTTCCTCATCGACCTGGAGGGCCACGTCGCCGACGAGGTCGTGGCCGACTGCCTGCGCGTGCTGCACGCCGAGCTGGCGGGGGTCAAGTACCTGGGTTCGTATCCGGCGGCCGGCGAGCACGCCCCCGCTGCGCGCGAGCGTGCGGGCGCCGCGTGGCGCGATGCCGAGGCCTGGGTGGCCGACCTGCGCGCCCAGGTCGGCGACGGCACCCCCTGAGCCCGCACACCACGGCGGTACCCTTGGTCCCTTCGGAGGGATGGCAGAGCGGACGAATGCGAGGCTCTTGAAAAGCCTTGGCCTCTCGGGGCCCGTGGGTTCGAATCCCACTCCCTCCGCAGGTCAGAGGGGGTGAGGGCCTCCGGGCCGGAACCCTCAGAAGGCCCGCCAGGGTCTGCGCCGGCCGGGATCCGGTCACCCGTCGCTTCCGCTACGTCACCCGGACGGTGCGAGGCGGCAAGCGCGACGCCCAGCGGGCGGCGGCGGCCCTGGTGTCCGAGATCGAGGCCGGGCACCGGCCCCCGGTGCGAGGCACCGTGATGCAGCCCCTCGAGCTGTGGATGGCGCACGATCTGGTGACTCTCGAAGAGCACCAGACCGAGGGCCCAGAAGGGTCCTTGTTGGAAATCAGCTCAGCGGGACCGAAATCGGCTCCAGCGGGCCACCATCGGGATCCGGTGACAGGACACCGAATCCGCACTGACCAAGGGCTAACCCTCCCACTTCATTCGGCGGGCCCGTGAGCCCAGCCGCATTGTCGCCGTACTGAATGGTGGGGTTGTTGGCCAGACAGATGAAGTTGCCATAGATGACGTTGTCGGAAACTTCCGCGGCGTCGGGGTCAGCCATGATGTTGCCGATGATGTAGGAGCTGCCACCGATCTGATCCCGCAGAGCGCCGTACCAGCACGAGTGCAAACCCCAGACGGTGAAGTCGCCACCGACTGTGCTGTCCTCGAGATCGCTGAACGCAGGCGTCCCTGCGAGCGCCGGGTCCTGAGAGAAGAGGGAAGGCATGTTGCAGTTCACCCCGCCACCGCCACCGGCGATCGTCACGCTCCCTCCGATCGTCTCGCCGTGGATGATGACGCCGAGTGTGGCCAGCCCGATGACGCTGCCGCCGACTTGGCCGCTGAAGGTAGGACAACCCAGTGTCTGCCCGGAACCCAACCCGAGGATCGATCCGTTGCCCACAAAGACATTGCCTCGGATGTCGATCTCGGCCGGGCATCCCTCGAAGGTCGGAGCACCGGTGGCGTCATCGAAGCCCGAATTCGGTGCGAGGGTGAGGTTCCCCTCGATCGTGATGGGCCCCGTTGGTGCGAAGCAGAATCCCGTTACAAGCACCGACCTGTAGGTGCCGGGTGCTAGGACACCGCCGCCGGAGCACACATAGGGGGGTGATCCGTCGTTTGGCACAGCGGCACCGGACGGGCCCGCGCCGACGACCACACCAAAGAGGGCTAACACGAGCGCGGGGACGAATCTGAGGATCCGCATTGGTCCTCCATTCCATCTTGGAGACTTCGTAGCAGCGCCAAACTAGAGAAGACACCACCCATTGACAATCCCCAAAATAGATGAGGGCACCCTAGATACTCCCAGGTAGCGCAACCCCGGCAGATCGGTTAGCGGCGAGCTAGCAGGCACTCCGAGCCGCCACCTGCCTTGCACAATTAGCTTGTCTAGCGCTTGATCGTTCCCGAAAGGTGGGTTGGTATGAAACTGTCGCGAAACAGCTACACGGTCTACAGCATCGGATGTGCTGTGGTGTGGGCGATCATCTTGGCTGTCGTTTCAGCAACAGCAACCGAGAAGACGAAGGAGAGGATTCAGCTAGGCGCCAGTGGTTGGGCATTGGGTTGGCTGTCCGCCACGATCGCAAGGTACGTGTACCCACCACCGGGGAAGTGGATGCACCGAGCGGACACCTCCTCTCACTTGTAACTGGTTCCCTCTCAGGTAGGGCCATCCGCAACGTGCCGGGTGAGGTCGGTCGGGACGCGTCAGAGGGGTATCGATAAGTCCATCTGGGAGCAAGCCATACACGGCCGGGAGCCCGTCCTTCCCATGCCAAGACCAGCGATTTCCCACTGACCAGGAACTTCTTACCCCGCAGTCGGCCCAAACGGGGAAGCACACATGCATCCTTTCTGGCCATCGACGGGAAGCCGCGATGGGGCTATCTTCGCACCAGGCCAGTCCACCTGCGGGGCTCGACATACCCGAAAGCAATTCACGGGGAAGGAGGGAAGGTGGCTGAGAAACCAACACAAGCCGACAGTACGGCGGCAGGTGGTTCCACTACTACTGGGACCTACAGTTGCCCCAATTGTGGAGAAGATCGACCGATCGGCTCCGAGACCTGTCCCCACTGCGGACTCAAGTAGCATTCGCGCAGTCCGCGCTCCCCTGGCATCGTAGCGTAGGCCCGCCACTATCCGTGCTCCGTGGCATCCCCAGCCGACCTGGAAGCGTCGCCTGATAGCGGCGCCACTCTGCTCGATCTGCTTGGACCGCGTAGGCCAACAGTCCCTTCTGCGGCCCAGCTGGTCGGCCTAGAGCAGGAGTATCGGCTTTTCTGCGCCGGTGAACAACTGGACTTCCGCCGCATAATCCATGCGTGTGACATTGCCGGCCGTCGTCTCGATCCAAGTGATGCGAACGCCTACCGATGTAGGTCAGGGGCCGTCCTCACGTGTGACGACGCCGAGGCCGAAATGGCGAGTCCCCCGCTCGAACACCGATTGGGATTCGCCAAGGAGCTTGCTGCCTGGTCGGCTCGATTCGAACGCGACCTGGATCAGCTTCTCCCTAGTGGAGTCACTTACGCCGGCGAGTCGACCCACATCAGCGTGTCAATGCTGAATGCGACCAACGACAAAGTGCTCAGGTTGTTTGCCCGATCGTTTGCGCCCTCCCTGATCCTGATATGCGAACGCCGGAACAGTTACGGAATCTGGCTGCGTCCACGTCCGAGACGTGGCGAATTCTGCACCGAGCATGTGAATGGGGACCTCCTTCGGGCAGCAGCCCTGTTCGCAACCGGCGGCGTCCTCGCTTGCGCACGAGCCTTACGTGCAGGCAAGGCGGACAATCTTCCGCCGCTTGTACGAACCTCTCTGGCTCCAGCTCGCGAACGTTTTGGGTGGTTCGTGCATCGGGCCGCTTTCAACTGTGATCTCCACGACGAAGGGAGAGCCGCGCAGTTGCACTCGGCCCGATACGGGACGATCACGGCGCAGCGTCATCTCGAGCTTGCCTGGGAATCGATCGTTGATGCGATCGGCGACACCATCACGGAGGTCGACCGACAACTTGTCCGGCGACTGATCGCCGGGGACTCCTTGGGCGTGGAGAGGAACTACGACCAACCACTCTCCGAGACCGTAGCGGCTTCGACGGCAGCTCCGACGCCCTACGGCGACGTTCTCAAGGCCCGAGAACGGCCGCCGTTTCGGTGTCAAGCGATCTTCGCCAACTGGGAAGCGTCGGTGTTTCGGATCTGGTGCCCGGCGCGCGATGCGTTCATGGCGGTGCCGTCGGCGTACCTGGCCGACTTCCTCGACGCCCTTGACGAAGGTCGACTCGACTCGTTCGTGAGTGCGCTTATGGCCAAACCCGCGAATGGTCACCATCTCAATTCACGGTGGCAGATCCTTCAACCAGGAGTGTTCGACACGGTTGGCGACCTTCGGCAACTCCTGCCAGAAGAACGAGAGTTGACTTCGCGCCTAGCTGATGAGTTCGCGCCTCAAACTGTCGGGCCCCAAAACGCCCCTGCAGGAGAGACAAGCGTGGCATCACCTGAAGCGGCCGCGGTGGCCGGAGTTGCTGGGTCCGGGGAATCGACTTCGATGGAGGGCAGACTCTCCAAATGGATCCTCCCGCTTGCCACTGAAGGCAGACTCCCCGAACAGCCAATACCTCCCAGGTTCGGCTGGCTTGGCCGCGGCGGCACCTTTTGGCTCATCGCCCTTCTCGTCTTGGCGCTCGGCGGAGGAGGCGTGGCCTATGTGGCATCCAATGGCGGCGGAAGTCAGGGATCGACGACGCACGGCTCGTCTGGTACTTCGACCAAACCGGCGTCAGCCCTGTCCCTGCCTACGGTCTATAACCGGGAACTCGTATTCTCCGCGGCGAGCGCGAGCGGAACGAGTGCCACCCCGAGTACCTACCTGGTGACCCTGCGGCCCGGCACGGTGCCTGGGGAATTCGTCGAGACCGACACCTATCCGACCACCGACAGCCAGCAGATCCAGACCGAGACCTACTCCACCACTGGGATCGGCGTGACCGGCCTGGAGAACACCTCTCCGTCGGGCACATTGAGCTTCGAGTTCTCCCCGCCGCTTCCCCTGCTCAAGGCCCCCTACTTCGTAGGGCAGAGCTGGAGCGCGACGTCGACCGGTAGCTCCTCGTCCGGGGAAGACGACGTGCAGCTGACAGATCGCATCTCCGACATCACGCACCTGACGGTAGCCGGAACCACCCTGCAGGTGATCGAAGTCACCATCCACCACACCATCGCAGAGACGACACCCTCGGGAACCGTGAGCCAGGAGTCGACTGGCACGGAGTTTTTCTCACCACTTCTCGGTGTGTTCGTGTCCGGCGAGTCGACCGAGGTGACGGGGGGCAAGAGCACGACCAACCAGTTCACCCTCCAGAGCATCGGCATGCCGATCTCCGGATCATCCACGCCAACAGGCTCGCCGAGCACGCCCGTCGCCTCTGGACAACCAGTGATCACGTCGCAGCCACAGAATCAGCAAGTCGCGCCCTATGGCACCGCCTCGTTCCAGGTCGTCGCCTCCGGAGCAGCCACCTACGAATGGCAATACTCGCCCGACGGCGGCATGACCTGGGTCCCGATTCAGGGGGGTACCGCGCCAGGCTGGTTCCAAGAGATCACCCCGTCCATGAACGGCCATCTGTTCCGTATGGTCGTCTCGAATGCCTCGGGACAGACCACTAGCGACGCCGCGTCAGTGACTGTAATTGGGGGCTGAAACAGGCGAAGCCGGTCGGCCAAGGGTCATCGGGACCGCTTAGTCCATCCCGCCGCGCGGGATTTGCCCGACCAAGTCGAGCCCACTGGATCCCCCGTGCCGTCCAATGTGCTGTGCGATATGTGATCGTGGCTCGGTGTCTTGGCCCTGGGACCGCCCTGTATTCGCGCCGGATGTATCGAAGGTGGACCGAGCGATAAGCGCCGATCCCGGTGACGGCAGCAAGCCGGCCACCCGTCAGGCGGGATTACCGGTCGTCTCGGGTCCCCAGGCGCCCGTAGCGGGGAGCGCAGGATCAGGCACTTACCGGATGGCCTACCAGGTGACGAGAACCCACCTGTATGCGTCCAGATCGGTGTCGGCCCGCAGCCGGTCGAGAGCACGCAGCGCCTCGCTTCTTGCTACCTCAACGTGGTCACCATCACCGCTCGGAAGGCGCTCCAAGGAATCTCGGTCGAGACACCGGGCGGCGTGGAGCCCTCCCCATCACTCCGAAGGTCCTTGGCCACATCACCTCCTGCCCCTCGTTGGCGAAGATGGCGGAAGCGCGGAGGTCATCGGGCAGGGCTGAGAGGTCACGCTCTGGCACGACACCGAGTATGCCGCTCAGGTCACCCTGGGCCGGCTTCCCGGATGCCCGGCCGGGTCATTTGCACCCTTGGCAGACTATGCCGGTTGATCCGGCTCGATTCACGTCACCAACTGGGCATGCGGGCTACCGCTCGGAAGGCCAGTGCTGTCCTAGCGCTGCTTCCTGCCCTTTCGCTCGCTCTGTTGGGATGCAGCAGCAACACGGGCACAATCGAGGGCCACGTCCTCATCTCCTTCCCGGTTCCCCCTGCTCACCCCCCGTCCGTAGCCCGGTTCCCAACCACGGTCATGATTATCTCGGCAATGGGCGGGATGGTTGCTCAACGGGTGCCAGCAGGCGGGACCCATCGCTTCACCGAGCCCGCGGGGACATACACCCTGCGGGCTTCCGCTGCGCCCAACTGCTCGGCGACGGCGACAGTGACGGCTGGACAGACGAAGACCGTGAACGTTCGCTGCATCGAGCCTTGACCCACCCTGTATTGATGCCGGTGGTCGGACGGTGCCTCCGCTCTTCCCGCCAGGTCAGCCAGGCCGAGGCCCATCGGGATCGCTCGGCGCCGTCGTTATAGATCGGGTGTCTGATCGGGTCGGGCTCGTCGCATGGGCCGAGTAGACGGCGCGCTTGCATCACTCAAAGTGCTGTTCTAGCTCTCCTGATTCGGTACCATCCACGCCCGTACAACTGCTTGGGCGAAGGCCCGAGCAACCAGGGGAGGAAGCGTGCCAGAGGTCGAGCTCGACCACGTCACTCTCGCTTATGAAGTCATCGGCCAAGGGGAGCCTCTCCTACTCGTCGCCGGGTGTGGTCAACCTGCCGCTGCCTTTCAGATCGGTTTGGCCCCAGCGCTCACCCTCGCCGGTTACCAGGTCATCCTTTTCGATAACCGCGGTGTCCCACCGAGTTCCATGCCGCCGGCGCCTTACTCAGTTTCTCAGATGGCCGACGATGCGATCGGTCTTCTCGACCACCTCGGAATCTCCGAACCCATTCGGGTGGCCGGTCACTCGCTTGGCGGATGGATCGCGGAAACCCTCACCATCGCGCACCCCCAGCGGGTAAGGGCGGCGGCTCTCATGGGAAGCGCCAACCGCCCCACTTCTTGGGAGAAGGCCATTACGAGGCTTGAACGCGACCTCGCGGCGTCAGAGGTCGAGCTACCTCGCCTCTATTACGCACTCGAAACCATCCGGTACTTGCCCTACCACGACCTCCAGAACGACGAGGTAATCGACGGTTGGCTGGAAATAGTCGGCGACCTCGAGGTGTGGTCAAACCCAGGGCGCCTCGGCCAGTTCGAAGCGGCACTCGCTTGGTCCACCGATCCGGCGCGAACCAGCGCTTGGCCAGCGATCACTGTTCCATGCCTCGTAATGAGCTTCGAATACGACATCGACTCGCCGCCGGCCCGGGCCCGTGAGGCGGCCCAAATGATCCCAGGGGCCGAGTACGCCGAAATCGCCGGAGCGAGCCACTTGGGCTTTTTCACCCACTCGGGCCCGGTCTCGGAAGTGCTAGTCGACTACTTCGGACGGCATTGAGACGCGAAGAGGCTCCCCGAGCAGTAGGAGCACCTGGAGAGCGAGAGCGTCCTCAAACGCTCCGGCCTGTCATTTCAGGTTGGGGTGGTCCGTTGGGCAGGGTGACCGGGTCCGGCACATCTCGATCGGGAACGGGTGTTCGCTAGGGGTCAGTACTCGTTCTTGAAGGCGAAGTAAGAACCGCGAGGAGGCCCGGCCCGCTTCCTGTCGAGCCGCTGCCCATTGTGGTCGACGTCGGTAGTGTTGGCGACATGACCGACAAGTCCGTATTCACCGACGACGAGTGGACCAGCGTGGTGGAAGGGCCCACCAGTGCAGGCTTCCTCGTCGTGACCGCGTCACCGGGGGGCATGTTCCGGGAGACCTTCGCCATGTCCAAGGCCTACGCCGAGGCCCGCGCCGCTCACGGAGCGAGCGAGCTCCTCGACGCGGTGGTGTCGTCGAAGCCTAAGGTCGACCGCACCCACCACGGCTCGGTCGACGAACAGCGGGTTGCCGCGCTGGCCCATGTGCGCGAGGCGGTGGGGCTGGTCGCGCTGAAGGCCACACCCGAGGAGGTCGGGGACTATCGCAGGTTCGTGCTCACTCTGGCGGAAAAGGTGGCCGCCGCGCACCGCGAAGGGGGGCAGGACGTGAGCTCGCCCGAGGCCAAGGCGATCGAGGAGATCCGCGACGCGCTCGGGGCCGGCTCGGACCAGGGCGCGGCCGGGTAGCCGCTCAGGGAACGACCGGGAACCGGTGAATTGCCGGGGTGCGCTCGGTACAGATCCGTCACCAGCCCAGCCTGGAGGCCTGGAAACACCCTGGATCGCTCACGGGCGTTGATCGCGAACGGTCGGCCGCCAACCCTGATCGACCTCCCCCGGCACGTTGCAGTCGGGTGCCGAACAGGTACCGTTGGTCGAATGATGTGCCGGTCATGGCCGCGCTATCTCTCTTTCCCATAGATATGGAGGTCTCATGATCTCGATCGTCGTGAAGTTCAACGTGCGACCTGATTGCAGCGACGAGTGGATCGATCGCATAAGCGCCTTCACCCAGGCCACTCGCCAGGAGCCGGGCAACCTTTGGTTTGAGTGGTCCCGGAACGTCGAGAACCCGGATCGGTTCGTACTCATCGAAGGATTCCGCGACGCTGATGCCGGCGCTGAGCACGTCAACTCTGAGCATTTCAAAGAAGCCATCCGGCAGGCGCCATCGATGTTGGTTGATACCCCAGAGATCCTGTACGCCGAGCTACCTGGGATGGAGTGGTCCCTCCTGGCCGAAATGTCGGTTCCAGAGAGCGGCTCGGCTTGACGCCTGCTCTCAGGTCGTCCCTGGACTGGCCAGCAGGCCACGAATCAGCATGCCGGGTCACCTCCACAAGACGGGCGAGTCTTTGTGGATATGCTGCCGGCACCCAAGGCGGAGGTGCCATCGACACCCTCGCACTCGGCTGACGAGGAGACAGTCATGGACAACGTTGCACTCATGAAGCAGGTCATCGCCAGTACGGACAAGGTCGTCAAGGGCACCGAGCCCTCGCAACTCGGCCTCCCGTCTCCCTGTACGGAGTGGACCGTTCGAGACGTGATCAACCACATCACCGGCGGATCGACCATGTTCGCCGTCTGCGTCGAGGAAGGGTCGGTCCCCGACGATCTGCTCGGCAAGCTCATGGCCGGCGACAACCTCGGCGACGATTACGTGGGCGCCTGGGAAGCAGCTTCGAGTCGTGCCATAGCCGCGTTCGAGGCACCAGGTGCGCTCGACAAGATGGTGAAGTTGCCCTTCGGCGAGATGCCAGCCGGGGTCGCCCTGAACATCGCCGTGTTTGACGTTCTCACCCACGCGGCGGACATCGCCAACGCCACCGGTCAGACGATCGACGACACCGCACTGGTCGAGACGGCGCTGGAAGTCGGTCACCAGATGATCGGACCCGAACTGCGAGTTCCAGGAGTGTTCGACCCCGAGCAGTCGGCACCAGAGGGCGCTCCGCCCACCGTGCGGCTCCTCGCTTTTGCCGGACGCAAGGTCTGAGCGAACCCGGCACGGCTTCCATGGGGGCGCTGATCGCCAGCGCGGCGATCCTCGGAGGGTGGAGGCTTTCCCCTGGCTGGTGGCAAGGCATTCATGCCAGTCCCGGATCGCCGGGGGCTGCTGATATCGCTCGGGTCGTCCCTTGGCCGAGGCACTGACAAACGGCACATCCCGGGCACCCCTGTCAAGAGCGGGATGCGTACGGAAACGTCTGTTATGGATCGGGTGACAGCTTCTCGCAGCACGCACGTAGCCGTCGATCTGGACGGCTGGGCCAACGCACCGTCGACCAGCTCAGATGCATCGTTGTGTGTTCAACTGCGTACGGCATCATTTGAGCTTTGAGACTGGATGAACTCGCTCAACAGTGCTCGGAGGACCTCGAAGTCCGCATCAAGCTGCCGGCGCGACTGGTTGCGGAATCGTCCCGCCACCTCGCTCACGGCAAAGCCCAGGATCGCGGTGCTGACGAGCCGTTCCACCTGAGCGAGTCGATCCTCAGCGATACCGGCCTCGGCCAGAGCCTGGTAAACGGCCTCCCTGGTTCTCCGGCCTTGCGGCGTGGACGCGGGTCGCTGGAGTAGGAGGGGGAAAACGGCCGGGTGGCGGCGCGCCGATGCCCGAATGCCGCCGGCCAGAGCCGACAAGCGCTCTGACCAGTTCATCTCCGCTGAAGGTGGGGGGAACTCAGTGAGGAGCAACTCCACCAATCCGTCCAGCAGATCGGCTTTGTTGCCCACGTGGCGATACAGCGCCATCGGGGTCACCTCGAGACGTTCAGCCAGCAACCCCATGGTCAAGGCCTCGAGGCCCTGCTCGTCCGCCAAAGAGAGCGCTTCGGCCAAGACTTGCGCCCTGTCGATTCGCGCTGGCCTTCCCATCAGGGGTTAGTATAAGCTACATATTTATGGAAGGAGCCAGTCGGACTGCTGAGCTCATGGCCGTCCAGCGGGGGCTGGAATCTTCCCGGCCCTCGGGGAAGCGCCTGTTCGATGACCCCTTCGCCCGTTCGTTCGTCTCGCCGAGCTGGCGCATCGCACTCAGCGCGGCCCGCTTTGCGCCCATCCGCATGGGCATCGCAACCGTCTACGACCTCATCGGCGGGCCGGGTCCCCGCGCATCTGCCATTGCCCGGACCCGCCTCATCGACGATCTCGTCGAGGAGCTCGCGCCCGCGGCGGACCAGATCGTGATCCTGGGTGCCGGATTCGACACCAGGCCCTATCGACTGGGCTGTCTGTCGGCGCGCCAGGTCTTCGAGGTCGACCATCCAGATACCCAGATCGCCAAGCGGTCTGGCCTGGCAGCCGCCCTGGTCGCCCAATCGAGCGGAGTCCTGTTCGTACCGGTCGACTTCGAAACCGACGATCTGGCCGAGGCACTCGTGGGAGCCGGGTTCTCAACTGAGCAGACGACGCTCTTTCTCTGGGAGGGGGTAACCCAGTACCTGTCCGCGGAAGCGGTCACCGCAACACTCAAGGTGATCCGAAATCTGAGCCACTCGGAGAGCTCCCTCCTGTTCACCTATGTCGACAAGTCCGTGATAACCGACGGGTCGCCAAGCTTCCCGGAGGCTGAGCGGTGGCTCAGAGGAGCGAGGAAGCGGGGCGAGCCCTGGAGCTTCGGCATCGCTCCGACCGAGATCGTGAGTTTCCTCGAGGCCCATGGTTTCCAGTTGATAAAGGACGTCTCGACACAAGAGGCGGGTAATCGGTATTTCTCGACCGTGGGACGCTATGAGCATGGGTCGGGGCTCTATCACGTGGTGACGGCCCGCACTCTGGCCGTGTGCTGAACATTCTGTCTTCGCAATTTCCGATCTACTGTCCAGCGAGCCGTCGATCTGTCGCGCCGCGGAGCGGTGACGAAAGCGACGGTCGTCTCGATGATGACTAACAAAGCTGACGTTCGGTGCACCTGTCGGGTGGGATACTGACAGCGTGCGACCCGATCACCGGATTACCGCAGTCATCATCGGGGCCGGACACAGCGGCTTGGCGATGAGCAAGCGACTGGCGGACGGCGCCATCGACCACATCGTGCTCGAACGGGACGAGGTGGCAAGCTCGTGGCTCAACCAACGGTGGGACTCGTTCACGTTGCTGACCCCGAACTGGCAGACGCGTCTGCCTGGTTGCAGCTACGAGGGTGACGAACCCGACGGATTCATGACCGGCGCGGAGATCGCGGCATTCATCCAGCACTACGCCGACACCGTCCGAGCGCCAGTACGGACGGGCACGGCAGTGACATCGGTGCGAGCGGCGGACGATGGTTACGACATCGTCACGACGGAAGGCACGTGGCGATGCCGGTGTGTCGCGCTCGCAGGCGGTGCGTGCAACGTCCCGAGCATCCCGCCGTTTGCCGATGCCGTACCCGAAGCCGTCGCGACGGTGAACCCACTGCGGTACCGGAATCCCGGCCAGCTGCCGGAGGGAGGGGTGCTCGTGGTCGGCGCGGCGGCCACCGGCATCCAGCTGGCGGAGGAGATCCACTCGTCGGGCCGCCAGGTGTACTTGTCGGTGGGTGAGCACGTCCGCATGCCTCGGACGTACCGGGGTCGCGACATTCAGCACTGGATGGAGGCGATCGGCCGCCTCGACGATCGCTATGACGAGGTCGAGGAGATCCTGAAGGCTCGCGGCGTCGCGTCGCCGCAGCTCGTCGGCACGCCCGAACGCCGAACGCTCGACCTGAACTGCCTCACCGGAGCGGGCGTTCAACTACGAGGGCGGCTGGGTGCCATCCGCGACGGGGTGGCGCTGTTCTCTGGTGGGTTGCGCAATCACTGCCGCCTCGCCGACCAGAAGCTCGGCCGGCTGCTCGACGAGATCGATGAGTGGATCGGGGCGAACGGTCTCGATGGTGAGGTGGGACCGTCGGAGCGACCGGAAGAGACGCAGGTACCGTCGAGCGCCCCGCTCACGCTCGATCTCACCAGCGGCGAGGTGGGGTCCGTCGTGTGGGCAACCGGCTTCCGGCCTGACCTCTCATGGGTCGACCTGCCGGTGTTCGACAGTTCTGGTCGCCTGCGTCACGACGGCGGCGTCGTCGACGCGCCGGGCGTGTACTACCTCGGCGCTCCGTTCCTCCGGCGGCGCCGGTCGAGCTTCATCCACGGCGCTGCGGCCGACACGGCCGACCTGGCGGAACACCTCGCGGCTCACCTGGCCGGCCAGGTGTGATCAGCGCTTGGTGCCGACGTACCCAAACACCTGGATCTCACCGCGAAGCGGCACCCCGTCGCGCACGTGGTCGGCGGCGAGAGCGGCGGCACGGGCGACGAACTCCTCCTCGCCGATGCTTTGGATCGCCTCGTAGGCAGGTCCGGTCGCGGCGATCGCGCGAGCATACGTCTCAGGGTCCGCGTACTCCATCGCGAACGGGACCTCGAAGCGCTCCTCGACCTCGAACCCGCTGTCGCCGAGGAACGCCTCGCCGACACCCGGCCGGCCGAGAGCGACCATGTCTGCCTGATGCTGGATTTTCTCGTCGGTGGCCCACAGGAACGGGGCGAGCAGCCAAGCTCCCGGTGACTTGCCGACGTTGCCCCAAACCGTCATCCCTAGCCGCCCACCGCTGACGAGCAGCCGCCGG
>Ga0187778_10000627_pt1 | contig 25010 bp, 17 predicted proteins | sample 1015_Q2_SP5_20_M_FD_132418 | JGI IMG/M metagenome (GOLD analysis project Ga0187778, IMG submission 132418) | Tropical peat soil microbial communities from peatlands in Department of Meta, Colombia - 1015_Q2_SP5_20_MG | ecosystem: Environmental > Terrestrial > Soil > Wetlands > Peat | place... | reverse complement strand
TCTCAGTCAGCGGCGCGAAGACCGCCGCCATGCGGCCCTTGTCTTCGGGCGAAAAGCGCGCCATTTCGCGCCCGCGGGCGCTGACGGCCTCCAGCGCGTCGGCGAAGGGAAGCGCGCCAGCCGCTACCAGCGCTCCGTATTCGCCGAGGCTGTGGCCCATGGCGAAGTCGGGCTCGATGCCGTAAGCGGCCAGCAGGCGGGTCAGCGCCAGGTCAATCGTCAGCACAGCTGGCTGCGTGATTGCGGTCTGGCGCAAGTCGTCTTCGGCCTTCGCAACGGCGCTGGCGTCGGCGGAGTCAACGAAGATGAAGTCGCTGAGCGGCTTGCCGAGTAAAGGAGTCATCACGCGATCCGCTTCAGCAAAAGTTTCCGCCACAATCGATTCGCTTTCTCGTAATGGCGCAAGCATGTTCACGTACTGAGAACCTTGGCCTGGGTACAGGAACGCCACCTTGGCTGCTGGACCGCTGCCACGGAAGACACCCTGTGCGCGCAGCGCTTTCCAAATTGCCGGTTGATTGCCCGTCAGTGCTTTAAGTGCACTATTGGTTTTATCCGCCAGGTCGCGGCCGTTAGCGAAATCGATGGCGATACGCTCCGGCGCATGCAAATCTGATTCCGCCGGCGCAGTTGCTGTCGGCGTGCGGCCCGCTTCAACGTCGTTTTTCACGGCACGCAACCGCTCCGCCAGCAAGGCTTCTGAAGTGGCACCTATTACCAGCGCGCCCCGCAGCGGTGCTTTGTAAGACGATTCCGGAGCTGGAGCCACATCACCTGCTCTCAAATTTTTCTCGGCCGCTGCCCCAGGAACTGTCGCAGGCACTGTAATGGCTCGCTTGCCATTTCCATTGAGCCGGTCAGGAATGTACTCCTCGAGTACCGCGTGAAAGTTCGTGCCGCCGAAACCAAACGCGCTCAGACCGGCTCGCCGGACACCACCCGCCGGAGTCGGCCACGGTTTCAGTTCGGTATTGACATAAAAAGGAGAGTGCGCAAAATCGATATCAGGATTCGGATGTTCGCAGTGCACACTCGGCGGGAGCACTTTGTCGCGAAGCGCCAGAACAACTTTCAGGAATCCTGCCGCGCCGGCAGCACCCTTAAGATGGCCGATGTTTGACTTCACGGAACCCAGTGCAACAGACGCTACCGGCAGGTGACATCCGCCAAGCACCTCGATCATGCTTTGTACTTCGACAACATCACCGACCCGCGTAGAAGTGCCATGGCCCTCCATTAGAGTCGCTGTCGCAGGCGATAGTCCGGCGTTCTGCCACGCGCGCTCGATAGCAAACTTTTGCCCGACGGGGTTGGGCGCAGTAATGCCTTTGCCCTTGCCATCACTCGAACCACCCATGCCGCGCAGCACGGCGTAAATCTTGTCTCCATCGCGTTCAGCATCGCTTAGGCGCTTGAGCACAAATATCGCCGCGCCTTCGCCCATAACAAAACCGTCTGCTCCTTCCGCGTAGGGACGGGTGCCCGTCGCCGAGAGCGCGCCAATCTTGCAGAACTTTACGAAGGTGGGTGCACCCATGTTGCGGTCGATTCCGCCCGTGATCGCTACATCAAAGTCGTTCTGCACCAGCCCCTCGATTGCGGAACTAATCGCAGCCATCGCTGATGCGCAAGCGGCGTCACAGACATAGTTCGGACCGTGAAAGTTGAAAATGTTAGCAATGCGCCCGGCGATACAGTTCGCCAATTCGCCAGGCATGCTGTCTTCCGTAATCTCAGGCAGATACTTGGCGATGCGGTCGTGCAATTCGCGTGTGATGTCGGCTCGCACGGCGGCGGGCAGGGCCGCGAAACTGGCGCTTTCGGCGAGTTCGCGCGCATATTCCGGAAAATACACGCGCAAGGAAGTGAGATAGTGTTTTTCCCCGGCCATCGCGTTGCCGAGAATCACTGCCGTGCGATTGGCGTCCAGTGGCCGTTTGGGATATCCGTAATCTTCCAATGCTTCCCGCGTACAGGCGATGGCCCATTTCTGTGCACCATCCATCGCATCGACGACTCGAGGCGGAATCGCCAGCCGCCATTTCATCGGGTCCCATTGGAACTCCCGCACCCAGCCGCCGATTTTCGAATAGGTCTTATCCGGTACGCTGGGATCGGGATCGTAATAGAGTGCCGGGTCCCACCGCTCCGGATCCACGTCGGTGATACTGTAGCGGCCGTTCTTCACGTTTTCCCAGAAAGCCGCGGCGTTGGCGGCATCGGGCAGAACGGCTCCCGCCCCGACAATTGCGATGGCTCGATAGGCAGTGTTTTCCATGATGACGCTCCTCCTTCGTCAGCCCGATGGACCTATGAAGATGTCGCGCAACTACTCCGGCTAAGCGGCTACCTGGGACCGTTTGGCTGCGCGGTTATACAAAACGTCAGCGACAAAATCCATGTCGGAAATCAAATCCACCTGCTCACGATGAATCGCAGGCAGGCCTAAACTTGTTTCAAAGGCGGCCATCTCGGCCGGGCTTACACCACCGGCTCCGCCAATCCAGCGCAATCCGTCTTCCGCTACCTTGAGTGCCGCTTCGCGCGCGAAAATTCGCGCTAGGGCCGCCAGTGCGGTTGCGTCGAAGCGTCGATTCGCTTTCTCGTTGAGCTTGTTTTCTGCTGCCAGCGCCGCTCGGCGTGAAAGGCTCCCGGCACACTCGGCATAAGCGATCAGCTCGCCCAAACGCAGGAGAATATGTTGGTAGCGGGTCAGGCGCGCGCCCCGCGCTTTTTCCATAACTTCCGCCAATGCGTGCAACGCCAGCGCCGCGATGTCCGCGCCAACATTCGAATGCCGGGCGTGCAGCTCTTCAAAGTGTCTCGCCTGCTCGTGATAATGCTGCCCGCGCGTCTTGAGGTGAAGCTGCCAGCGGTCGCGGCTGATGGTCATCTCCATAATTTCGGAGGTGCCTTCGTAAATCGTCGTGATCCGAACATCGCGCTTGATCTTCTCCACCATGTATTCGCGCGTGTAGCCATAGCCGCCGAACGCCTGAATGCTGGCCTCCGCCGCCGCATTTCCGGCCTCGGTGGCCATGTACTTCGCAATCGCACCTTCGGTGTTCAGACTGCCTTCGCTGGCATCGATGCGCTCCGCAGTGTCCTCGATGTAAGCCCGGGCCGCTTCTAAATGCGCGACGTGCGGAACGATCAGCTTGTGTGTGTACCCCTGCTTTTCCGAGAGTGGCGCTCCGGCCTGAATGCGCTTTGTAGAGTAGGGAATTGCCCGATCCACCGCCGACCAGCCTGCCCCCAGCCCAAACGCTGCCACCATGAGGCGCGTATACCCAAAAACAAGTTGGGCTTGATTGAGGCCTTGCCCCTCCACTCCGCCGAGAAGCCGGTCAGCATCGACATAAACGTTGTCAAAGGAAAGCGCCGCGGTGTTGCTCAGCCGAATTCCATGCTTGTCTTCCGGTTCGTCGTGGTTGAAACCTTTTGCGCCCTTTTCAACCACGAACCAACTCGGGCCACCGGGAGCATTGGCCAGAACCGAGTACGCATCGGCGACGCCCCCATTGCTGATCCATTGCTTGTTGCCCGTGATCTTGTAGCCCACCACCTTGCCATCTTCCATAACTCGATCCGCAGTGGTGCGAAGCGCGCCCAAATCGCTACCCGCTTCAGGTTCGGTCGCTCCGTAGGCAAACAGCAATCCTTCTTGCGCGATGCGGCTCAGCCAGTATTTCTTCTGTTCCGGAGTGGCGCCCACGGTGATCGGATCGCTTCCCAGAAACGTGGCAAGAACCGCGGTGGCAACCCCCAGATCGATGCGCGCCATTTCCTCGCAAACGCAATACACGTCGAAGGCGCCGCCCCCGAATCCGCCGCAGTCTTCCGGAATGAACAGCAATTGAATGCCGAGCTGGTCCGGGTCACACATGTTTCGCACGATATCCAATGGACATTCATCGCGTTCATCCAGCTCCAGAATGGTTTCCTCGGGCAAGCGTTTCTTGGCAAAATCCCGCAGCGACTTAATACTCAGTTTCAGCGTTTTCGGGGCGATCATGAGAGCTACCTCACTTTGCGGAAACAGTTCGCATTTCACGTATCTTGTCGGTCAGTTCCGGCAGAAACTCCAGGATGTCGTCAACAATGCCGACATCTGCCACCTGGAAAATAGGAGCTTTCGGATTTTTGTTGATAGCAATCAGGAAGCTGCCTTTGATCCCGGCCAGATGTTGGGAAGCGCCACTGATGCCGCATGCCAGATAAACCTTCGGCTTCACGGTATTTCCGGATGAACCTACCTGACGCGATTTCGGCAACCATTTGGCATCTACCACTGGCCTGGAGCAACTGACAGCCGCGCCCAAAACGTTGGCAAGCTCCTCCGCGATGGCCACATTGTCTTTCTCCTGGATACCTCGGCCGACCGAAACCAGAACATTGTGCTTCGTGATGTCGACGTCGCCGGCCTCCGCAACAATCGTCTCCAGATAGCGCCGCCCAGCCTTCAGAGAACCAATGTCGATCGATTTCTCCACTACAGCTCCGCGGGTGGTAACACTTTCGATCGCTTTGAACGCGCCCGGACGAACCGTTATCACCACGCCCGAGGAAATATCACATTGAACATGCGCACTGACCTGGCCACCAAACTCCTGGCGAACACAGTGGAGGGTGCTACCTTCAAGGCCTTCAATATTCACCACGTCGGAAACAAAGGCTGAATTGGTCTTGATCGAAAGCCCCGGAGCCAGATCGATCCCGAAATGCTCGTGCGGAATTAACACAATGCTGTTCGCGGGCACCACCTTTACCAAAGCTTTCCGAATCAATTCGGCGTTCGGATAAGCAAGTACTTCACTGGCGATTTTCCACATCTCCGAAAAAGCAGCAGGGAGCGAGGTGCAGGCTGCATTGAGGTCTGGTCCCCAACCGGCGAGAATGGCCGTCGGTGATGCGGCGCCGTCAATCTTTTTCCCTGCAGCTGCAAGTTCCACCGCAGAATCGTCGGCCACGCCGTTCTTGTGAGTGATATACGCAAAAATTCGAGGCATCACCTCAATCCTCCTTTGGCTTCCAGTAACTCAAAAACTTTCTCAATGTTCTCTTCGCGGCTGCCCTGCAACATTTCCGCGCCCTTGCCAAGTGCCGGCACGAAATAGTCAACCCGTTTGACTTTCGCGGCATTGGCTCCGGCGGCGCCCGGGTCAAGTCCCAGTTCCACTGCGCTGATGGTTGGAATAGGAACGGATGCGACCGCTCGAATGCCGCGCATACCCACATAGCGTGGTTCGTTAATGCCGGTTTGAATCGACAGCACACACGGCAGATCGATTTCGTTGACTTCCCGGTTGCCGCCTGCAATTTCGCGGCTGACCTTCAACTTCCTGCCATCGAGAACTTCAATGGAATTCACCAGGGAAGCGAAGGGATAGTCGAGCATCGCCGCCAGCATTCCGCCGATTTGCGCCGCTCCATCTTCGGCCTGCACTCCCGTCAGGATCAGGTCGTAATTGCCTTTGTGCACAAACGCTTTCAGGATGGTGGCAATGCCCCGCCCATCCGATCCGAAAAGTGCCTCGTCGGAGATGAGCACTCCATGGTTCGCGCCCATGGCCATCTCCCGGCGCAGAATTTCTTCGTCATCCTCCCCGCCAACAGTGACCACGGTGACGCTTCCACCGGCTTTCGCGACGATCTGCAGAGCTTCTTCAACCGCATAATTGTCAGCTTCGTTGATGGAATACACCAGGTCGTCTCGTTCGATGTCATTTCCGGCTCTGTTCAGTTCAATTTCGTTTTCCGAAGTGTCCGGCACTCGCTTTGCGCAAACCAGAATCTCCACGTTTAACCTCCTCGCTAAGTTAACTGCCAACCGACCGCTCGCTTCGCGGCGGGAAATGCCGTCTATACTCGGCCCACAGGACCGTTAGCGCCGGCAGCAACATCATCAAACCGACACCGATGTAGATGTTTTCAAGCCATGAAAACCCGGGAGGAAATGCCGCTGTTGGCAGGATCAAGCGCTCGCCGGTGAGCCACCCCAGCAAGATCGTGCCGGCTAGCGTCGAGGTTATCGCACCGGCATTCAACCTGCGCAGTGCGCCAACTGCAGCCATGGTTGCACTTCCACCCACTATTACTGCGAGGATCAGGCCAGGAATTAAGTAGCTACGGAACGGCGTTCCCACCAGCCAACTGGCCGGAAACTTATCGATGCCAGCAGCCAACGCCATGCCACCGACCACAGCCGTCAAGGCGACAAACACGCTGGCCACGAAGAGCATGACGCCGCAGAAGCGCAGGAGCGGAGTTCCGGCGAAGACCACCAACGCTCTACGCGCCCCTATGACCAGAATCACCAAGAAAGCGATTAGAACTATGAGGGTTAGCCAAAGCATCGCTAGCTCCTTTGCGTCATGGCCGCGCCATCTGCCTGTCAGCCAACTCCGCTATATCGATAGCAGTCATCCTTCCTTCCATTCCGGCAACCTTGATTGCATCTTCTATATTGGTCATGCAGAAGGGGCAGGCGGTCACAATCACATTCGCTCCGGCTTCGGCCGCCATCTGCACGCGTTTCACGCCCATGCGCTCATCTTCTTTCGGTTCGTAGAACAGCATCAGTCCGCCGCCTCCGCAGCAGAATGAGCGGTCGCGGCAGCGCTTCATTTCGACCCTCCTCAAACCGGGAATGGCATCGAGCACATCGCGCGGATCGTCATAAATCTGGTTATGGCGCCCCAGATAGCAAGGGTCGTGGTAGGTGTAAACGCGATCTTCTTTGACGGGAGCAAATTTGATTTTGCCGGCCTTCGTCTCGCGCGCAATTACCTGGCTGATGTGCTCGACCGGTGGCATACCGGTGTAATCGTGCTTCAGTGCGTTGTAAGCATGGGGGTCGGAAGTGACGATGTGCCGCACTCCAGAGGTCCTGATCGCTTCGACGTTGTGATCACGCAGCGCCATGAACAGCATCTCTTCGCCAAACCGGCGCACTTCATGACCGCTGTCTTTCTCTGCTGAGCCCAGAATTCCGAAGTTTTCTTGAATGCTGTCGAGAATCCTCGCGGTTGCCCGCCCAATCGATTGCATGCGTTCGTCGTAAGACGTGATGCTGTCGACAAAATACAGAGTCGCTGCCCCATTGCTCTTCTCGAATGTCTTCACCCGGCAGACTTGCTGAAATTCTGCACCCTTGGTCCACTCCCCCCTCTTTTTTTCCATCTTCCCGTAGGGATTCCCCCGGCTTTCCAGTGCCTTCAGAGGTTTCTGCAGGGACTGCGGCACCTTTCCGCCATCGATCAACCCGCGCCGCAAATCGACAATCTTATCGATGTACTCGACCAGCAATGGGCACTCTTCTTCGCAAGCGCCACAAGTGGTGCACGACCAGATTTCGTCATCGGAATAAATGCTGCCGATAGGCGGTTTGCTGTTGCCGTTCTTAAAGCCGCTGAACACCGGGTAATGCTGGAAGGCATAGTTCCGTCCCTTGATGCTGAGGAACCGTGGCGACAACGGTCTTCCAACGGAATTGGCCGGGCAGTTATCCGAACACCGCCCGCAATCGGCACAGGAATAGAAATCCAGCATGTGCTTCCAGGTGAAATCTTCGAAGGTCTTAACCCCCACAGATTTCACTTGATCCAAATGTTCGTCGGAGACGTCCCATCTCACCGGCTTCAAAACTTCCCGGTCCAGTTTTGCGAAGAAAATACTGAAAAGGGAAGTCTCCACATGAAACTGAATCCCGAAGGGCCGGTAACAGAGCAGGAAGAAGAAAGTAAACTCGTGGGTAAGATAAGCACCGAGAAAGATTCCTTGCAATTTCACCCTTGAAACCGACAGCAGCATGCTTTTCATCATCCAGGGCAGCGACAGTACGGCTAGGAAGTCAGCCGGTTGGCCTTGCTGCGCATCCGCAGCAGCTTTGGTCCCAGCAAAGAGGCTGTCGGCCACCATCAGAATTGCAATCAGCGCCAGGAGGAAAACCGCGTCAGCCGGGTGGCCTTTGCCGTATCTTGCTGGAACTGCGTAGCGTGCGGGTTTGAAGATCACGCGGCGTACTACCGCGACCACCATACAAAGGAAAACGATCGTCGCAGCATAGTCCGTGAGGATTCCGTATATGTATCCGGTTCTTCCGGAGAATCCGGGCATTACGAAATTCGGAATGGCCCCAATAATAAGGAGGGAGAAAGCACGCATTGCCAGGAGAATAAATCCGGCAAAAATAAGGATATGAACGGTTCCGGCAAACCGGTACCGCGGGTGCTTCCACTGCCCCAGCCAGAACTTGAATACCCGGCCCAACCGGATCAGTGGCTGGTCAAAACGAAAATCACGTTGCGCCCGCACGAGCGGAATCAGGCGCCGGCCCACAATATAAGCGAATAGCGCGGTACCCAGAAGGGGGATAATAAGAAAAAGAACTCGCCCCTGAATGGTCCAGTAGGTAGCCAGCGCGGGGGATTGGATGCCTTCCACCATAATTTTGCGTATCTTTAAAAGACTTTGTGACGCTCACGTGTATGACGCCCGCGCAATGGTCACGCGACCAATTGCCTCAGGACTTCTAGTTTTTCCAGCCGCGATGCTTTTTCTCCGGGTGACTCAGCTTCTCCGGGTGACTCAGCTTCTCCGGTTGACTCAGCTGTGGTTCGAGCGGCTGGAACGGCAATTGGGACTCGAACCGTCACAGCCGAGGGTCGCGGGCGCCGCTTCACGCGCGCAACTTTCTTCTTGTATGGTGGGCGAATTTCGGCCGCTTCTCGCAACTCAGCGAAGCTCACTCTGAGCAGCCCTTCGAGGCGCCGCAGGTCCGGAGCGGCCTGCCGGTCGCCGCTAAATCCGAAATACAGCCTGCCGTCGTAGCTCAAAATGGCGCAGTTGAGCGGCATCTCCCCACCCACCGGAACGTATGGATACCAATGCAGCATCTTGCGGCCGAGCAGATAAAGCGGGTGCTGCGGCCCAGGCACATTGGTACATACCAGGTTGAACGGCGTGATCGGCAACCGGCTGGCAATCGGGCCAACTGCCGCCTGCAACGCGGTGGGAAACATTCCAATCAGCCCGCCAGCCAAACTGATCAGCTCGGGCGCGTGCATGCTTTTGAGAAACTCGGTTCTTTTGTGCACAGCCGCCAAAAGCTCTTGTGGTTTTCGGATGTCCAGCGGGATGGTCACCGGAACCAGCGAAATACGATTTCCCAAATCACTTGCGCTTTCACTGCCCCGTAGGTTGACCGGTACCATCATGCGGAACAACCGCCCTTTTACTCGGTCTCCATGGAATTCCAGGTAACGCCGGATGGTCGCGGTGACCAGGGAAAGGATCACGTCGTTCACGCTGGCTCCGAAGGTCTGTTTTATGGCCTTAACGTCTGCCAACGAAAGATCTGCCCACGCAAATTTCTGAGGCCCCCGGTACAGCACGTTGAACCGCAGCCTTTCGGTGAACGCCGTCAGCTCAGGCAGAAACCGCGAGACTTCGTCGCTGGGCAAACTTCCACCATTCGCGACTACGCGCTCCGCCATGCTCAACAAATCGGCCAGCGCGGAAAGTATTCTCTTGACGAACTCGGAATAAGAATCTACGACGCTGCCCAACAGCGCATTCAATGGGTCGCGCCCTGGCGGAACTTGAAGCCGAACTCTCCGCTTCGGCAGGCGCGGTGCTTCTGGACTTGCATCCAGAAGAACGTTCATTATGCCCACGCCCGCAATTCCATCCGCCAGGCAGTGGTGCAAGCGCGCCACCAGTCCGGTACGGTGATTTGTCAGACCATGCACCAGGGTCAAATCCCAGAGCGGGCGCTGGCGGTCCATTACTTTGCCTAAGATTCCTCCAGCTATATTCTTCAGCTTTGTCTCCGAGCCATTCTCAAGAGTTATTTCGTGAAGGTGGTTCTTGAGATCGAAATTCGTGTCGTATTCCCAACTCGGCAGACCGAGATTGAATGGCGCGGACACAACCCGCTTGAGATAGCGTGGTAGCAGTGGCAACTTCGATTCAACAGACTGGGTGAAATCCCTAAACTGAATCTCACCGTCGAATATGCAGACGCTGGCCACATTCAATGGCATGCCTTCGCGTTCAAGGTGCAGGAATACCGTGTCACCCCACGAAAGACGATCTCCTTGCGAATGGTCTTGCATCGTTGCTCTCCTACGTCTCAAATACATTCAACCGTGAAGCTCGTCTCAAGCGGCAAAAGAGAATCGTGACGACAGCTTCACCAGCTTCAGCACCTTGTAAACATCGACATTGACACCACGGAAGACGATCTTGACAGCTTTGTTGTCGGCCTCTCGCGCCAACTCTTCGATTGCCAGGACTGCATTTGAATCAATCCGGCGCACTGCTGAGAAGTCCACGACCAATTCGCTTCCGCTGGCCTGTAACTTGTTGCCAATTTCCTGCAGCACCGGACCCACTTGGTTTTCTTCGAGCTTGAGTAACATTGCGATCTCTCCCATCGATCCCCGTCTACGCAGTCTGCTGCCGAGTTGCGCCGCTCACTTTTGCTGGTTCCCGTCCCTGGTACGCCTTCCAGAACAACTCGACCAATTCGGTCATCAGCGGCATCCGCGGATTCGAGCGCCAGGACGGATCATCAAAGGCAATCTTCACCAGCTCAGGAAGGGCTCCTTCGAATTCCTCCTTCGAGATGCCAAGCTCAGCAATGGAACGCGGAAACCCCAATCGATCGAGAAGCTGTTCTGTCGCTGCGATCAGGTTGTTGACCTTGACTTCAACGCTTTGGCCACCCAGGCCGAGCAAATCCGCAACGCTGGCGTACTTCTTGTGCGCCATATAACCTTGTTGATATGGCGATGGCATAAATTTCGTGGGCACAGCCGCGTTGTATGCGATGACGTGCGGCAGCATCAGCGCATTCGCCCGTCCATGGGCCACGTGGAAACGCGCGCCGAATGCATGCGCCAGCGCATGGTTCACACCCACCGAAGCATTCGAGAAAGCCAACGCAGCGATACAGGCTGCGTTATGCATCATGCCGCGCGCTTCTTCATCGCGCGGGTTTTCGTAAGCTCTCGCCAGATACTTGAAGGCCAGCCGAATCGCCTGCATTGCATTGCAATCGGTGTAGGGCGAAGCGTAGTTGGAAACCGCAGCTTCCAGGGCGTGAGTCAGGCAGTCGATACCCGTATCGGCGGTCAGGTTCTTCGGCATTGACATGACAAACTGCGGATCCACAATCGCCACATCTGGGGTCAGCGAGTAATCCGCCAAGGTGATCTTTCGTCCACGTTCACTGTCGGTAAGCACCGCAAACGGAGTGACTTCGCTTCCAGTGCCGCTGGTCGTGGAGATGGCTATCAGCCGTGCCCGATTGACCTTCTCGCTCGGATACTGCACCACACGCTTGCGCAGATCCAGAAAGGTCGTGGCCAGCTCTTCCATGTCGGCATCGGGCGACTCATACTTCAGCTTCATGATCTTGGCCGCATCGATGACCGATCCTCCGCCCAAGGCGATGATCTGGTCGGCTTTGTAGAAATTGAGATCTTTCACTCCCTGCAGGACCACTTTCAGCTCCGGCTCTGCATCAGGAATCACCGACACATGAACGTGGGTCTGAGACGACATACAGCGGCGGACAACATCCACGTGTCCGGCTCGCTCTAGCCCTGCATTTGTAACAATGACTGCCGACTGCGACGGGAACTGTCGCAAATTTTCGACCGCGTTCATGTTGAAATAAATCTGATTAGGAATGCGGAACCACATGTGGTTTTGCGTTCTGCGGGCCAGACGTTTGATATTGAGATAGTGATAGATATTTACATTGTCGGTGGTGCTGTTGCCGCCGCCCGTGCCGCATCCAAAGGCGAATGTGGGTACCAGATCGTTGTAAACCCCGCCCAACGCTCCGATTGATCCCGGGGAATTTACAATGATTCGTCCGGCGTTGATTACCGCGCTGAACTTTCGGATGACCTCATCATTTTTTGAAAAGATAACGGCCGTATGTCCTAATCCGCCGCAATGATTCACGTCAACGCACACCTTCAGCGCCTCGTCGACCGATCTCGCACGGTAAACTGCAAGTACCGGGAACAGCTTCTCGACTGATAAGGGATGTTCGTTTCCTACGCCCTGTATGGGGGCAATCAACAGTTTGGTGTTCGGCTTTACAGTGATTCCTACAAACCGGGCGATGTCGGTAGCTTTTTGCCCTACAGCCATGGGCTGCATGCATCCGCTCTGCGGATCAATCACGGTACGCGCCAGCAGCTTGGTCTCGCTCTCATTGCAGATGTGCGCGCCCAACTCAGCAAATGTTTGCAACGCCTGATCGTAGATTTCGTCGTCGATCGCGACCGTCTGTTCTGAGGCGCATATGGTTCCGTTGTCGAATGTCTTAGAGATAATGATGTCAACCACCGCGGTCTTTAGGTCGGCAGTTTTCTCCAGATAAACTGGGGTGTTGCCGGGGCCTACGCCCAAGGCTGGCTTTCCCGAACTGTAAGCGGCTTTCACTGCGCTTGGTCCCCCAGTGGCATCGATCAGCGCCACCTCTTTGTGTCGCATCAGGTAGTTGTTGTCTTGCAAATTGTGGGACTCCAGACAAGTGAAAACCCCTTCGGGCGCACCGTGTTTGACGGCCGCTTCGTACATGATCTTCACGGCCTCAGCGCCACAGCGCCCCGCCCTTGGGTGCGGGCTGAAAATCACAGCGTTGCGCGTCTTGATCGCCATGATGCATTTAAAGAGCACCGTGGAAGTGGGATTCGTAATTGGTACCAATGAAAAGATAACCCCGATCGGTTCAGCCAACTCCACCAGGTTGCGCTCGGGATACTCGCGGATGATGCCGACCGTGCGTTTGTCCTTGACGTAGTCGTAGGCAAACTCCGTGGCCACCATGTTCTTGATGACCTTGTCTTCCATCACGCCGAGCCTGGTCTCTTCCACTGCCAGACGCGCCAGTCTTTGCGCTTCTTCCAGGCCCACCAGCACCATGGCCTTCACGATGCGGTCAACATCTTCTTGAGTGAATTGAGTGAAAACTGCGGCGGCAACTCTGGCTTGCCTGACTAGCCCTTCCAGGTAGGCGATTCGTTCTTCACTGAGGCTTTCGGACGCGAGCGGGATTTGCACCCGCGCTTGCACACTCTCGCTGGTAATCATCACTGCCCCCAGGCAATGCATCGGGGCCAGTTCTAAACGAGAAGCACAATCCCCTTTACAATTTGATTTTCCAAGTCTGAGGACAGCGGGTAACATCTCGCACCGGCTGTCAAAAAATGCTCAATCCTCAAGCGTAGTCGATGGGATGTTTCTCCAGCCAATGCTCATCCCGCACTCTTTCGATGTTCCCGAAGACTGCCGAAGCCACGCTGGCAGCAAGCCGCCGGCTTTCCCAGACCAGGCCCAAACCGAAGCCAACCACACCACCCAGCAACCCGAATGCAACTGTTCTGTTTCTTGGTTGAAAGCGGTTTCTTGGATAACTCCCCAGTAACCCCAGACAGAAGCCAACCGCGGCAGGCTTTAAGGCATGATGGATAGAAGTGCTAAATGGAGCAGGGGCTCCTCCGTGGAGAAATGCTTCTCGACCAGAACGCGCTCCTTCTAATCCGGAACTCACAAGCCTTCGGCCATACCCAACCGTCGCTTTTGACCATTCGCATAGCGGCACTGTGAAACTCCTCCCCGCCTAGTCCAGCCCGGGAGCACCGGAGTAAATCTACTCCAGTTCATCATCAAGAGGAGGAGAAGTCAGCAGCAGGTATCACGGACCGTTGTGAGCAAAGTCTCAATTCGGGAAGGCATCGATCACAATAGTGGAAGTACGGTGAACGTGTATGGTCCGCGCTGGCGCGCGGACCATACACGAATGCTGTGTTACGCTACCGCCGCGGCCGCTTGCTTTTTCGCACGTGCCGGTTTTTTGTGACGCTCCGGCCTGTGTGTGGCGACCGGTCTTACCATCATGTCCATCAATGCTTTTTGCGCATCGACATAGCTTTTGACCCCTTCTCGCGTCAGTTCCGCCAGTGGCAGGAAGGGAAATGGACGGAGCAGGTCCAGAGTCTTGCCCGCGGTCTTCACGTTGGCATTCATCTGCTTGCCCGCTACATCCACCAGTTTCTTTTGCGCGTCGATCAGCGACTCAGTCGCCTGCCGCGCCAATTCCGCCAGTTCCGTTTTCTTCATTTTCTTCATGCCGTTGCTTCTCTTGCCGCTGGTCGCTTCCGCGGTGGCCTCGGCGACCACATCCAGGAACTGTTTCTGCGCCTTCACGAAGTTCTCCATCCCTTCGCGTGCGAGATCAACCAGATGCTCCGGCTGATAGGTCTTGCCAGTTCTGGCGGCCTCCATCCAGGTATGCGTTTGCTTCCCGGCGATCTTGAGAAACTCATGCTGCATGTGGATGAAGGTGTCCACGCTGCGCCGCAGGAGATCGGTCATAGCGTGCGCCGCAGGCCAGTCGCCTACGCGTTCCTTCACTCCACTCATGAGAATTTCGTTCTGTTGTTTGCCCAGATCAAGAAGTATTTTTTGCCCTTCAATAAAGTTGTCCATGGCTTCTCCAGCAATCTCGCTGAAGATAGCGGTGGGAGAGTGGTGCGGGTCTGACAAGTGTTCCCGCAGAGCGTGCATTACGTTTGCATTCTGCCGCATGGCAAGGTCCAGGAGCATGCGTTGTGTGGCAAAGAAGCTCTGGACCCCCTGCTGCGCCCAGCCCGAAAGCACCGAAATAAACGAAGACTCTCGGGGATGTGTCACTGCCTTTGTGGCTGCCGGCATAGAAAACCTCCAGTTATGCTGCATTGCAGCATCAGCTTAAGTATAAGTTGCGTATGGTGTTGTGTCAAGCTATTATTAATCTGTTGTGCAGAGCAACACTGTAGACAAGCCGGCGCCGCCAGGCTCAGTAGTTATCAAGAAATACGGCAATCGCAGGCTTTATGACATGGCGGCCAGCCGCTATGTGAACCTGGACGATATTGCCCGATTGATTCGCGATGGCAAAGAGGTGAAGGTGGTCGATGCCAAAAGCGGCCGCGACCTGACCCGCGTCATTCTGACTCAAATCATCACCGAGGATGCCAAGGGCAAGCCGACCGGCCTGCCGCTCGAACTGCTGCGGCAACTCATTATTGCCTCCGACGAAGTGCGCCAGGAATTCGTAATGTGGTATTTGAAATCCGCATTCGACACCTACCAAAAAGTGCAGGATGCGGTACAGACGCGGCTGAGCGACGTTCAGTCCGCCATTTTTTCACCACTCGAAACCATGAAGCGATTGCTGGGCCCAGCCGCACCGTCTCAGTTGCACCCTGAACCACAACCGGAGATCGAGGCCCTGCGCAAGCGCGTGGCCGAACTTGAAGCCCGCTTGGGACAAACGAAAAGTCGTAAGAAGCGTCGCCCCGCGAGGTCATGATTCTTTGACATGGATCGTGCCAAATAGAGTCGAATGGCTATATAGCGGAATATGAATTTAGCGGTATAATTCGCGCTGGACATCCAACGCGTTGCGCGGCTTCCGCGTCAAAAGCGCCTGGATGCCGGTTACATTCAGGATAAAATTGCGAACCCACAAACGAGAAGAAGCTCCTTCGAAGGCCGGAAGTCGCAAGCGCACCCCTCGGCTTCATTCCGAAACCGATAACTCACTTTGGACCGAGGCCCTTTTCGGCGCCGAAATCCTGCTGTTGCACGCAACTCCTGTCTATTATGGCTTTGGTGTGCCGCGCGGGGATGACTCGGCCGTCGTCATCATTCCTGGTTTCTTGGGCACGGATGTTTATTTGACAGAGCTGCACGGCTGGCTGGCGCGGATTGGCTATCGGCCCTACTTCTCCGGCATTGGCATTAATGCTGAATGCCCCAATCTGCTCATCCAACGTCACCTGGGTGACACAATCAAAACCGCATTGGCCGAGACCGGGCGAAAAATTCACCTCATCGGTCACAGCCTGGGTGGGGTCATTGCACGTTCTCTCGCCGGCCAAAGACCCAAAGATGTCGCCTCCATAATCACTCTGGCTTCGCCTTTTCGCGGCACTGTCACCAACCGAACCGTGCTTCGCGCCGCCGAAGCCGTGCGTATGCGAATCTTGCAGGAACACGGACAGGGCGTGCTGCCTACCTGCTACACAGGCCGTTGCACTTGTAACTTCATCGATTCTCTGAGACGTGAGATTCCAAATGGAATGCTTGAAACCGCCATCTACACGCGCCATGATGGCATTGTCGATTGGCGCTATTGCATGACCCGGACTCCTGGTGTTGATTTTGAAGTTCCCGGCACCCACATCGGAATGGCATTCAACCCTGCAGCTTATACCATCGTAGCTGAGCGTCTCGCCTTGGCTCAGACTAGAAACGGAACGGCCGCCCGCTCATCTCCAGCACGGCCCCGGTAGTTGTCTCCAGGAGTTCGACTGGTCTGCCCTTCGGCCTCAATCGTAGGTTCGCTCTCGCCCGGCTGTTGTTCACGACTTCGAAACGGCCTGAACAATCCGTGCGCACATAATGCAGACAATGAACGCTTGGGCCGGTACCGTCTACAGTTGCTTCCAACTCGAACCCATTGTTGCCGGAACCGTAAAAATTCCACACGAATTCATCGCCACCATTTTCACTTCGCCGCAAATTCCGGAATACGCGCTGCTCCCCATCGTGCCAGAGCACCGCTTTCCGAAAGATCAATCCCATTGGCATGTCGTACACCAACGCTTCAAAAGTGCTCGGTGGTCTTCCTCCTGAGCGCGGAAAGTATGCATGTGTCCAGATCCAGAAGCTGCGATGCCGGTACCCGCAATTGTGACCCTGAACTCCGAATCCCAGTGGGTCGCCTTCAAAACTCTGACCGTCAAGCGTGATTCGTCCCGAGAAAGAAGCATCCGAATGCGGCGATCGCGAAAACCCTATCCATCCTTTGTTACTCAGAGTCACGCGAAAAGTAGATCGATATTGCAGTTCCCAGGAAATCTTGTGCCCTTCAACCGCCAAATCCCCGCGGCACGAGCTCTCCTGAATCTCATTTTTGTCGATGTGGAAATAGAATGGATTTTGCCCTCGTGCGCTGAGCTCCAACGACCGAACCGGAAATCCCTGAATAAAGCTCTGCGGTTTGCCGCCCCGCGGAAACCATGTTGCCCAGACCTGAACTGGCATCCCGCTCTGATCGTCCGGGCAGCCGCCGCGCCCAGGGTTCATGAGCAGATAACGAACCCACCATGCCCCCGTCCCATCCGCCAGTCCCATCCGAACAAACCAGACTTCGTACCGGCGCCCCATCCACAGCGCCGAGTAAATTTCGTTCAAACTTTTCACGAAAGACTCAAGGATCTCGCCAGAGAGCTTTTATACGCTATTCCTTCTCAAAGTGGTTGCCGAAGTAATAGATCCGACGATGGGCCCCCTTCAGCCTGATTGCACTGAGCTTCAACCCTGCACTATCGAGGCGGCAATTCGAGGCTATCGTGCGCACGCGGTGAATTCCCGTAACCGGTCGGACCAAGCGGCAGAGCCTGCCACCACCTTTGTCCGGCATCATGGAGACGATCCAGCCAGGAGAACGCCGACGATCCCAGATCGCCGATCCCGAAAGGCGACGGCAAAGACGTGACGTGCAACAACAGGCCCGAAGCGCGGTAGTCGGACGGAAACGGAGGAACACTCATGGCCCCGCCGTTATTGCTCATTGCCCTGCTCCGGAATTCAGTGCCTTGCTCACCATCTCCTCGGCTTCGCTCAAGATCGCATTCAGATGTGACTCGCCCTCGAAGCTCTCGGCGTAAATCTTGTAGATGTTCTCCGTGCCGGAGGGTCGGGCCGCAAACCAACCGCTTTTTGCTATGACCTTCAGCCCGCCAATCGGAGCTTGATTGCCCGGAGCCCGTGTAAGCTTAGCTGTGATGGGCTCGCCGGCCAGGTCTGACTCCTTCACTGCATCAGGTGAGAGCCGTTGCAGACTTGCTTTCTGTTCGGGCGTAGCCGGCGCGTCAATGCGCTTATAGTATGGAGTGCCAAATTCCTTAGTCAGTTCGCGGTAGTGCTCTCCTGGATTTTTGCCGGTGCAGGCGGTAATCTCAGCAGCCAGCAGGTCCATGATCGGCCCGTCTTTGTCCGTGGTCCACACCGTGCCGTCGCGGCGCAGAAAACTTGCGCCCGCACTCTCTTCTCCTCCGAAACAGTACGAGCCATCCACGAGTCCCGGAACAAACCACTTGAAGCCGACCGGCACTTCCCGCAACTGACGTCCGAGCTTTCCGACCACCCTGTCAATCATGCTGCTGCTCACCAGTGTCTTTCCGACGGCGACATCGTGATGCCACTGCGGGCGGTGGGTGAGCAAATATTGGATCGCCACTGCGAGATAGTGATTCGGATTCATCAACCCGGCAACAGGAGTGACGATTCCGTGCCGGTCGGAGTCAGGATCGTTGGCGAAAGCCACCTGGTACTGATCTTTCAGCCCCACGAGCCTGGCCATCGCATAGGGGCTGGAACAATCCATGCGGATCCTGCCGTCGTGGTCCACCGTCATGAAGGAGAAAGTTGGGTCGATGATTGGATTAACGACCACAACATCTAATCCGTAAATCGAGTTGATCGGCTCCCAATAAGGCCGGGCGGCTCCGCCCAGTGGATCCACGCCGAGTTTCAAGTGGGCGCCGCGAATGGCATCGATGTCCACGACGTTCTTGAGATCGCGAACGTAGGGTAAAACGAAGTCTTCTTGATGGGTGGTCGCCGCGCGAATCGCTTTGCTGAATGCAACACGCTTGACCCCTGCATTCCTAGCACGCAATGAGTCATTCGCCCGGTCCTGGACCCACTGCGTCACATCAGTGTCGGCCGGGCCACCGTTGGGCGGGTTGTATTTGAAGCCTCCGTCTTCAGGCGGATTGTGGGAGGGTGTGATGACAATGCCATCGGCCAGATGTTCTTTGCGATTCCGGTTGTACACGAGAATCGCTCGGGAGATTACCGGCGTAGGCGTTACCGCATCGTTCTCCTGGATGATGGTCTCAACGCCGTTCGCCGCCAGCACTTCAAGAGCGGTGCGCTGTGCAGGTCCGGAGATTGCGTGGGTGTCCTTCCCCATATACAAAGGACCATCGATCCCCTGCTGTCGGCGGTAGTCGCAGATTGCCTGAGTTATCGCCAAGATGTGCGCTTCCGTGAATGTGCTGTGAAAAGGAGAGCCGCGATGCCCGCTTGTTCCGAAGACAACAAGTTGGTTGGGATCGTTCACGTCGGGCTTGCGCTCAAAGTAATCTTTTTCCAAGCGAGCCACGTCGATCAGCATTTCCTTGGGCGCGGGTTTGCCGGCGAGCGGTGAAATTGCCGGTTCACCGGCTCTCGTGGTGGGCTGTGTTTCTAAGGTATGGGGCATGGTTCCACCTTCCAAATCTCGGTTGTGTATTCGTGGATGGTACGGTCACTTGAGAATTTTCCGGAGCTGCCCACATTCAGAATAGCCTTGCGGGCCCATTCACCGGGATTGGCGTACAGTTCTCCCAGCCGATCCTGCGCCTGAACATAAGAGGTGAGGTCTGCCAGGTGCATGTAATGATCGCCGTTGGTGAGCAAAGTATCGTGAATTGGAGCAAATATACCTGGCTCGTAGCGGCTGAAGTAATCAGAAAAAATAAGGTCGAGAGCCGCCCGCGTTTCCGGTTCGTGTTCATAGTGCCAATGCGGGTTATACCAGCTCTGACTGTTTTGAACTTGTTCGACGGTCAGGCCAAACAGGAACAGGTTCTCTTTCCCCGCTTCCTCCGCCATTTCGATGGTTGCACCGTCAAGAGTACCCACCGTCAGAGCCCCGTTCATCATGAACTTCATGTTGCTGGTGCCGCTGGCTTCGTAGCCGGCGGTCGAAATCTGGTTTGAGACGTCGCTCGCAGGGATCAGCCGCTCTGCCAGCGAAACGTTGTACTCAGGCACAAAAACTATTTTCATCCGGCCGCGCACAATCGGGTCACTATCAATTGTAGCTGCGAGATTGTTGATGAATTTTATGATGAGCTTGGCCAACTGATAAGCAGGTGCCGCTTTACCGGCGAAGAAGAATGTTCGCGGCACCATCTCTATGTTGGGATTTTCCCGCAGCCGGTTATAAACGACGATGATCCGCAACGCGTTCAGCAATTGCCGCTTGTATTCGTGGATGCGCTTGATCTGGCAGTCGAAGATTGTGTTTGGATCCACGACTTGAGCAGAGCTCGATTTCAGCCAATTCGCGAATGCTACTTTGGCCTCTCGTTTGGACGCCTGGAACGCTTCCTGAAAACCAGCGTCCCCGGCCAGGGGTTTGAGATGGCTGAGCTGGCTTAGATCAGTGATCCACTCGTCCCCTATCGCCTCTGTGATCGCGCTGGACAGTGCGGGATTGGCTTCCCGCAGCCAGCGGCGTGGTGTGACTCCGTTGGTCTTGTTGTTGAATCGCTCAGGAAACATTTCCGCGAGATCTTTAACCGTCGTCGTACGCAACAGCTTTGAATGAACAGCCGCGACACCGTTGGTGCTGTGCGAGCCCACTATCGCGAGGTTGGCCATGCGAATCTTGCGGGAAGGTTTTTCTTCTATCAGGCTGATGCGCTCTACCCGGCCCTCGTCTCCCGGGAAGCGGACCCGAACCTGGTCAAGGAGCCGGCGGTTGACCTCGTAGATGATTTCCAATTGCCTCGGAAGGAGCGCTTGGAACCACGCGACTGGCCACTTCTCCAGAGCTTCGGGCAGCAAAGTGTGGTTGGTGTAAGCCAGCGTCTTTCTGGTCAGGTCCCACGCCTGGTCCCATCCGAGGTGGGCATCGTCGAGCAGGATGCGCATCAGTTCGGCCACCGCCATCGAAGGATGTGTGTCATTAAGCTGGATGGCTGCCTTCTCGGGCAACTTTTCCCAATCCGTGTTATGCCGCAGGAAGCGACGCACCAGGTCGGCTAGCGAGCAGGCGACGAGAAAATACTCCTGCACAAATCGCAGCTCCTGTCCGGCAGTGGTAGAGTCGTCGGGGTACAACACACGGGTAAGTGACTCTGCTTCCAGCGTTCCGCCGAGGGCACCGACAAAGTCGCCGGTGCCGAATTCCTGAAAATCGAAGTAATCGGGCGCAGCCGCAGCCCACAGACGGAGAGTATTGATGGTCTTTCCTCCGTAGCCCACGATCGGACGATCATAGGGTATGCCGAAAAGGCTGGAAGGCCGGTTGGGAATAACGTCGACGCGCCCGTCGCGCAGCTTGAAGGTGCAGTTGAGCTTGACTTCCACTTTCTCGTGGGCGCGGCAGATTTCCCAGGGATCGCCGTCGCGGAGCCAGTTGTCGGGGTTTTCCTGCTGCCAGCCGTTCACGAATGACTGGCGAAACATGCCATACTCATAGCGTAGACCGTAGCCGGTGGCGGGGAGTTGCATGGTGGCCATCGAGTCGAGGAAGCATGCTGCCAGTCGGCCCAGGCCCCCATTCCCCAGCCCGGCATCCGGCTCCTGCTCGATCAACTCAAGCCAGTCGATGACTTTCTCCTGGACCACTTTCTGCACAATAGGATCGAGCAAGAGATTTGTCACATTGTTGGCGAGCGAACGTCCGATCAGAAATTCCATCGAAAGGTAGTAGCTACGCTTGGCATTTGTCTGTTCATACGTTTGCTTAGTCAGGACCCAGCGCTGCGCGAGGACGTCACGGACAGAATGGGAGAACGCCTCGAAGCGCTCCCTCTCACTTGCTACGTTGGGGTCAATCGCCCGGTCAAAAATCAGGTGCCGCTCGTAGAGTGCGTCTTTTGTTCCTGCGAACCGGATGGTCTCGGAACCATACTGCTTGAGAAGGTCGGAAACGTCCACTGGCTTTGCCGTCATGGGAACAACTTTCGCGGAATCTGGACGCACCACACTTTTTGTGCTCATGGGGGATCCTTTGGTCCAACGTATCTAAAGATGACTGTTCTCTACGTTCGGTTACTACAAAAGCATTCCGTTGACTCACGCTGCGACGTGGTGGTCATCATTCCACAGCCGGATCACGGGACGGGACAGATTGTGCTCGTGTTAGTCGGCGAAGCTGGTAATGGTCGGGAAGCGATCGAGCGCTTCCGGCAATATCATCCGGACGTAACCCTCATGGATTTAATGATGCCGGAAATGAATGGCATCGAGGCGACCATCGCAATTCGAAAGGAATTTCCCAATGCTCGCATTGTCGTACTGACGACCTATAAAGGAGATGTCCAGGCCGCTCAAGCTCTCGATGCCGGAGCCTGCGGATACCTCCTCAAGAGCACTCTGAGGGAGGATCTACTGGATACGATTCGCTGCGTGCACGCTGGCCAACGGCGGATTCCGCCTGAGATTGCAGTTGCCATGGCTGAGCATCTTTGGACGGACACCTTCACGGAACGCGAAGTGGAAGTTTTGCGACTAGTCGCCGCGGGCAACGCGAATAAAATTGTTGCTGCGCAACTTTCTATTTCGGAGGAGACCGTTAAAGGCCACGTGGGGACAATTCTTGCTAAACTTGGCGCCAATGATCGCACACATGCAGTGACGATTGCACTCAAGCGCGAAATCATCTCGTTGGAAGAATGAATTGAATGCCTCGTCGGTTGCCGTGGATCTGCGCAAGATCCAAGAGTTGATGGGACACAGGACTCTGGCGGTCATTGTTTGCTATAAACACCTGGCGCAGCCCGATTTGCTTGCGGCTCCGGAAAAACCAGTTTCGGGAACTAAGCGCCACCAGAACTGCCACCGGCACAAAAGGGCACGCTGCAAACGGAGAGACGATTGAAGAGATAAAAACCGCGAGTACAATCAATTAGACACACATTGCCCGGGTGGCGAAACTGGCAGACGCACGGGACTTAAAATCCCGAGTCCCGAAAGGGACGTACCGGTTCGATTCCGGTCCCGGGCACCACTTGAGTTTGCCCGTTCAATCATTTCAGTTCAGTCGCGTGACTCGCTTGCTCTCTTCTGTTTCGCCGATTGCGACAATATTTGTGACATTCTCGTGTCTGCTCTGCTCTAGCTTCAGCATCGCATTCGAGATGTCGCGCTGACCCTCAATGTCATAACGGGTGAAGAGATTGCGAGCATCCGCTCCGCCCTCGTGTCACGTAAAATCAGGAAGATCTCTGCGCGCTATCCATAAGCATCTGCGAGCCCGGGAATCGTCTTTTCTGATAAAAGACTGGGCTGCTTGCCTCAGATTCAAGTGCCGACACCTGCCGCTCCCATCTGGCTCTCCAAGGTGATGTACATCACATCTTGACGTGAGCCAGCCCACAGCGGAGCACTGATTTGAAAGACCACAATGACGCCCAAGTTTCTTGCAATCAAAGCCAGTCAAAGTTGGGGATCTATTACCCAGGTAGAAGCACGAGAGAAAAAAAGGAGCATCCCGATGAGGAAAGAGGTCTTCTTTTTGTTTAAAACAGTCGTTATTCTGGTTTTTGTAATTGTCGCCGCGTTTAATCCTCCCAGTCTGATGGCTGTTCCGAGCTATGCGCGCCAGACGGGATTGGCCTGCAGCGGCTGTCACTATAACCCTCCAGAACTTAACCCTGCCGGACGAAGATTCAAGCTGCTCGGGTATGTTGATCGGGGGGATCAAACCCAGGTCATTAAGTCCAATGCAGCCAAGGAGCATGCCCCTCTTGATATTCTCGCCTCCTTACCTCTGTCGGTAATGCTTGAGGCCTCGTTCACTTCAACCAAGTCAAGTATTCCAGGAACCCAGAATGGCAGTTTCGAATTTCCGCAAGACATATCGCTGTTTCTTTCCGGCGCCTGGACGACGCATGTCGGCAGTTTTCTCCAAACGACTTACGACACGCGCGACGACCATTTCACCAGCGATAACACAGATATCCGTTACGCGAACAAGACAAAAGTGGGCGGCAAGGAACTAGTGTGGGGCCTCGACCTCAACAACAATCCCACTGTCGAGGATTTGTGGAACTCCACGCCGGCATGGGGTTACCCGTGGATCGCCAGCGACTTCGCACCTACTCCGGCTGGGGCTCCGATCATTGATGGTGGCTTGGCGCAGGATGTCGCGGGCTTTGGCGCCTATGCGATGTGGGACAACCATCTTTATGTCGACTTCGCCGGTTATCGTTCAGAACACGTCGGCGGTCCGCAACCGAATTCGGGAATGAATTCGGGCACCCCCTATTCTTTCAACATCCGCGGCCTTGCTCCTTACTGGCGGGCTGCTTGGCAGACGTCAACCGCCAAGACGCAGTGGGAGATAGGGACCTATGGAATTCACTTGCAGTCCACGCCTGGCGCCATAACTGGCCTGGAAGATGAGTACACCGACTGGGCCGTAGACACTCAGATTGATCAGACCATGTTCAGACGAGATGTGCTTTCTTTCCGTGCCACGTATATCCACGAAAAATCAGATTTGCTGGCGAGCTTTGCTTCGGGTGCGGCATCGCTGCGAAACAACCACCTGAACACTGTCCTGGCCAATGCTGAGTGGCATTTTGGCAATCGCGCTTCGGCCACCTTCGGTTGGTTTGATACCAGCGGGACTGTAGATCCTCTGCTCTACGCACCCGCTGCGGTGAGTGGCAGCGCGAATGGCAGTCCTCGTAGCGCGGGATACATCGCAAATTTCTCGTATTGGCCGTGGCAGAATCTGCAGCTCGCGGCTCAGTACACGGGATACACGCGCTTCAACGGAGGCAGCACCAACTACGACGGCGCGTTCCGCGACGCGAACGGTAATAACGCGATCTATCTGGATGTAAAATTCCTTTTCTGAAGTGCACGTTATAGCAAATGAAAGTTAAAAGGAGAAAAACGCAATGAAGGGAAAGTCATTCATTTTAGTGGCGGCGATCGCCGGGCTGTGCATTTCCGCCTCGGCCGGTGACATCGAGGGCAAAGTGAGTGGGATGAAGGGCAAGTCAGTAGTTTATGTCGACGCCATTCAAGGCAAAGCGTTTCCTGCTCCCAAAGAGCATCCCACCATGGATCAAAAGGGACTGCTCTTTGAGCCGCACATTCTGGTCGTGCAACAGGGCACAACCGTTGATTTCCTGAACAGC
>Ga0187778_10000625_pt1 | contig 25029 bp, 20 predicted proteins | sample 1015_Q2_SP5_20_M_FD_132418 | JGI IMG/M metagenome (GOLD analysis project Ga0187778, IMG submission 132418) | Tropical peat soil microbial communities from peatlands in Department of Meta, Colombia - 1015_Q2_SP5_20_MG | ecosystem: Environmental > Terrestrial > Soil > Wetlands > Peat | place... | reverse complement strand
GGTCGCCAAAATTCGACCTCATAGAACGGCCACCATTGAACGCTACGCGCTCGGGTGATGGTTTACCACCCCGAAAAATCTTTGTTGCCTAAGTCTTGAGCAGTTTTTCAACAGAATAGGCCGGTCACTGAAGTTCGCGAACGACCGGTACCGGCGGACTAAGCAATGCGATGAATCGGCTCAACCCATACCGGCTGTTAGTTGCTGCCGAAACTGCCATTCATTCGCCTTCGCCAGGAGCGCCGCCGGTGATGGTTACGCCTCACCCTTGGCTGAATTGGAATGGAGAGACGTCATCCCTCTGCGCAAGTGTTGTTGGACGGTCGACGCGCCCGTCGGTACAATGCGCTCCGCGGTTCCCGATGCATCGAGCGTCTGGAACCGCAATCTTTTTCGCGTTCCCTCCGCCCGGCATCGACTCGACCGTGAGGCGCAAGCTCGTCAAGACGATCTACGACCTCGCGTGGCCGGTGCTGGTCGCGCAGCTCGCCGTGATGGCGTACTCGGTCATCGACACGATGATGGCGGGTCGCTACGCGACCGACGATCTTGCCGCCGTGGGCATCGGTGCGTCGATCTACTTCAGCGTGTTCGTCGCGTTGATGGGTGTGCTGCTCGCCGTGACGCCGACCGTTGCGCAACTGCAGGGCGCCGGACTCCACGGCGAGATCGGCGAGCAGGTCCGCCAGGCGATGTGGCTCGCCGTAGCGCTTGCCGTCGTTTCGGTGATCGTCTACTCGCACCCCGAGCCGCTGCTCGAGATGAGCGAGGCGCCGCCAACCGTCGCCGCGAAGGTCCGGGCTTATCTCGCGATCGCCGCCTGGGGCGCGCCTGCGGGCCTCGCGTTCCGCCTGTTCGCGAGTTACACGATGGCCGTGTCGCTGACGCGGGTGATCATGACGCTCAATCTGCTCGGGCTCACGCTCAAGGTGCCCCTCAACTGGATGTTCATGTTCGGGCATTGGGGTGCACCCGAGATGGGGGCGGCGGGATGTGCGCTGTCGACCACGCTCATCAACTGGACGATCTGCATCCTCGCCTGGATGTGGGCGGGCACGGCGGGGAAGTACCGGCCGCATCGCGTGTTTGCGCGCTGGTCCTGGCCGCGTTGGCGCGACCAGCGACAGCTGATCACGCTCGGCACGCCGATCGGAGGCACGTTCCTCGTCGACGTGACGGCGTTCACGTTCATGGCGCTGTTCGTCGCGCGGCTCGGTGCCGTGAACTCCGCCGCGCACCAGATCGCCGCGAACGTCGCCGCGGTGATGTACATGCTGCCGCTCGCGACGGGCAATGCGGTAGGCGTTCTCGTCGGGCAGGCAATCGGAGCACGGCGTCTCGCGCTCGCGCGCTCGACCGGTCTCACTGGGATGGCGGTGGCGTTGGGTCTCGCTGTCGTCGCTGCGCTGGCGCTTGCCGTCGCGGCCAGCGCCGTCGCCGATTCCTACACCATCGATCCCGACGTTCGAGCCGTCGCGAGCCGGCTGCTCATGCTTGTCGGCGGATACCACGTCTTCGACTCGACGTCGGCGGTTGCCGTGAATGCGTTGCGTGGTTACAAGCGTGCCGTCGTGCCGTTCCTCGTGAACGTCGTCGGGTTGTGGGCCGTCGGCCTCGGCGGCGGCTACGTGATCGGACTCACCGACGTGCTCCCGCTGTCCGCGCTCGGTCTCGCCACACCGCTCGGCGTGCCCGGCTTCTGGATCGGCGCGATCGCCGGCATGGCCGTCGCCGCATCGGGTGTCGTCATCTACTTCCTTCTTGTGAGCGAGCCGGGTAACGTGCGCGCGGTGGGCGAAGGAGCGGCTGCGCCATAGCGCGTGCAGCGGCGCTCGAGCACCGCATACGTGGTAGCGCTCCGTGAGGCGCAGGCAATTCGCCGCCAGCATTCGTTGGACAGCAACGAGGCACTCTCCTCAAGCACTGGATGAATGACGGCAAACGAGCATAGCGGAGCGCGAGAATCGCGCTGGAAACATGGCAAGCGACGCACCGGGCGGAATGTCAACTTCTGGCCGGTCAGCAACATCGGCCAACGTCAGCTTTCTCACGGTAGGTTCCCCTTCCTGCGCCGGCGACAACTTCGGGACCCGCGCTAATGGAACGTCGGGGTCGCAAAATTCGCGGACCGCCGTCCGGAGTCGCGAACACTTTGCCGGTTTTGCGCTCCGAGAGAGATGGGGCCGATGCAACGGTACGCAACACCTAAAGGGGGTCGGTCCCTGTTCCTGCTCCTTCGGCACCCCCCGAAAGGTTCGCGCGCGCGCGCGAAGCGTCATGCGCCCGTCGCGCCCGATCCTGCTGGCGGCGAAGGGTCCTGCTTACCGTCGACGGATTGACACCCAGGATACGAGCAGTCGCCCGCACGCCCTTGCCATTGGCGGAAAGCCAGGCGATTCGCGGGCCGAGGTCGCCTCTGACGGGGACGCTAGGGGGCGTGGCTGCTTCGCCGGCCTCGGTTTCTGCTGCCGGGAGCGCATCGATGGCACGCCTGCACAGCTCGAGCAGTCCGCGCGCTCTCTCGTAGTACAGCGGGTCGTCCGGGTCGGTGTCCAGCAACGAACACACGGCCTTGATGAGACGCATTGTCGCGGCTGGCAGGGTATTCATCGCGCGGCGCCTCAATGGGTTGAGCGACCGTATTCATCGACCAGCGCGAGCAACGCAATGGGGTCGTATTTCGCACCGGGAATCTCGAGTTCGCCGTAGGCAACGCCTCGGATCGCGATGCCGATGATTACCGGGTCGCCAGCTTCGGCCACAACGGCCCGTTGCCATGTCGGGTTGGCCTGGAGCAGGGCGAGCGCCTTGGCGCGACGGTGCTCGGTTTCCGGGTCGGGAAGGGATTTGTCCTTCGGGGCATCGTTCGCGGCGGTCGACAGCTCGGCGAGGATCGCCGGCTTGTGTGTCCGGATCGCGGCGCGCAGCTCGTCGGTAAGCTTCCCGCGGGCGCGCAGATTGCCGTCCCCGGTCGGTTCGAGTGTGACGCCAGCGGCGAGAAATTGCTTAACCAAGGCACCCATCAAAGCACCTCCGTTACCTCTCCCGCGCCAGTTACTCGATTTCGATCCGCAACAACGCCACAACCCGCGTCTGGCGCGGCTTCCTGGCCAATTGTCGATCTGCAACACTCCGATTCTGTTGCGGATGAAGAATCGTCGGAGATTGGCTCTGGGCGCGGCTTGTTGCGTTGTTGCGCCTGAAAACCCGGAACATAGCGGCAGAGAGGATCCTTGAGCTTGTCGAGCAGGTATCCGCGTGGCGTCTTGTCGCCGATTCGGATGCCGATTGGGACTACATCGAACTTGCCGAGCCGGCTGGCCAGTTGCCGCTGGGACAGCGGCTTGCCCTTGTTGAGTGTCGCCCACCGCTTTGTGGGATCTGCACACAGCGCATTGACCAGATCCTCGGACGACATGCGGTCAGTCTTGGCCGCGCCGAACGCCGCCGCGACGTCGGCCAACAGCTCGATATTGACGCCAAGAGACTGATCGACCACATCGGACAGGCCCAGTGCGGCTTTCCGTGCCGCGGCCGGCCACTTGCCGCCGGCGACGTCGGCGATCGCGAGCAGCGGTTCCCAGTTGTCGGCGGCTCGATCGTGGAGCTCGTCGGGAATCTTGGGCTGGGACTGCTTGATCGCCACGCCCACGTCTTCAGCCCAGCGCTGGCAACGGCGCCGGAATGTTTCGAAGGACGCCTTCTCGGCGCGCCCCAGCTTCGCGACCTTCTCGCTCGGAAGCTTCCGCCGCATCCGCACGCCAATACTGCGGTCCTCCAGCGTGTCGGACAGTCTGCCGATCATGGCGATCGCCTTCGCGCCCCATGTGCAGAACCGTCGCGGTTCGTGATTGTCGCCGACGGTGCGGATGACATACGCCGTGGCGCGCTTGTGACCGCTGTTGAGCAGTCCGCGGAGCTCGTCGGATTGACCGAAGAAAGAATCGCCCTCGTCGATTAGGAAGGTCGGCGCCCAAAGCTCGATGGAGCGAAACAAGGCCGCTGCGGATATGTTGCTGCTCGACAGTACCCGCCTGACCAGTAGCAACAGCAGCTCGAGAAGCGTCGTCTTGCCGCACCGCTTGTCCGGCGATGTGACGCCAAGGATTGGTGCGGTGTCCACGACGTCGATCAGGTAGGTGAAGACAATCCAAAGCACGACCGCGACGCGGGCCGCGGCGTCGATGATGACGTACTTCGCAATGACGCCTTCGATATTGTCGAGCAGCTCGGCACCGTCAACCGGATCGGGCCAGGGCTCGAGTTCGGGGAACATGACCGCAGTACCCGCCAGGTCCACCTCGGGCTCGCCGCGTGCCCTGCGCACTTCCTTGTCGAGAGTTTCGACGCGGACGCCTAGCGCGTCGGCTTCGGCTTTGCGGCAGCGGTCGTATTGCATCGGAGTCAGCGCCGCCAAGCGCGCAAAGGCGGCTTGGTCGTCGCTCCAATCGGCCTCTGTTGCATTCGCCGGAGCAGGTTGGGCTGATTGCATGTCTGGCGCCCGCGCGCTCGCTATGAGGCGATCCAGTGCGTCCGCGCCCCGCTCGATGCTCTGTCCGTCGTCACGCATGGCAGACTTCCACCGCGATTTGCAAGCGGGCCGCTGCGAGCAATAGACGGGACCGATCGAATTCGGACAGTTCGAGCCCCTTAGCAAGATTCCCGGAGGCGACAGCGACCACAAGGGCCTCGAATCCAACGCAGCGCAGAACATCCAGCGCAGGGAACGGTCGTCGCTCGGAAGGAACATGATGGCTGACCACGCCCTCAGGAAATAGGGCGGCGAAATCGAGGTCCGCTGCGCGGAGTACATCCTCGACGGCGCACCCTGCGAAGCAGTGCAGCAAAATGCGACCATCGTTGCACTCGCGAATGCTTAGGGAAGGCCGGCGATCTTCGTGCGCAGGGCAGCGAGCGATCCAGGTACTCGGTCCAGTGCGCTTGATGCCTTCCAGTCGGCTCAGAAGCGCGCCGAGACCATCGCGCCGGCCATTGACCGCCGAGACCACGGGCGCACCTACGCGACCCTGCGTCGTTTTTGCTGTTCGACGATCCAAGCAAAAAACGCTTGCTCGTCGATCAACACCTTGCGACCAACGCGCAGGATCGCGGACGCGAGGCCATTGCCGGCCAGACGCTCGCTGCGCGTATTGAGCCGATCGTCAGCGTTGAGAATTAGCGCGCGAAGTGCGGCCTGACTCCAGGCGGGGTACTTGCCCGCGAACTGCGGCACCGTTAGCAGTGATTTAGATTCCATTGCGCCCTCGTCATCGGGATTAACGAGGGCATTGTCGTGGTGCTATGGAGTAGTCGTCCACGAAGTAATTGCCACAATTCGTTCGTAGACGAGTTAGATAGTGCGCTTGCAGAGCTCCCGGTAAAGGTGTTCGATCCACCGTGCGCTTACGTCGAACTGCTCGGACGCGCATGCAAAGGCATCTTCGAACGAGAGTCCATTAGCCCGTAGACGATCTACGAAACTAACTATCTTTCCCGGATCTTCTGGCTCCAGTTTCGGCTTGGTTCCTCGCTTTGTTGAGGCAACGAGACGGGCCGCCAGCCGCCGCGCCTTGCGGCGGATGATCGGCGATCGCACTTCTTCAGACTCGGAAACGTCGAGCAGAAACGCCAGTATCTCCTGCGTTACGGGACGAGTTTTCCTGTCCCGCCTTGGCTTCCGTGAGCCTTCATCTATCACGACGCACGTCGGAAAAACTTGTCTGTCATTCGCTCAAGAACGGCTTCCGTGTGTTGATCGCTCAGGTGCGCATAGCGCTTCACCATCGCAAGCGTCTTATGTCCGAGCACGGCGGCAAGCTCCGCTGTCGTTGCGCCACTCATCGCAAGGTAACTCGCGGCGGTGTGCCGGAGATCGTGAAACCGGAAATCCTTGATCTCAGCAGCCCGAACCGCGACGTACCATGCACGATCAATGTCCATCGGCCGACTTCCGTTGCCGGGGAACAACAGGTCCGAATCGAGCCGGCGCACCTTGGCGTGCTCCCGGAGGAGGGCGACCACTTCGGGCACGATCGGGACGCTTCGGCGCTCGCGGTTCTTCGTCTTGTTGAGCACGATCAGCCGGCGCTCGAGATCAACGTCCGGCCAGCGCAGCCCGAGCAGCTCCCCTCTGCGCATTCCGGTTGTCAGGGCGAGCAGCACGATCAGGTGCAGCTCGGGGAGTTCCGATTGCCGACAGCCGGAAAGGAGCGCTGCGCGTTCGGCATCGGAAAGAAACCTCACCCTGCCTTGCGGCTCCGTTTCCTTCGCGACCCGCCGCACTGGGTTCTCATGCACCCAATGCCATTCCCGCACGGCGTTACTAAAGGCTTTGCTCAGAGCCGCCAGGTAGCGGTTTACCGTCGCCGGCGAGCGCGACTTGAGCAGTTCGTCGCGCTGTTTGGCGATCAGCGCCGGCGTGACTTGAGCGAGCGCGTATTCGCCAAGCTGCTCGCGCCACCATCCGAGCAGCCACTGTTGTCTTTCGTGGTCGTGGGGGCGTCTGGTGCGTACCGAGTCGAGCTGGCGCGTAACGAGATCGCGCACGGTCCGGCGCTTTGCCTCGCGCTGCGGGAAGTAGGTGCCGTCGCGCATCGCGGCCTCGGTCGCTTGAGCCCATTCCTTCGCATCGGTCTTGCGCTCGAAGGTCGCCCCGACCGGAGGGAAGCCGCGCAAGCGAACCTGGACGCGGTAATGGGTGCGTTGCTTACCGTGCTCGTCTACACCCTTGCGTGCCTGGATGCTGGCCATTTTGTCCTCGCTTGCTGTGGATTACCGACGATTTCTGCCAGCAAGTGTGCCAAATATGTGCCAACGCTGCAAGCTCGGCCTGGAACGACAAAGGATAGAAGAAGGTAACTAATTGATTTAGTGCCCGGGGCCGGACTCGAACCGGCATGACGGCTTCCGCCGTCGAGGGATTTTAAGTCCCTTGTGTCTACCAGTTTCACCACCCAGGCTGCCGACATTCTAGCCGGGCAGGATGGCGGCGGCGCGATAAGATTCGCCCAGGTGAGTCCTGCTACGCGTGCACGCGCTCTTTGTCGCGCCCGATCGAGTTCTTCAGCCATTGCTTCTCGCCGAGGACGCGATTCGCATAGGCATTGCTCGCGTCGGCGGAAGAGCCGTTGTAGAGCTGCAGGCCCGCAATCTCGTTGCCGCCTCTCGCGATGTATTCCCTGAGGATCCGGGCGCCAAGCTGGATGTTCATGTGCGGGTCGAGCACGGCGTTGCGCTCGGCGGCGTCGAGCTTGTCGGCGTGGTAGCGCGGGATCACTTGCATCAGACCGACGGCGCCACCGTCGCTCTGCGCGATGGGGTTGAATCTCGACTCGATGGCGATCACCGCAATGAGCAGCAACGGATCGACGCCATTTCGCAGTCCCTCGCGATACGCAGCGGCAACGAGCCCTCGGGTGGCTTCTTCGGACACGCGGTATTTCCTGGCGATGACCGCCGCCAGCGTGTCGATGTTCTTGTCTTCGCCCATGGCGAATGCCACGCGGCGACGCGGAACAGGCCCATCCTGAGAGGGCGCGGGGGCGACCGCGGCCGGAGCCGGCGAAGGCGTGGTCGCAACAGACAGCGCACGAGGTGCCGAGGACGCTGATAGCACCAAGACGAGGGCCGAGGCGAGTGCGCCATAGGTGCCTACGCCCCCATGGTTCGAGCCGAAATACCGTCCGAGGCCGCCAGGCTTCGAGGTAAGACCAAACCATTTCGACGTCATGGAAATCTCCTCACGTTGATCCCGGCGTAAGACGGTGAGCCTTACCGCATCGTTCACCGCCGCCCCTGTCGCCGGGGCTACCTTGCCTCGGTAACCTTTGCCTCCGATTCGCTGTCCACTTGGACAGATCAACCAGCAAAAACAGATACTTGTACTTTGGTGCCGGGCTCCTGGCCCAGCGTCCTATCCTTGTTGCGTCGCAACAGGGTGGGCAAGTATACCGGGCGCCTGGTCCCTGTCAAGACGTGCAGCGATTCTATATAACTCGTTGTTTTGCAATATTGAATCGACGTAGCTGGGCGCTCGGCTCGGACCAGCTTGTTGCGGGGCTGTTCATGAATCTAACTACATGAATGAAAACGGTTATCGTTTGCTTAGCGCCAGTATACTGCAGCGCAGCAGAAAATCCTTGACATTGCGGGCGGGCGTCGCCATACTTCTATTGTGCGGTGCAACAATTCTGAGCTGATGGCTTCTCGGAACCGCTGTGGAGCCATCCGAAGTCAACCTGGAGAGAACCTATGTACAAGGCAAATGAGCAATTCACGGAAATGAACAGGGCTGGATACGCCAACGCGGTCAAGCTGGCGTCGCTGTCGCTGGAGAAGGCCGAGCGGCTAGCCAAGCTCAACCTGCAAGCGGCCAAGTCGGCGCTCGAGCAGGGCGTGCAGGCTGCCAATACGGTGGCCGCAATCAAGAACCCGCAGGAGTTCGTCGCAGCGCGTGCCAGGCTCACCGAAGCCGGCGTGCAGAGCGCGTTGGGCTATTCGCGCGGCGTGTACCAGATCGCCTCGGAGACGCAAGCCGACGTCTCGGCGCTGGCCGAGGAAGCCTGGGCGGCGTACACCAAGGGTGTCGCGGCGTGGGTGGAGAGGGCGACGAAGGATGCGCCGGCGGGCTCCGACGTGGCAGTGACGGCGCTCAAGTCGTCGATGGCGGCGACCACCGCGGCGTTCGACCAATTCTCGAAGGCGACCAAGCAGGCGGTCAACTTCGCCGACGCCTCGGTGCGTGCGGCGACCGCCAATGCGGAGAACTTCGCCAAGGCCACGACCAAGGGACGCAAGGCCGCCTAGGCAGGAACAGCAGTTGGGCGACACCGATGCGGCCCGATACCAGAGGATCGACCCGCACTCAAAACGGTGACGCCTTCTGTATCTCTTCCTCCTCCTAAGAGATACAGCCTCGCCCCGCAGGCTCGACCTGCGGGGCTATTTTGTTTTCCGCGGCGCCGCTTGGCACGCAACTCAAGCGCGCGGCGGCCGCAATCTCACGTGGATGTTCTTCTGCTGAGTGAACGCCAGCAGCTCCTCGATGCATTCCTCGCGGCCGAATCCGGAGCGCTTGACGCCGCCGAAAGGCGCCCCGAGAAAGTGCTTCCCGACCTCGTTGATCCACACGTAGCCGACGCGAACCGCCGCCGCGGCGCGATGCGCGGTCGAGAGGTCGTTGGTCCAGATCGAGCAGGTGAGCCCGTAGTCCACCGCGTTGACGGCTGCGAGCATCTGCGCCTCGTCCGACCACTTGAGCACCGATAGCACCGGCCCGAAAACTTCCTCGCGAGCGATGCGCATCGCCGGCGTCACGTCGGCGAACACCGTCGGCTCCACGAAGAAACCATGAGCGAGCCGCGGATCCGGTGGACGCGTGCCACCGCACAGGAGCCGGGCGCCCTCGCTCTTGGCGATCTCGATGTAGCTCAGCACGCGTTCCAATTGCGCGCGGCTGACGATCGCGCCCATGGTGGTTCCCGGGTCGGTTGCGATGCCGGGCCTGAACGCGGCGATGCGCGACTTGATCCGATCGAGGACGGCGTCGTGGATGGAGGCGTGCACGAACGCCCGGCTGGTCGAGCCGCACGATTGGCCGCACCAGGTGAAGTTCATGCCGCCCACCGCGGCGCCGGCCACCTCGTCGGGATCGGCGTCGGGATACGCGATCAGCGCATTCTTGCCTCCCAGCTCCAGCAGCAGGGGCTTGACCGTGTCGCTGCCCGCCCGCATCACCCCGCGTCCCGCGGCGACGCTGCCGATGATGGCCACCATCGCCACATCGGGATGCGACGCCAGCAGCCCGCCGGTCTCGCGGTCGCCGGGAACGACGTTGAAGACGCCCGCCGGAAAGAGCCCGCCGATGAGCTCGGCAAGCCGGAGCGCCGAGAGCGGTGCCTGATCCGGCGGCTTGAGCACCACCGAGTTGCCGGCCGCCAGCGGAGCGGCCGATTTTCCGGCGGCGAACATGAACGGGTGGTTGAACGGCACGATGCGCGCCACCACGCCGACGGGCTCGCGCACCGAGAAGTTGACCACGTTCGGGCCCATGGGAATCGACGTGCCCTTGATCTCGGTGACCAGGCCCGCGAAGAACTCGATCTGCGCTGCTGCGACTCTTGCATCGCCGATCATCTCGCGCACCGGGTTGCCGCAGTCGGCCGCATCGATCAGCGCCAGCTCTTCGCCGTGCGCACGGACCCGCGCCGCGACCTCGCGCAGGATGCGCGCGCGCTCGAGCGGTGCCACAGCGCGCCACGCTTCGAACCCGGACTGAGCGGCGGCCACGGCCGCATCGACGTCGGCGCTGCCGGCGATGGCGACCTCGGCGAGCGGCCCGCCGGTGCTGGGATTGACGATGCTCGCCACGCGCCCGGAAGCGGACTCGTGCCACGCGCCGCCGTAATACAGGCCGCGATGATCGGGAAGCACAAGAGACGCGCTCATCGATGCGCCAGCCGTCCGAGCAGCGCGTTGGCGCCGACGGCGAGAACGAACAGCACGATGATCAATGCGTACATGCGCGGCATGTCAAAGGTCGCATAGGCCTGAATGATGAGATAACCCAGGCCCCGATTGGAGAGCTTGGTCTGCGCGAGCAGCGTGCCGATGATCGCCACGCCCAATCCCAGGCGCGCGCCGGTGACCACGGGCTCGCGCATCGCGGGCAGATAGATCTTGGTCACCATCTGCCACACGCTGGCGCGGAAGCTGCGGCCTACGCGGATGAGCACCCGGTCGATCTGCCGCATTCCCGACGCCGCGCTGATCGCGATCGGAAAAAAGCAGGAGATCGCTCCCATGGCGATCTTCGATCCCGAGCCGACGCCGAACCACATGATCATGACCGGAAAGAAGATGATCTTTGGCGTGGGGCCGAGATAGTAGACGAGCGATTCGTACGCGCGCGAAAGGAACTGGTTCGCCCCGAGCAGGATGCCGACCGCCAGACCGCTCAACCCGCCGATGAGGAGCGCGACGCCGATCTCTGCCGCGGTCACGCCGAGATTGGCGTAGAAACCCGGGCCGGCGAGAAGGCGGAGGACGGCCTTGCCGATGGCCTGGAGCGAAGGCACCACGTCGCGGAACAGAAGTCCGGACAGCGCGAGCGCTTCCCATGCGGCGAGCAGCGCCGCGATGATGACGAGGCGCACCAGCAACACAATTCGCGGCGTTGGTGCTGCGGACGTTGGGCTCATTGCGCGGCCTCCTTGGACCGCGTCTCCGAATTGATGCAGGGGAGTGTCGGCCTCCGGTCAATCGCTCGCCGTCGCGGCCTTCGGCCCTTGCTCGGCTTCGCCTCGCTCGGCTCGCTCATTCCGGTCTTAGCCATCGCTCGAGGCGCTCGGTCAGATCGAAAAACAGGATGCTGATCGCGACCACGAAGCAAATCGCTCCATAGGTCCCGGGCAGATCGTAGCGCTCGGCCAGCTCGTTGATGAGCTGTCCGAGGCCGCCGAAGTTGATCAGGAACTCCACGCCCACGATGTTGATCATCGCGAAGATAAGGCCAAGCTTCACGCCGACGAACACCGACGGCAACGCTGCCGGCAGGAGGATCTTCCAGAACTGCTGCCTCGCCGTGAGCTTGAAGCTGTGACCGACGTCGATCAGCACTTGCCGTGTCCCTGCGAGCCCTTCGATCGTCTTGAGGATCACCGGCGCAAGCCCTGCCGCAAAGCCGATCATCACGATCGTCGTCGCGCTGCGGCCGAAGATCACCAGGAACAGGGGGTACAGGAGCACAATCGGCGCTGCCGCCACTGCGGCCACCCAGGTTTCACACGCCAGGCGAAGAACGCGGAAGCGGTAGAGCAGGGCGCCGAGCGAGATGCCGACTACCGCCAGCAGCAGGCTTGCCCAGAGGATCTCCTGCGTGGTCTGCCAGAAGCGGTGCAGCACGTTCTCCTCGGCGATGATGCGCGGCAGGGCGGCAGCGATCTGCGAGGGCAGCGGCACGATGAATCGATTGATCACTCCGGCGCGGATCAGCAGCTCCACCAGGCCGATCGCCGCCACGACGCTTACGATCCCGAACCAGCGCGCAGCGGTGCGCGAGCTCGCAAGGCGCGACGTGCTCATCGCTTCGCTCCCGCACGCAGGACGCGCGTTTCGTCATCGCGAATGCCTCGGCTCGCCTCCTCCCGGAGATCGTGCCAGATCTCGGCGACGTAATGGCCGAAGGCGTCGCTGCTCACCACCTCGGAATCCCGCGGATGCGGCAGATCGATGTCGACCTCGCGCTTGAGCTTGCCCGGCCGGTAGGTCATCACCAGCACACGGTCGGAGAGTTGCACGGCCTCGGTCAGGTTGTGAGTGATCAGCAGCGTGGTCTGCTTGAGCTCCTGCTGGATCTGCAGCACCTTGTCGCCGAGCAGCAGCCGCGTCTGCTCGTCGAGCGCGGCGAAGGGCTCGTCCATGAGCAGGATGCGCGGCTCGGACGCGAGCGTGCGCGCCAGCGCGACACGCTGGCGCATGCCGCCGGAAAGCTCGGCCGGATAGCGCCGCTCGAATCCTTCCAGGCCGACCATTGAAATGAAGTGGTGTGCGCGCTCCTCGCGCTCGGTGCGCGCCTGGCCGGCGATCTCGAGTGGAAAAGCAACGTTGTCGAGCACCGTGCGCCAGGGGAAAGTGGATTCCTCCTGGAACACCATGCCGATCGCCGGATGCGTCCCACGCACCACGTCTCCGCCGACCGTGACCCTTCCCTCGTAGTCGCCGATCAGGCCGCCGATGATGTTGAACAGCGTCGACTTGCCGCAGCCCGACGGCCCGATGATCGAGACGAACTCGCCTTCAGCGACGCCGAACGACATGTCGTCGACTGCGGTGATGACGGCCTCGCTGGTCGCGAAGAGCTTGGTGACGCTCACCACATCGAGGAGTCGATTGGGGACATGACCTGACACGCTCCGCTCCCGCCCTAGCACTTCTTTGAAAATAGCGCGCGACGTCACATGAAATTGTCATCCCGAGCGCAGCGAGGGATCTGCTGTTTAGCCAATCAGCGAGCAACGGACAGCAGATCCCTCGTCGCTGAAGCTCCTCGGGATGACAAATCCTATTTCAACGAACTGTCACCGCCGCGGCGGAATCTGGATTAGCTCCGCGAGCTGCTCCTTGGTCAGCGGCGCCGCGGTGTACTTGAGCGCCACCGCATCCTGCACGATCACGTCCAGACCAACGATCTTGTCCGGATCCACCGATGTTTTCGGGAAGAAGTCGTCGCGCGTTCGCTTCGCCATGTCGACCGAAATGGCGACGAAATCGGCGTAGATCCTGAGCGGAGCCGGATCGTTCGAGTACAGCCAGTCGATCGTCTCCCGGTACGCCTTCATGAATCGGTCGATGGCGTCCTTGCGATTCTGCAGCGTCGGCGCGTTGGTGACCAGCAGGCGAACGGTCTGGCCCTTGAATATCGTCGCGTCGTTGCCGCTGGCGATGATGCGGATCTTGCCCTCGTCGAGCTGCTGCAAGCCGAACGGCGGCGCCGACCAGCCGACGTCGATCTGGCCCGACATGACCTGGGTCAGCGTCGGCGCCGGCCCTCCGGTCGCGGTGGGTTTCGCCTTGAGATCGTACTGCTTCATGAACGCGGTCACGATGCCGTGCGTCGACGAGCCGTTGGTCGAGTAGGCGATGGTCTTGCCGTCGGTGTCCTTAAGCGACTTGATCGGCGAGTCGACCGGGACGTACCAGTACAGATCGGCGGCGCCGGTCGTCTCGGCACCGATGACGCGCACGGGCGCGCCCTTCGAGAAAGCGGAGAGTACGCCCATGATCCCCGGGGCGACGCCGATATCGACGCTGCCGGAGATGACCGCCTGCTGCGTCTCGCCTCCGCCCTGCGTCCACAGGATCTCCAGCTCGAGCCCGTACTTCTTGAAGATGCCACCGCGCTGGCCGACCTCGGCGATGGTCGTGTCCCAGTTGCCGCGTTGGCCGGCGGCGACCTTGAGCCTGTCCTGCGCCTGCGCGCTCTGCAACGCAATGCCGGTCGCCAGCGCTGCAAGCGCACACACCCAGTGCCTCGACCTGCCCATCGATCCTCCTTGTCAGTGCGCGGTGCCGGCGCGCGGCTAGGGCCTGTGCGCCAGCTCTTCCTCGGACACGGCGAGCGTGGCCCAGTCGGTGGTCTTGGGAACGATGCCCTCGAAGGAGCTGAGCTTCACATGCGGCACGTGGTCGGGCGAGGTGCCGATCGCCGGCCCGCCGTCGCGAACGCGCCGCGCCGCATCGACCATGACGCGCCGGAACTGCACGATCGCGATGTCGCTCGCCCCGAGCCGCTCGCGCGAGCGATCCGCGATCGGGCCCATGGTCTCCCACATCGCGATGTCCTGGTTCGGAATGCCGTGGATTCCGGTGTGACTGTCGCGCTTCATCGCCTCGCGATCCTGCAGGTAATCGTTTTCGCGCGTCCGGATGCGCTGGAAATTGACGTCGAGGTCGACGCCGACCTCGGCGCCGCAGAACTTGCGCCACGCTTCCTGCTCGATGCCCTGCTGGTCGCTCCAGGCGATGAAGTAGAACATGGTGTTCGTGTCGTCCTGCGGAATGTTGAGGATCGACAGGTTGTAGCGATTGTTCGGCGGGATGAGCACGGTGAAGGGCGCCACGAACAGGGTGATGCGCAGGTATTCGTGGGTGTCGGCATCCCTGATCGGGCGGCGGATCGCGACGTAGCGAAAGCCGAAGTCGGTGCGCTGGACGCGAAGGCGAGGCGCCTTGTCGGTCGACGGCCGAAGCCATTCGCGATCGGTAGCGCCCGCGGCCTCGACCTGGGCCGGCACCATGTCGCTCGAGTGCAGCGTTGAGCTATGCGCCGAATCGATGGCGCCCTCGAGCACCTGCGCCCAGTTGCAGGCGACGTGTATCTTGACGATGCTCGTCTTGATGTCCGCGGAGGGCGCCCACGCCGGCGGCTCGAAGTCGCGCATCTCCTCCGGCGGCCCCATCCACACCCAGACGAAGCCGCCCGCTTCGCGGCAGGCGAAGGACCTGTGGCGAACCGGTTTCACCGAGGCGATGTCCCGCGGCTCCGACGGCCGGTCCACGACATTGCCCTCGACATCCATCTTCCACCCGTGATAAAGGCAGCGCAGCCCGCATTCCTCGTTGCGCCCGAGTGCGAGCGACGCGCGGCGGTGCGGACAATGCTCGTCGAGAACCCCCAGCCGGCCGCGGCTATCGCGGAAAGCCACGAGGTCCTCGCCGAGCAGCCGTACGCGCACCGGCTTGCCGTCGGGCTCGGCGACTTCCTCGGACATGCACGCGGGAATCCAGTAGTGGCGCATCAGACGGCCCATCGCGGCGTCGCCTTCGACGCGACAGAGCAATTCGTTGTCTTCGGCGCTCAGCATAGGTTCTTGACCGTTAGCGGCTGCGATTCGGTTGCCGCGGCAAACGGCGCCGCATAAGATTCGTCCTCCAGCAACGATACTCAACCCGGTCGACGATGTCGAGAGCGCCACGCCGCACGCAACGAACAAGGCGCTGCGTCGTACAACGAGCGAGCGAGGGCTGAAGCGCAGTGGCTGATCGGCGCGTGCGCTTGGGTGTCGCCGGTCTAGGTCGCGCGTTCACGCTGATGCTCCCTGCGCTCGCGGGCGACTCGCGCGTCGAGCTCGTGGCCGCCGCCGATCCGCGCCCCGAGGCTACCCTGCGATTCGCCGCGGATTTCGGCGCGCGCACCTATGCCTCGGTCGAAGCACTCTGCGGCGATCCGGACGTCGAGGCGATCTACGTGGCCACGCCCCACCAGGACCACGCGGCGCACGTCGCGCTCGCGGCGACGGCAGGCAAGCACGTGCTGGTGGAGAAGCCGATGGCGATTACGCTCGATGAGTGCCGGCGGATGATCGATGCTGCCGAGCGCTCGGGCGTGCACTTGATCGTCGGCCACAGCCACAGCTTCGATCGCCCGATCGTGCGTACGCGAGAGATGATCGCGAGCGGCGCGTTCGGAGCGCTGCGCATGATCCACGCCCAGTACTACACCGACTTCCTTTACCGGCCGCGGCGTTCTGAAGAGCTGGACACCGCGCGCGGCGGCGGCGTGGTGTTCAGCCAGGGCGCGCACCAGGTCGACATCGTCCGGCTGCTCGGCGGCGGTCGAGTTCGCGCGGTGCGCGCGCTTACCGGAGCGTGGGATCCACGGCGTCCGACCGAAGGCGCGTACGCGGCGCTGCTCGACTTCGAGGACGGCGTATTCGCCTCGCTCGTCTACAGCGGTTACGCGCACTTCGACGGCGACGAGCTCTGCGGCGGCATCGGCGAGCTGGGCGTGCCCAAGGACCCGGCGCGCTACGGCGCAGCACGCAGGAGCCTGCAACGCGTGGCGAACGCGGGCGAGGAGGCCGCGCTCAAGAGCGCTCGGAACTACGGCGGCGGCGACTACGTCGAGACGACCCCTGGCGACGCGCGCGCCGAAGGCGACGAGCGTGCCTTGTGGCATCAGCACTTCGGCCTGGTGCTCGCCTCGTGCGAGCGCGCGGATCTGCGTCCCCTGCCGACCGGGGTGATGATCTATGGCGACGACGAAGCGCGGCTGGACTCGCTGCCCAAGCCCACCGTGCCGAGGGCGGAGGTGATCGACGAGCTCTACGCCGCGGTCGTCGACGGACGCGCGCCGCTCCACGACGGGAGATGGGCGATGGCCACGTTGGAAGTCTGCCTCGCGATGCTGCGATCGGCGCGCGAAGGCCGCGAAGTTGCACTCGCGCATCAGGTCGCGGCGCCGCAGGGTGCGAATCGCGTATGATGCCGGCAGGGCCGATCCGCAGGATGCGCAAGTGAAGCAGAAGACCGTTGCCATTCTGGAGGCTCGCGTCAGCGAGCAGATGGCGGATCTCGTGCGCAAGTACGGAGGAACGCCCGTTTCCGCGCCCGCGCTGTCCGAGCTTCCCGACATCGATCCGGCGCACATCAGCGAGCTCCTCGACGAATGGGACGCGAATCCGCCGGACCTGTTCATTTTTCAGACTGGAGTCGGAGTGAAGGCACTGCTCGCGACCACCGACGCGCTCGGATCCACCGATCGGCTGCTGCGCGTGTTCGCCAGGGCACGGGTGGTCGTGCGCGGACCGAAGCCGACCGCGGTGCTGCGCTCGCGCGAGGTGCGCATCGACTTGTCCGCTCAGGAGCCGTACACGACGACCGAAGTGCTCTCCGAGCTCGAAGGCACGGAGCTCGCGGCAAAGCGCGTTGTCGTGCAGCGCTACGGCGAGACCAACCGCGAGTTGCATCAGGAGCTCGAAAGGCGCGGCGCGAAGGTGATCGAGATCGCGACCTATCGCTGGGGCTTGCCGGCGGATACTGCGCCGATGGCCGAGCTGATCGGCGCGCTCGGGCGCAACGAGATCGACGCGGTGGCATTCACCAGCGCCTCGCAGGTGCACAACCTGTTCACGGTCGCCCAGCGGATGGGACGAGCCGACGTGCTCGCGAAAGATCTCAGCCGCGCTCTGGTCGCGTCGATCGGGCCGGTGTGCACGGCGGCACTCAAGCAACACCACGTCCGCGTCGACATCGAGCCGCATCCGCCCAAGCTCGGCCCGTTCATCAAGGCACTCAACGACGCGCTTTCTCAGCGCTGATCGAGGCGGCCGGCAACGCCCTAGCGATGTCTTGCAACATGATTGAAACTCTTTCCCTCACCCGCCGCGCCAAGCGCGGCGGCCCCCGATCGGGTCGGGGGCAGGCTCTCTCCCCAAGGGAGCGGCAGCAAAATCGAACCGGTCTCTCCACGGGGCGAGGCGGAAGAATCGAACCCCTCTCCCCGCGGGAGAGGGGCGGGGGTGAGGGAGGAGAGCAAGTTCCCGTTCGAGGAAGAGAGTAGCTTGGCGGCGACATCGCAATTCGGACGCTTCGGCAGCGGAAACGCCGTGCGTCGCGTCGAGGACGACGCTCTTCTCGGTGGCGCCGGCCGCTTCGTCGACGACGTTTCGCTGCCGGGACAGGCGCACCTATGCTTCCTGCGTTCGCCGCATCCGCACGCTCGCATCGTCGGCATCGAGGCCCGGGCCGCGTCCGCGCTGCCGGGCGTCATCGCCATCGTCACCGGCGAGGATATGCAGCGCGCTGGGGTGAAGCCGCTGCCCGGCTCGGCCGACTTCAAACGCGCCGACGGTTCGCCGATCGCCTCGCCGCCGCGCCATAGCCTCGCCATCGGAACGGTGCGCTATGTCGGCGAGGCCGTCGCCGCCGTCATCGCCGAGACTCGCGAGCAGGCGCGCGACGCGGTCGACGCGATCGACGTGCGCTACGAAGCGCTGCCGCACGTCAGCGAAGCGACCGATGCGCTGAGCGATGGCTCGCCGCTGGTCTGGCCCAGGGCGACGGGCAACATCGCGGCGGAAACGCACTACGGCGATGCCGCCGCGGCAGCCGCGACGTTTCGCAAGGCGGCGCACGTCGTGTCGCTTGAGCTCGTGAACCAGCGCCTCGCTCCATCTCCCATCGAACCGCGCGCGCTGCTCGCCAACTACGATCAGTCGACCGACCGGCTTACCGTGCGCGCCAGCAGCCAGATGCCAGGCGGACTGCGCGACTCGTTGGGCGATGAGGTGCTGGGCATCGGCCACGACGAGGTGCGGGTGCTGGTCGGCGACGTCGGCGGCGGTTTCGGCATGAAGACGGGCATCTACCCGGAGGACGCCGTCGTCGCCTTTTGCGCGCGACGCTTCAAGCGCCCGATCAAGTGGCGCGCCGAGCGTCTGGAGGAGTTCCTCGCAGCCACGCACGGCCGCGATCTGACCAGCCGCGCCGAGCTGGCGCTGGATGAGGGCGGACGCGTGCTGGCGCTGCGCATCGCTTCGCTCGCCAACCTCGGCGCCTACGCAACGCCTGCGGGAGTCGTGATTCAACTGCTGATCGGACCATGGGTGTCGACCAGCATCTACGACATCGGCACGATCGACATCGGCATCAAGGGCGTGCTCACCAACACGACGCCGACCGCGGCCTATCGCGGCGCGGGGCGGCCGGAGGCGATCTACATCATCGAGCGGCTGATGGATGAAGCCGCACGAACGCTCGGTCTCGATCCCGCGGAATTGCGCCGGCGCAACCTGATCCGGCCCGGGCAGATGCCTTACAGCAATCCCATGGGCAAGACCTACGACACCGGCAACTTCCCGTCGATCCTCGACCAGGGAATGGCGCTCGCCGACTGGAAAGGTTTCGAAGCTCGCCTCGCTGAGTCGAAGCGGCGCGGCAGGCTGCGCGGGCGAGGCATGGCGGCGTTTCTCGAGTGGACGGGGGCCGACGTGTTCGAGGAGCGGGTGACGGTCACGGTTTCCGGCGACGGCGGCATCGAGATCTTCTCTGCGACGCAGGCAATGGGGCAGGGGCTCGCCACGACTTACTCGCAGCTCGCCGTCGACGTCTTTGGGGTGCCCATCGAGCGCATTCGCATCGTCCAGGGCGACACCGATCGAGGCACGGGCTTCGGCAGCGCCGGGTCGCGCTCGCTGTTCGTGGGCGGCTCCGCCGTGCGCGTCGCCTCGGAGCGCACGGTGGCGAAGGGGCAGGAGCTCGCCGCGAGCGCGCTGGAAACCGCGGCCGCCGACATCGAATACGTCGACGGGGTGTTCCACGTTGCGGGCACCGACCGCCGCATCGGCTTGTTCGAGCTCGCGAAGCGCCAGCCGCAGTCGCGCTTCGTGGTCGACTCGGTAAGCTCGGTGGCCGACGCCACCTGGCCCAACGGCTGCCACGTCTGCGAAGTCGAAATCGATCCCGAAACCGGCGAGGTCGAGATGCTGTCCTACGCGTCGGTCAACGATGTGGGGCGTGTCGTCAATCCGCTGATCGTCCAGGGCCAGCTCGACGGCGGCGCGGTCCAGGGCATCGGCCAGGCGCTGTACGAGCGCTTCGCCTATGACGGCGATTCGGGACAGGCGCTCACCGGCAGCTTCATGGACTACGGGCTGCCGCGCGCGAGCATGGTGGCATCGTTCAACACGACCATGGACGAGTCGACGCCCTCCCTCAACAACGCGATGGGCGTCAAAGGCGTGGGCGAGCTGGGAACGATCGGAGCCACACCGGCGGTCGTCAACGCCGTGATCGATGCGCTGGCTCGCGCCGGCCATGGCAGCGCGGCGGCTCGCCTGCAAATGCCGCTCACCTCCGAGCGCGTGTGGCGAGCGCTGCAAGAGAAGCCGTGACAAAGTGAAAGGGCACGCGCCCAACCAACACACGTCATTCCTCCCCCGGGCTCGACCCGGGGGAGGAATCTGCTGTCGTTGCAAATCCAGGCGTTGCCATGCAGCAGATTCCTCGTCGCCACGGCTCCTCGGAATGACATCACCTTGCGCGGACCGCTAATGGAGCACAAGATCAGCGTGCAGGTTCTTCGCCAAAGCCGCGGCCACGCGCATCCGCGGCCGCCGGCTCCTCCCGGCCCTGGCGAGTCGATCGACCCGGTGTGCGGCATGCGCGTGCGTGCCGATGCTCCCGATACCGTGACGCATCAGGGCACGGTCTATCGGTTTTGCTGCGGTGGCTGCGCGGACGCGTTCCGCAGGGACCCCGGCAAGTACCTGAAGCCGGCCAGCGTTCCCGCCGAACCTGCTGCCGTGGCGCCCGGCACGATCTACACCTGCCCGATGCATCCGGAAGTGCGCCAGCCTCAAGCCGGAAGCTGCCCGATCTGCGGCATGGCGCTGGAACCGATGATTCCCGCTGCCGCCGGCGAGGAGAATCCCGAGCTGGCCGACATGACCCGGCGCTTCTGGGTCGCGGTCGCGCTGTCGATTCCGCTCCTGTGGCTGGCGATGGGGAAAGGCCTCGGCTTGCCGGATCTCGGCGCTTTGATCGAGCGGATCGCCGCAAGCGCGAGATTGCCCCATCCGGAGTCTGTGGCGCGGGTATGGCTTGTCGAAGCCGCGCTGGCCACGCCCGTGGTGCTTTGGGCAGGCTGGCCGTTTCTGGAGCGCGCATGGCGGTCGTTCGTTACGTGGCAGCTCAACATGTTCAGCCTGATCGGCCTGGGGGTCGCCGCGGCGTATGTCTTCAGCCTGTACGCGATGCTGTTTCCGGCGACTCTTCCCCGGGCATTCCGCGACGCGCATGGCGTGCCGCTTTATTTCGAGGCGGCTGCGGTGATCGTGACACTTGTGCTGCTGGGGCAGGTGCTCGAGCTCAAGGCCCGGGCCAAGACCTCGGGAGCGATCCGAGAGTTGATGGCGCTGGCCCCTAATGCGGCGACCCGGGTCAAGCGCGACGGGACGACCGAAGAAGTCGGACTCGAGCACGTTGTGGTGGGCGACATCCTGCGAGTGAAGCCCGGAGCGAAGATTCCGGTGGACGGCGTCGTGATCGCCGGCAGATCAAATGTCGACGAATCGATGATCACCGGCGAGGCAATGCCGGTGGAGAAGGCGGTCGGAACGAGAGTCACCGGCGGCACCCTCAACCAGAGCGGCTCGTTCGACATGCGCGCCGAGAAAGTCGGCTCGGAGACGCTGCTCGCGCGCATCGTGCAGATGGTGAGCGAGGCGGGGCGCACCCGGGCGCCAGTGCAGAAGCTCGCCGACCTGGTGTCGGGCTGGTTCGTGCTCGCGGTCATCGCCATCGCGGTCGTCGCCTTCTTCGCCTGGGCGGTTCTCGGCCCGCCGCCGGCATTGGGCAACGCGCTGGTCGTCGCCATTTCGGTACTCATCATCGCCTGCCCCTGCGCGCTGGGCCTGGCCACGCCCGTGTCGATCACCGTCGGCGTCGGGCGTGGCGCGCGCGAAGGCGTGCTGATCAAGGATGCCGAGGCGCTGGAGCTGATGGAGAAAGTCGACACCCTGGTCGTCGACAAGACCGGGACGCTCACCGAAGGCAGGCCGCGCCTGCAGGTCGTCATCGGCGTGGTGGGCGTCGCGCAAGGCCGCGTGCTCGCCTATGCGGCGAGCCTTGAGAAGCGCTCCGAGCACCCGCTGGCGCAGGCGATCGTCGAGCGCGCACAGACGGAAGGCGTGACGCTGCAGGAGGTGAGCGATTTCCAGGCGCTCGCCGGCAAAGGGGTGCGCGGCTCGATCGCGGGCGAGGCGGTGCTGCTCGGCAACGCGCGCCTCATGGAGGAAGCCGGCGTCGATCTGAGCGAGGCGGCCTCGATGGTGCAGGCTTTGCAGGAGCAGGGGCAGACCGTGATGTATCTCGCGATCGGCGGGCGCCTCGCCGGCTACGTCGGCGTCGCCGATCCGGTCAAGCCGAGCACGGCCGAAGCGCTTCGCAGCTTGAGCGAATCCGGCATTCGCGTGGTGATGCTCACCGGCGACAACGCGGCCACGGCCGCCGCGGTCGCGAAGCAGCTGCAGCTCGACGAGGTCAAGGCTGGCGTCCTGCCGCAGGACAAGTACCGCGAAGTGCAGGCGCTGCAGCAGGCGGGACGCATCGTCGCCATGGCGGGAGATGGCGTGAACGATGCGCCGGCGCTGGCGCAGGCGAATGTCGGGATCGCCATGGGGACGGGCACCGACATCGCGATGAGCAGCGCGCGGATCGTACTGGTCAAGGGCGACCTGCGCGGAATCGCCAGGGCGCGCGTGCTGAGCGAAAAGACCATGCGCAACATCCGCCAGAACCTGTTCTTCGCCTTCGTCTACAATTCTCTCGGCGTGCCGATCGCTGCGGGAGTGCTCTACCCATGGCTTGGGGTCTTGCTCAACCCCATGATCGCCAGCGCCGCCATGTCGCTCTCCTCGGTGTCGGTGATAGGCAACGCGCTGAGGTTGCGGCGAGTAAGCGTCTAGGACGAGCGATTTGATAATGCTTCGATTCCCTCACCCCTTCCCCTCTCCCAGCGGGAGAGGGGTTCGTGTGATAGATGCTCCCGTCTCCCAGCGGGAGAGGTTCGTGTGACAGATGCTCTGCACAGGAGTAGGCGGTTTGTTGTCGCCTCTCCCTCCGGGAGAGAGCCTGCCCCCGACCCGATCGGGGGCCGCCGCGCGAAGGCGCGGCGGGTGAGGGCGGGACGATGAAAAAGCTCGTACTCCTCCGGCACGGCGAGAGCGTGTGGAATCGCGAGAACCGCTTCACCGGATGGACCGACGTCGATCTTTCCGCGCAGGGCGTCGAGGAGGCGAAAAGCGCGGGCCGCGTGCTGCGCGAGGGCGGCTTCGCCTTCGACGTCGCGTACACCTCTGTGCTCAAGCGCGCCATCAGGACGCTGTGGATCGCGCTCGACGAGCTCGATCTCATGTGGATACCGGTGCACAACAGCTGGCGCCTGAACGAACGGCACTACGGCGCGCTACAAGGGCTCAACAAGGCCGAGACGGCAGCGAAGTTCGGCGACAAGCAGGTGCTGGTCTGGCGGCGAAGCTACGACATCCGCCCGCCCGCGCTCGATCCTTCGGACGAGCGCTTTCCGGGTCGCGACGTTCGCTACCGGGACTTAAGCTCGAGCGAGTTGCCCCTCACGGAGTGCCTCAAGGACACCGTGGAGCGCTTCCTTCCCTATTGGCACGAGGTCATCGCGCCGCGAGTACGTGCGGGTGAGCGCGTTCTCATTGCCGCCCACGGGAACTCGCTGCGCGCGCTGGTGAAGTACCTCGACGGCATCGGCGATGCCGAGATCGTCGGTCTCAACATCCCGACCGGGATACCGCTGGTCTACGAGCTCACCGACGACCTCAAACCTTTGCGCAATTACTACCTGGGCGACGCCGACGAGATCGCCAAGGCGACGCAGGCGGTGGCCAACCAGGGGAAGGCAAGAGCTTAGCGGGCCGGTCCAATTCCGGTCCGCGACTCTCTAGGGTTTGAAAGCCGCGACGTCGCCCGGCTTGCGCAGCATCTTGTCGACTTCGCCCGCGTGGATCTCCTCCGCATAGATCATCTGCCGCGCGAATTCCTCGAGCATCACCGATCGGCCTTCCGCCAGGCGCAGCAATTTTCGGTAGTGCTCCAGCGCGAGCCGCTCGTGCTCCAGCGATTCGCGCAGGATCGCGCCGATGTCGTGCTGCGGGGCATCGAGCAAGGGCCCGATGCCGAGCGAGGGATAAGCACCGAGCTGAGTGATGAGCTCGCCGGCCTGCTGCGCGTGCGCCAGGCCCTCGGTCGCCTGAGCGCGAAGCCAGGAGACGATGGGGATGCGTCCGTAGCCGTAGACCAGAAACGAGTAGTGGGTATAGCGCACGACGCCGGCGAGCTCCTGTTCGAGGATCTTGTTCAGCGTGGCGACGACCTTTGCCTTGTCGATGTCGGGCATGGGACCTCCTGGCGGTGGCTACGTGCAAGATCATGCAGCAAGCTCGGCAAGGTTGCCACAGCGCCAGGCGTTGGCTCGGCGATCGGCGCTTATCGGACTTGACGCGCAAGAAAGGCGGACTTCCATCTTGGCGCCTCCGCGGGCAAACTGGCGAACAACGCATCGACGGAGGAGCGTGAGATGAGCGTGGTCGTTCGCAGCATCGCGCGTGCCGAGCCCGCGGCGCTCGAGCGGCTCGGGCGCTTCGGCGTGGCCACGGTGCACGAGGCGCAGGGGCGGGCTGGGCTGCTCAAGCCCTACATGAGACCAATCTATCCGCGCGCCGCGGCCTGCGGCAGCGCGGTCACGGTGCTCGCGCAGCCGGGGGACAACTGGATGCTGCATGTCGCCGCGGAGATCGTGAAGCCTGGAGACATCGTCGTCGCCGCCGTGACGGCCGACAACGAGGACGGCATGTTCGGCGAGCTGCTGGCGACGTCGTACCGGGCACGCGGCGCCAAGGCGCTGGTGATCGACGCCGGCGTGCGCGACGTGCGGTCCATCACTGAGATGGCATTCCCCGTGTGGTCGCGGGCCATCAATGCCCGGGGAACGGTGAAGGCGACGCCGGGATCGGTGAACGTGCCGATCGTGTGCGCAGGCACGCTGGTGCGTCCTGGCGACGCGATCGTCGCCGATGACGACGGCATCGTCGTGGTGCCTCGCGAGCGCGTCGCGGAGGTGGCGTCGGCCGCAGAGGCCAGGGAGAAAAAGGAGGACGCAACGCGCAAGCGCCTCGCTGCGGGCGAGCTTGGGCTGGACATCTACGGCATGCGCGATGCGCT